>Ga0315287_10004668_pt1 | contig 13404 bp, 11 predicted proteins | sample YL17G11_0_MG_FD_205037 | JGI IMG/M metagenome (GOLD analysis project Ga0315287, IMG submission 205037) | Sediment microbial communities from Yellowstone Lake, YNP, Wyoming, USA - YL17G11_0 | ecosystem: Environmental > Aquatic > Freshwater > Lake > Sediment | place: USA: Wyoming | collected... | reverse complement strand
CGTGTCGAGGCACTCTGGAAATGGTTCCTGACGCCTGACACTGACACGAATGAACATGCCAGACCCGGCTATCAATGAGTTCCTGTATCGACCTAATCGCTTCGTAATCGCGGCCCTATTTGCTTTGGCTCTCTGCGGCGGTTGCCTCTTTGGTTACTTTGCTGTAAATCCAGGCGCAATTCCCGTCAAGGCTTGCGGTATCGAGCTAACACCCGCTCAGTTTCGAGTTCTGGCCGTGATCGTTGTGGCATTGTCACCGATCGGGTTGGTTCCGCTGGCGATGCTGCTTGTCTTCAGTTTCACGCATGACAGCCGCATTGCGTTCACAGCCAACTCCGTTATTCTCCCCAAGCCGAATCGCTTTGGCCTGCCGTCCCGGGAGATCGAGTTGCCATTTGCAGAGATCAGTTCCTTCAGCGTGAAGCCCTTTGTAGGCAAGGCACTGATGCTGCAAATCGTCTGCAAATCCGACAGCCGCGTCGTCTGCATCTTCAGCAACATGTTCGCCAACAGGAAGGACTTCGAGACCGTTCAGAAACTCTTGTCCGCTGCTCTAACTCGCACCCTACCGGTCAAGCCTTCCGCAAGATGAACACCGTGTCGGACAGCTCGTCGCTGAGCCTCAGCGGCTGGTCGATCTCGTACCAGAAGTCGTATACGTCGCACAGTTCCCATTGCGGCACGCCGGCCAGTAGCCGGTGGAATTGGGCGGCCGTATACATGCGCAGCGGAAACTCGTCGCGCAGCCGCGCCTCGTTGCCGCCGCTCCGCACCAACATGCTGATGCGCAACCGCTCGACTCGCCGCCGGCGATCGGTTTGCAGCACGCGGAGCGTCACGGTCACTTGCGTTCGGCCGCGTCGCTCCGTCCAGCGCTCGATGCACTCCTCCGCGGCGTCGAGCGGCAACAGATGAAAGCCCAGGATGTAGATGCCGCCGGGGCGCAGGCACTTGGCCACGCACTGCAAGTGGCTTCGGGCCGCGTCCTCGCTGAGCAAGTGGCGGAAGCTGTCGAAGGTGCAATACGCCGCGTCCACCGGCTTGGCCAGGCGGAAATCGGCCATGTCGGCCCGGAATACCCGCGCGGCGAGTTTCCGCCGGGCCAGGCGTTGACGCAGGTAGTTCAACGACGGGCGGCTCAGGTCGAAGCCCGTCACGCGATGGCCCCGGGCGGCCAATTCCGTCACCAGGCGGCCCGTGCCGCACGCCGGCTCCAAGAGCCGGAGAAGCGGCGGGAACGAACCATACTTGCGACAGGCGGCCTCGATGAAGTCGGCCTCCAACCGCGTCTCCGAGCGGAAAGCGAGGTCGTAGTATTGCGGATAGTCGTACCAGCTTTGCCGGATGATGCGTGAGTCGGCCATGATACCCCGTTTTTCACGTACTCCTCTTTTCACGTACTCCTCACGCTCCGCGTGAGGAAATCGCGTCACGCGGAGCGTGACGAGTACATTACGGCTGGCGGCGCTGCTCCGCTTCGCCGGTCATGGGCACGAACCGCACGCCGGCCACCATTTTGCGGTCGATCGAGCCGTCGGCCTGTTTGGTGATCAGCAGGAGGTCTTGGAAGTGACGGCCCACGGGAATGACCAACCGACCGCCGGGGGCAAGCTGCTCGATCAGCGGCGGCGGCACTTCTTCCGGCGCCGCCGCGACGACAATCACGTCGAACGGGGCATGTTCCGGCCAGCCCGCGTAGCCGTCGCCGCAGCGAACGGCGACGTTCTGGTAGCCCAACGCGGCCAAGCGCTCGCGGGCCATCTCGGCCAGCGGCTCGATAATCTCGACGCTGTACACCTCCTTGCACAATTCGGCCAGGATCGCCGTCTGATAGCCGGAGCCGGCGCCGACCTCCAAAGCGCGGCTCTGCGGCGCGGGCCGGGCAACCTGGGTCATCAAGGCCACGATGTACGGCTGCGAGATCGTCTGCCCGTGGCCGATGGACAGCGGCTGGTCGTCGTAGGCCCGATCGCGCAGCTCGTCGGAGACGAACCGCTCGCGGGGTACGCGGCCCATCACTTCCAGCACCTTGGGATCGGTGATGTCGCGGCCGCGAAGTTGGCGGCGGACCATATACTTGGCCGTCTCACGGTAGAAATCCGGCTGCGATATCATGAATGTGCCGCTGACAATACGACGATCAGCTCCCGCAGCACGTCGCCGGCGCACACGGCGCCGGGCAGCAGACCTGGACGGGCACCTGCACCGTGACGCACTTCGGCTCGCAGCGCGTGACCGTGTAGGGCACTTGCTTGGCCACGTAGCGCACGCACTGCACCGTCGTCTGGTACTTCTCCGGCCGACAAACCGTGTACGGCACCTTGCGGACACGCTGCTCCGTCACCATTCTGCACACCGTGTAGGGCACCATCTTGGTCTTGGTCTCTCTGACGTATCGCACGCACTCGACCTGCTTCTCTTGAACCTCGGGCACCCAGACGCGGCACTGCACCTTGCAGGCCGCCGGCGCGCAGGTCGCCGGCGCGCAAGCCGCCGGGGCACAGGTCGCTGGGGCGCAGGGCGCCGGCGGGGCAGGCTGGACCTCGCGGGTCTCCCAGTGTCCGGTGCATACATTGACGGTCTGCATGTATTTTACCGGTTTGCACTCCACATAGCACACCTGGCGCTGCTGCGTTTCGTACACCGGCCTGCAAACGGTCTCGACGCAATCGCGGTAGCGCGTCTCCGGCACGTAACGAACGGCCTCGACGGTCTTTTGCTCGTACACCGGCTCGTAGCAGGTGCGGTAGCAGGTGTACTGCTTCTGCTCGTACACGGTCTGCTGGCAGGTCTTCATCACGGTGTAGCACTGCTGCGGGGCGCAGGCCACCGCCGGGCAACACGCCCGACGACACGTGCGGTATCGGGCCGCGCCACAATAACAGGCTTCCGCCGTCGTGGCCGCCGCCGCCAGGAGCATCAATACTCCGGCCGACATCGCAAGCAACCTTCTCATAGGGCACCTCCTCTAGTGATGTGTTGAAACGAGCCGGACACCGCGCATTTTGCCTAAACGGCACAGTCGAGTCGCATAAAAGATAGTGCGTGGCGGAAGCGTTGTCAAGCCAGCCCCCCATAGGGGGCACAATCAATGGGCCGATCCACTGCAAGCGGTATGGCGAATTTTCCGCATTCCAAGGATCCGACTTCCCCCATCCCTCAGCAAAAACCGCTTGCCTGCTGCGGGATTCCACATTCACAAGATATGGTTCCGTTAGAGCAATTCAGGGCTTACCGGTTGGGACTGCCAACGGGCGACAACCGCGCATTTGGAGGGGCTAATGGGCGCGACACCATGCGAGACGCGGGCGGCCGAGTATGCCTGGGACGCCTTGGCGACGCCGTTCGTCGGGCCATCTATTTCTTCCAAACGGTTTGACGTGCGGGGCCACGTTTATATGGTTTTGGGGGTGAGCGTGGGGATTGCCCTGTCCGCGATCGCCTCCGCGGCCATCAACCTTCGGAAGCAGAATGAGATCGAGACGGGCTTCAATTATCTGGCCGTGGTGGTGCTGGCCAGCATCCTGCTGGTGAATGTTTATCGGACGGCGCGGTTCAGGCGCCTCGTCGAATGTTGGGGCGGCCAGTTGCGAAAGAGGGAAAAGCGATGGCACAAGATCGTGGGCTTGGCTCAAAAAGCCATCCTCGCCCTCGCCGATTACAAGCGGACGGAGGAAATGCTGGCCCGAGCCAGGCACGAGACTGAAGCGGCTAACCGCGTCACGAGCGAGTTCCTGGCCCAAATAGGCCACGAGATCCGCACGCCCATGACCGCGATCCTCGGCTTCGCCGATATCCTTTTGGAGCATCTCCACGGTGCGGAGGGCCAGGTGGCCGCCGACAGCATCAAGCGCAACGGACAATACTTGCTGGACATACTGGACACCATCCTCGATCTGTACAAGATCGAAGCCGGGAAGCTGCCCATCGAGAAGACGCCCTGTTCGCCGGTGAGCATCGTCGCCGAGGTGGCGGCGCTGATGCGCGTTCGCGTCCACGAACACAACCTGAGCCTGAAGACGGATTTCGCCGGGTCCATTCCCGAGACCATTGCCACCGACCCCGTTCGCCTCCGGCAAGTCCTGGTCAACCTGGTGAGCAATGCCGTCAAGTTCACCGAGTCGGGCGGGGTGCGCATCGTAACGCATCTGCAACCACGGCCCGGTCAACCGCCGCTGCTGCAATTCGACGTGATCGACACCGGCATCGGCATAAGCGAGGAGCAACTCAAGAATATCTTTCAACCGTTTGCGCGGACTGATGGGTCCGACGGGCAATGGGTCGTTAGGAAGGGCCTGGGCCTGGCCATCAGCCAGCGGTTGGCGGCGCTCCTCGGCGGCAGTATCACCGCCCGGAGCGAACTCGGCGAGGGCACGACCTTCAGCCTGATGATCGACCCCGGCCCGCTGGACCAAATTCGCTTGCTCGACTATCCCGCCGAGGTTGCCGTCGGGGGCCATACCGCGCTGACGCTGGCGCCCGAGCGCCTGCCGCGGCTTGCCGGCCGCGTCCTCCTGGTCGAAGACGCGCCGGACATCCAGCGGTTGGTCGCCTACATGCTCCGCAAGGCCGGAGCGGAGGTTGCGTTGGCCGAGAATGGGCAGATGGCCATCGATATGGTCCTCTCGGCTCGATCGACTGCGGACCACGAGGCAACCTCATTCGGCGAGCCGTACGATGTCATCCTCATGGACATGCAAATGCCCATCTTGGACGGCTATCAGGCAACGCGGCAATTGCGGTTGCTGGGCTATGCCGGACCGATCGTCGCCCTGACGGCCCATGCCTTGAGCCAAGACCGGCAGAAATGTCTCGACGCCGGTTGCGACGACTACATGGCCAAGCCCATCGAGCGGCGAACACTGCTCGAGACGGTGGCGAGGCGCCTGGGGCAACGACAATTGGCCCCTAAGGATCGGCGAATCAATCACTGTCGGAATTGACGGTCATCCTGAGCGCAGCGAAGGATCTGGCCCGGACGCTCGGAGATCCTTCGCTGCGCTCAGGATGACAGTTATTGATTCGCCGATCCTAAGCCGCCATCCGATGCGGCTCCAGTTCCTCGAGCAGGTTGACGGTTTGCAGCATGTTGCCTTCGTCGTCGTAAAATTGCAGCACGCCGATCTCCACGAGCCACATCGCCATGTAGCCGTCCACCTTGTACGACCGGGCGGCATATCGACCGTCGTCGATCAAGATGGTCTCGTCGAGGTCCGACAGACTGCGGACCTCCAGGTCGTAGCTTTCGAAGATTTGCGCGACGATTTCGCGCACCGCGTAAGGGTGAGGATCCATCCTCATTATTGCAACCTCCTGTTGCAGGGCTCGGTCTTCAATGAAGAGGGTAGGAAATGTACCCTTATTGGCGCAAACGATCAAGCCGAACCAACCATAGCATCGGCGGATTGGGCGAGATCGTTTGACCTGGGCCGCCAGGGCTCTTAGTCTTGCGCAATTTACCCAGCCTAACAACCAATCGAGGACTATTCACCACCAAGGCACAAAGACACCAAAAAGCCAAGGCACAAAGACATTAAAAAACAGGACAGACTGACGCTACTTCGTCAATGCTTCCCACCGCGCACGCTGCTCGGAATCCAGAACCTTCAGCGCCTCTTTGAGCGCCTCTTCGAACGCCTGTGCGCGGATGGCCGATAACTGCTGCCGCTGGCGTCCCTGCAACGGCGAGTCGAGATCGCGCATGGCCTGGGTCGTGGCGTCGATCACCAGGCGAATTTTCTCCTGTTGAGCGTCGGTCAGCTTCAATGTTCGGACGACTTCCGGGAGCGTCAGGGGCGTGGCGCCGGGCAGCCGCCGCGCGGTATCGCGCAGGCTCCAGGGAGCGCCAAGATCGCCCTGCGAGGCGGACGATAGTCGCGCCGGCCTGCTTTCCGCGTCGCCCGAAGTTGCCGAAGTGGGCGATCGAGCGCCGTCCCAGGGCGCCAGCCGCTTGAGCCACCAATCGCCGTCCCGTTTGAATGTCGGCATCAGCGCGAGGGGCAGAACAATCAGCGCCAGGGTGAACAACACGCCCACAACGACCATCAACCCACGGTTCGACGGGCACCATTTCGCCAGCGAGAAATGCAGCCCGAAGCCAGCCGGGAACAACGCGGCGTCTTCCGCGGCGGACTCAAATTCGCCCAGCCGGCACAGACCGATGCGAAACCACGGGCCTTCCGCACCGGCCGGCGCGCCGTTGGCCGCATCTTCGGGATCGACTTGACGGACATGGATCACGCCGACGTCGAACCAGCCGGTGTCGGTGACTAACTGGACCCGCTGATTCTCGGTCACCCCCGGCGGTCCGTCGGCCAGCACTGCGAATCCGCCGGCCGACTCGTCCAGCAGCCACACCGGCAGCCGCGTCTTGCCGACCACCAACGCGCACTGACGCCACGACTCCGTCACGGGACAGCGAAAGGAATTGCGTCGGTCGCGGGCTTCGTCTTTCAGGCGCATAGGAAGGGCTCATTCAGTCAAATTTAGCTTACGCGCGGGGTCGGTGCGGTTGCGCGGACGGTATCGAGCAACCCACCTTGCGGCGGGGAGCCGGCCGCGGGGCGTTGCTTTCCGGCACAGTTTGGGACAACATAAAGCGACCAGCCGCAATGCTTTTTCCGAGAACCAACGAACGGTGTGAAACCATGCTCGACGCCCATGCCCCGTAAACTCTCCAGCGCCCGTTCTCGCCCTCGTGCCGTGGTGGAATGTTGCGTCTACGTGCTGCTCGCCGCCGGGGCGATGCAGACGTGGTTTCTGGAGGGGCTGGTTGTGCCGTGCCGGGTGACGGGCGGGTCGATGGCCGAGACGCTGCTGGGCGTCCATCGCGAGGTGGTCTGCGCCGACTGCGGATATCCTTTCCTCTGCGGCAGCGACGCCGGTCCGGTCCCGCCTCGAGCCGCGTGCCCCAACTGCGGCTACGCCGACAACCACTTGGAGCCGCGGCCCGAGCTGCGCGGCGACGGCACGCTGATCGACCGAGTCTCGTTTGCCGTTCGCGGGCCGCGGCGGTGGGAAATCGTCGCATTCAGACGAGCGGGACAGGCGGACGAGGTCGCCGTGAAACGCGTGGTCGGGTTGCCGGGCGAAATGTTGCAAATCCGCCACGGCGACGTGTACGCCGATGGCCGGCTACAACGCAAAACGCTCGCCGAACAGCGCGCCCTGGCCTTGCTGGTCCACGACGCCAATTACGAGCCCATGTTGCCGCCGCTGCCGCCCTCGCGATGGAGGGCCGAAACGATTGGCGCACCCGGTGATTGTGGTGCAGGCGTCTCGCCTGCGTCGAAAAATTGCAGGCGAGACGCCCGCACCACAAGCACGGAAAGCCGCTGGAGCGCGGCCGGCGGACGTTTCTCCCATCCCGCCACGCCCGAAAACGACGGCGTCGATTGGCTGGCGTACCACCACTGGCGCCGACTGCCGGTGGGGCAAGCATTCCTGCCTGCCCAAGAGTCAGCGGAAAGGCAGACAGGAATGTCTGCCCCACCGAGAGTCCCACCGAGAGTCCCACCGAGAGCCCCATCCAACAACACCACCGTTGAGTACCGGGAGTCGCCCGTCACCGATCTCTGCGGCTACAACCCGTCGCAGCCTCGGCGGGAAGAGGACGTTCATCCCGTGTCCGACCTGCTGTTGTCGCTGAGGTTGGTCGAAACCTTCGGCCAGGGGGTCCTGGTCCTTCGAGCCTCCGACGGCAGTGCGGAGTTCCAGACCCAGTTGCAGTTCGACGTAGAACCGCCGCGCTACGCCGTCCTTCAACATGGCCGGCCGATTCCGGGCGCCGCGGGGCGGATTCCCCTTTCCTCGGGCGGGCAGACGGTCGAGGTGTCGCTGATCGATCGGCAGTTCTTGTTGGCATTCGACGGCACGACGGTGGTTGCTTGGCCATATAGCCGGCCCGAGCCGGCACCGACTCCGCCGGCATCCCCTTTGGCCATTGGCGTCAAGGGGTTGGGCGTGGTGTTGGGCGACGTAAAGATATACCGTGACGTGTATTACACCCACCCGATCGGGCCGGAAGCTCGTTGGGGATTGGCCGAGCCGGTGCGGCTTGCGGACCATGAATACTTCGTCCTGGGCGACAACAGCCCGGTGTCGGAAGACAGCCGGAGCTGGCCGGAACGCGGGGCGGTTGACGCTAAGTTGTTGGTGGGAAAGCCGTTAGCTGTTCTGTATCCGGCCCAAGACGTAGAATGGGGGCAGTGGCATTTTCAAGTTCCGAATCCGGGGCGAATGCGGTATATTCGGTAGAGAAGAATAAGTTGCGAAGCCGCAAGCGGCCGACCCCTGACTCCTGACCCCCGACCTCTGACCCCTGTTCTGATGTCCAAACGCAAGTCGCCCCCCGTAATAGCCCGTCCCCGTGTTGATGATGCCCCGCCCGATCTGCTCCATCGCCATATCCCGTCGCAAGCGGCGATTCGCGAGACGATCGAGTCGGTGGTGATCGCCTTTGTGTTGGCGTTTCTGTTCCGCACGTTCGAGGCGGAGGCGTTCGTGATCCCCACCGGGTCGATGGCGCCGACGCTGATGGGGCGCCACAAGGACCTGGTTTGCCCCAAGTGCGGCTATCCGTACCAGGCCGGCGCCAGCGAGGAAGTGGACCGGAACGAGAATCCCCGCGGGAAAGAATCGGACAACGATTGGAAGGTAGCCAGTTGCACCTGCCCGATGTGCCGTTACACGGCCGACCTGGGGCCCGGCAACCCGCAGCACAAGAGCTACCCGTCGTACAAGGGCGATCGCATTTTGGTGGGCAAGTTTCCCTACGAGTTCCACGATCCGCAGCGGTGGGACGTGGTGGTCTTCAAGTTTCCCGGCGACGCCCCGACAAATTACATCAAGCGGTTGATCGGTTTGCCGGGCGAGACGATCCGCATCCAGCACGGCGACATCTGGGTGCTCAGCGCCGAGGACAAACAGCGCAGCCGCGCGAAGTTTCAGATCGCCCGCAAACCGCCCGACAAACTGCTGGCCATGCTGCAACCGGTGTTCGACAACGACTACATGCCGGAGATCGCGAAGTGCGGGTGGCCGGCGCGGTGGACGTCCCAGGCGGCGGCCGACGCCAGCGCCGCCGGGGCTTGGCGCTCGGATGATTCCGCCACGTTTTCGACCGACGGAAAGGCTGCCGGCGAAAACTGGCTGCGCTACCATCACCTTGTGCCGTCGTACGAGCAATGGCAGGAACTGGGCTCACCCCGGTTCCAGGCCCGGGACATGCGGCCGCAGCTCATCAGAGATTTCACGGCCTACGACACCAGCCAAACCGGCGCCGTGTCGGCCACTCATCCGGCCCCGCGTCACGAGACGCTCGGACTGCATTGGGTCGGCGACTTGGCGCTGGAATGTACGGCCGACGTGCAGAGCGACGCGGGCCAACTGGCGTTCGAGTTGCGCAAGGGCGGGCGGCGGTTCCAGTGCCGCATCGACGTGGCCACCGGCCGGGCGACCCTCTCGTTCAGCGGCCCCGATAGCAAGCAGTTCCAGCCCACGGCGTTGACCAACCTCCGCGGCAAGGGCCGCCACAACCTCATCTTCTCCAATTGCGATAACGAGTTGTTGTTGTGGGTCGATGGCAGCGTGGTTTCGTTCGATGGGCCGACGGCTTACGACGACCTTGGCAACACGGAGCACGACGCGGCCGACCTTGCGCCGGCAGGCGTGGCCTCCGTGGGCGCGGAAGTGCGGATCAGCCACCTCCGCGTGCTTCGCGACCTGTACTACATCGCCGTGCGGGATCGCGCGGGCCCGTACATCAGCGACTATGAGTCCCTGTCGCCCGCCGGTTACGATGCGTCCGACGCGCCCGTTTGGCGGCACGGGACGCAGCGGCACGTTGATTTCCCCCTGAAGGCCGACCAATTCTTCGTGCTCGGCGACAACAGCGCCAGCAGTCAGGACGGCCGGCTCTGGGGGCCCGAGTATTGGGTCAGCCGCGAGTTGCTGATCGGCAAGGCCCTGTTTATCTACTGGCCGCATACGTGGCACCAGATTCGCACCCCCTGGGTCAACGTTCCGTTCCCCTTCTTCCCCAATTTTGCACGCATGAGACTGGTCAGGTGAGATGCTCGAAGCCAAAGGACTGGTGAAAATCTACGGCATCCGGCGGGTGGTCGACGGGGTCGACTTCCGCGTCCAAAGCGGCGAGATCGTCGGGCTGCTGGGGCCGAACGGGGCGGGAAAGACCACCAGCTTCCGCATGACCTGCGGCATGATCGCGCCCAACGCCGGCAAGGTCCTGCTGGACGGCGTCGATATCACCGATTGGCCCATGTATCGCCGCGCCCGCGAGGGCGGCATGGGCTACCTCGCCCAGGAATCCAGCGTCTTCCGCAAACTCAGCGTCGAGAAGAACTTGCTCGGCGTGATGGAGCTTTTGGGCTTCGACCGCAAGACCCGCTACCGCCGCTGCAAGGAGCTGCTCGAACAGTTCGACATCACGAAGTTGCGCAAGGCGCACGCCCTATCGCTCTCCGGCGGCGAACGGCGGCGGCTGGAAATCGCCCGCTGCCTCGTCTCCAATCCCAAAATCATTCTCCTTGACGAGCCTTTCACGGGCATCGATCCGGTCACCATTGCCAGCATCCAGAAGATCATCCGCCGGCTGCGGGCCGAAGGGATCGCCGTCCTGATCACCGATCACCAGGTGCGCGAGACGCTGCAAATCACCGACCGCAGCTACGTGATCCGCGCCGGCAAAGTGCTCTGCCACGGCCGCCCCGACGAAGTGCTGGCCAACCCCGAAGCCCGTAAATACTACTTCGGCGAGGAGATGGAGATCGGGCGGAATCGCGTCAGAACCGCCACGCCACCTGCGCCCGCACGTTGAACGGCGCGCCGGGGTAGATCTGAAACTGGCTGATCGAGCCGGTGTAGTAGCGCGCGTCGAAGACGTTTTCGAAGTACACGCTGGTATCCAGCCGGCCCCGGGTGTAGTAGACGCCGGCGTCCCAGCGGGTGTAGCCCGGCAGGAAGAGTTGCGGGTTCGGCGGGGCGATGTAGTCGGCCAGCCGTTGGCCCACGTAGACCGCGCCCAGGGCCACGCCGAACGTGCGGCGGAAAAAGGGGACAGTCCCCATTTGCCGGAACGGCCCGGAGGGTGCTTCGCACAAATGGGGACTGTCCCCTTTTTCCGCCTGTAGCAAATTGTAGCGGGTCCACACGTTGATCGTGTTGTGCGGCACGCCCCGGGCCGGTTGGCCGTCGATGCCCGGGTTGGTCGGATCGCTCAGCAAGGTATCGACGTAGCACCAATTGGCCACCAGGCTCCATTGGTCGGTGAGCTGGCCGATGGCGTCGAACTCCACGCCCTGGCTCCGCTGCCGGCCGATCTGCGAAGTCGTGAAGAAGGGGGCGTCGAACAGATCGACCGTGACGTTCTGTTTGGTAATGTAGAAGCCGGCGGCCGTGACGGTCAGGTTGTCGAGCAGCTTGGCCTTGACGCCGCCTTCCCAGGTCTGTCCCAACTCGGGCAGCAGCGGCGCGAGGGTCAGCCGCGGCCCGCCGCCGGGCGGATCGAACGAGTCGCTGTACATCGTGTAGTACGAAAGCTTTTCGGGAACCGGCTGATACACCACGCCCACGCGCGGCGTGCCGTGGTCAAAGGATTGCTCAGTTTGGGCCGACGAATCGAACAGCGGCTGCAAGGCGATCTCGCGGTTGAACGTCGTATCGACGTGGTCGTAGCGCACGCCGGCCAGCACCTTCCAATGCTCGCCCACGTCGACCATGTCCTCGATGTAGACGCCGTGCCGATTCTCGCGATAGGTCGAGTCGAACGAGAACGGCGTGGCCGGGTTGGGCAGGCCGAAATTGGGATTGTCGTAGATCGGGTTCATGGCGTCGATGGCCAGCCAGGTCGATGGATCAGCCCCCGGGATCGACTGGGTCGCGCGAAAGCGGTCGGAGACGAGCCAGCCTTGCTCGGTGCCCAGCACGATGTTGTGCGTCACCGCGTCGCCGGAGAACTTGCCCGAGATGTTGGCGATGGCCGAATGGTATTGTTCCTGCCAGGGACTGATGTTTTGCCGCGTGCGGAAGAAGACGTTTTGACCCAGTGGCGGGATGGTGCCATCGACATAGGCGGCGGGAATCGTGGCCGACGCCGGCCCGCCGTAGAACAGCGAGTAGCCGCCGAAGTTCCAAGCCCAGTCCTCGTTGATCTGGTGCGTGAGCATCAGGGTTTGGCGGTAGTCGAAGTAGTGCTGGAAATCGTTCGACGGCTCGCCGAGGAAGCGTCCGATGGGCAAGGCCGCCACGTTGCCGTTGATGGCCGCCACGCCCGTGTCGAGCCGCCGGCGATCGTTGTCGTATTCGCCCTCCCAGGTCAACGCGGTGTCGGGATCGAGCATCCAGGTCATCGCGGGCGCGGCGAAGGTCCGCTGGACGAAGCCGAAATCGCGGAAGCTGCCCTCGTCCTCATAGGCGGCGTTGATGCGGTACAGCAGCGACTTGCCGTCGTCGATCGGGCCGGTGGCGTCGATCGTGTAGCGCTGCAGCCCGAAGCTGCCGACCTGGACGCCGCCATAGTATCCGGCTTCGTCGAGCGGCTTCTTGGTGATCACGTTGACCGCGCCGGAGGGCTGCCCGCCGCCGTAGAGCACGGAGGCCGGCCCTTTGAGCACGTCGATCCGCTCGATGTTGGCGAAGTCCCGCGGCGTGCAGGTTGGATCGAGAAAGCCGTTCTTCCGATAATTGCGCGCCCGAACCTCGAACCCGCGAAGGAAAAACGTGTCCGGATACCGCTGGTCGTTCACCTTGACCGCGCCGCCGATGTCGCGCAGCACCTCGTCGATCCGCACCGCCTGCTGGTCTCTTTGCAGGTCCTTCGTAACGACATCGATCGACATGGGCACATCGAGGTTCGGCACGTCGATCAACGTCCCGGCCGTCGACGAGTTGGCCTCGTAGCCGGCGGCCTTGGGACTGGCGAAGACCGAGCCCGCGAGGATCGACGGGCCTTCATCCGGGGCGGGCGGGACCGGCGCAGCGGACGGCGGCTCCCCGATCACTTTCGTCTCGGGAAGTTCCGGCAATGGGCTGTCTTGCGCGGCGCTGTCGGCCGCATTGTCGGCCGGCTCGGGCGATTGGGCTAGGCTCGGTGAGCCTATGGCAATGGTTGCCAGAATCAGCAGGACTGCTGTAGCGCGGCGAGACATCTCACCCCCCGGTAGAGCTACTTTATCTGTGAAGATATCCCTACAATCGGAATTATCGGCACACTCAGCCTAGATTCTCAGCGAAAAGCAGAGGCAATCTCACGCATCACCACTACTGTAGTGATTCACAATTGCGGGGACTTTTGACACGGCAAATGTTTTTGCCCCGTAGGGGCGTGTGATAATAGCCCAGCAGTTCACTGCTGGGGGAGAGAACGCAGCGATTTTGTGTGACAAG
>Ga0315287_10004667_pt1 | contig 13405 bp, 12 predicted proteins | sample YL17G11_0_MG_FD_205037 | JGI IMG/M metagenome (GOLD analysis project Ga0315287, IMG submission 205037) | Sediment microbial communities from Yellowstone Lake, YNP, Wyoming, USA - YL17G11_0 | ecosystem: Environmental > Aquatic > Freshwater > Lake > Sediment | place: USA: Wyoming | collected... | reverse complement strand
TGTCGCTGCTCGGCCGCGTCGGCCTCGCCAAGCTCGCGCGACTCAACTTTGCGAAGGCCGAGTACCTGAAGCAGCAGATCCGCCAGACGCCGGGCCTCGCGCTGCCGCTCGCCGCGCCGACCTTCAACGAGTTCGTCGTATCGGTGCCCGATGCCCCGGCGGCGCTCGCGCGCGCGCTCGACGCCGGAATCATCGGCGGCCTCGACCTCACCCCCTACGCACCCGAGCTCGGATCCTCGCTGCTCGTGTGCGTGACGGAACTCGCGACGCGCAATGCAATCGATCGCCTCGTCGCGGTGCTCGCCGGGAGGAAGCCGTGAGCAGCGAACGCGGTCACGACGCCGGCCCCGAGCGGATCGGTCACGCGACCTACGGTCTCTCGTGGGAAGAACCGCTGCTCTTCGAACGCAGCCGTCCGGGACGCGTCGGCTATTCGATTCCGGAAGCGGACGTACCGGTGACGGAGCCCGAGTCGATTTTCGAGGCGGGCTTCCTGCGTGACGATCTTCCCGCGCTGCCGGAGCTATCCGAAGTCGACGTGGTTCGGCACTTCACCCGGATCTCCACCTGGAACGCGGCCGTCGACCTCGGTCTCTATCCGCTCGGATCCTGCACGATGAAGTACAACCCGAAGATCAACGAGTGGGCCGCGCGCCTGCCGGGCTTCGCACGCATCCACCCGCTGCAGCCGGTCGCCACCGCGCAGGGTGTTCTCGAACTGTGTTGGCGGCTCGAGCAGGCGCTCGCCGAAGTCTCCGGGATGGACCGCGTGAGCCTGCAGCCGGCCGCCGGCGCGCAGGGCGAACTCGCCGGGATCATGATGATCCGCGCGTACCACGAGCACCGCGGCGACAAGCGCAACATCGTGCTGGTGCCGGACTCGGCCCACGGCACCAACCCGGCGAGCGCGGCGCTGAACGACTACCGCGTGGTGACGATCCCGTCCGGCCGCGACGGCATCCTGCACCCGGACGCCGTCGCGAAGGCGATGACGCCCGACGTCGCCGCGTTGATGATCACCAACCCGAACACACTCGGGCTCTTCGAGACGCACATCGCGGAGATCTGCGACCTCGTGCACGGTGAGGGCGGTCTCGTCTACGGCGACGGCGCCAACCTGAACGCGCTGCTCGGCATCGCGCGGCCCGGAGATCTCGGCATCGACGTGATGCACTTCAACCTGCACAAGACCTTCTCGACGCCGCACGGTGGCGGTGGGCCCGGCGCGGGACCCGTCGGCGTGAAGAATCTGTTGGCGCCCTACCTGCCCGTTCCGATGGTGCGCAAGCGAGCCGGCAGCGAAGGCGAAGGCTTCGCGCTCGACTACGAGTTTCCGCACTCGATCGGCCGCCTGCACGCGCACTTCGGCAACGTCGGGATGTTCGTGCGCGCGTGGGCGTATCTGCGCTCGCTCGGACCCGAGGGACTGCGGCTCTGCGCGGAGATGGCGGTACTGAACGCCAACTACCTGCTCGCGCGACTGCGCGGCGCCTGGCACGTGCCGATCGACAAACCGGTGATGCACGAGTGCGTGCTCTCGGACAAGGACCTCGAGCCGCTCGGCGTCACCACGCTCGACGTCGCGAAGCGCCTGATCGACTACGGCTACCATCCGCCCACGGTGTACTTCCCGCTGATCGTGCACGGCGCGATCATGATCGAGCCGACCGAGAGCGAGAGCCTCGAAGGCCTCGACCGCTTCGCGGACGCGATGCTCGCGATCGCCGAGGAAGCACGGACCGACCCCGAGCACGTACGCACCGCTCCGCATCGCACGCGGCTCGCGCGGTTGGACGAGACGCGCGCGGCACGCAAACCCGTGTTGCGATGGCAGCCCGAGTCCTAGTCGCGCGCAGGCTGATCGCGGCTGCCGTCGCGCTCGGCGTTTCTGGCTGCATCCAGGACGACGGTACGAAATTCGATCCGATCCCGGGCCGCCAGCGCATGTCGGCCGACAGCGAGCGCGAGCTCGGCTGGCAATTCGACCAGAAGGCGCAGCAGGTGCTGCCGATCGTCACCGACCTCGCGGTGCTCGAGTTCATGAGCGACCTCGGCAACGTCCTCGTCGAGGGGCTCGGCGAGCAACCCTTCGACTACCGCTTCCGTGTCGTGGTGAACCCGGAGCTGAACGCGTTCGCGGTGCCGGGCGGTTACATCTACCTGCACTCGGGCACGCTGCTGACCGCGGGCGACGTCGAAGAGCTGGCGGGGGTGCTCGCGCATGAGCTCGCGCACGTGAAGGGCCGCCACCAGGCGCGCCTCGCACAGGAAATGGCAATCCCGAACATCCTCGCGTCGCTTGCGGGGATCGCGGCCGGAGCCGCGACCGGCAGCGCGGGACCGCTGGTCGCCGCACAGGGTCTCAACGTCGCGCTGCAGCTCCAGTACACGCGCCAGTTCGAGGACGAGGCCGATCGCGTCGGCGCCATCTTCCTGACGCGCGCGGGCTGGCATCCCGACGGAATGGTGCGCTTCTTCGAACGCATCCTGCTGGAAAAGCAGCAGGGGCCCGAGGGTTTCATCCCACCGTATCTCTACTCGCACCCGGCGGTCGAGTCCCGCATCGACGTGGTGCGCGGCCTCGATCAGAAGCTCAAGCCAACGACGTCGCCGCCGCGCCTCGACGAGCGCTTCAAGGAGATGCAGGGACGCCTCGCGTACCTGGTCGCGCATCGGCGCGGAGAGCTCACGGACAAGCCCTCGTACGACCGCACGAGAACCGATCCGCTGCTGGAAACCGCGAGCCGCCAGCGCCAGGCCGGCGATACGGAGTCCGCGCTCGTGACGCTCGCCGCCGCCGAAGTCCAGGAACCGAAGGATCCACGCGTCGCAGTCCAGCGCGGCGAGATCCTCGCCGCCGCGGGTCGGCCGGCGGACGCGGTGGTCGCCTATCGCCGCGCGGTCTTTCTCGATGCGGCCCCGCCCTCGGTTCTGCTCGCGCTCGCACGGGCCTATCGCGACTCGGGCGACCGTCGCAAAGCGGTGTTCTTCGCCGAGCAGGCGGTCTGGCGCTCGGGCACCAAGGGCACGCTGCGCCTGCAAGCCGAGCGCGAACTCGAACGCATGATCTTCCCGGTGATCGCGGAGTCCGGTTTCGGCGACGGTCCCGCGCAGACCAGCACCGGCGAGCAGCGCGTCTCCGCGCCGCAGACCACCGTGCGCGCGAAGGACGGCGCGCTGCAATGGTGGGCGCGGATCAGTCCGCACCATCTCCCGTGGGCCAGCTACATCCAGGTGCGCTGGGTCGACCCGGACGGGAACGTCGTCCGCGAGAAGAAGCAGCGCCGCTTCCAGCGCGTCTACATGAGCGACAGCTACGACTTCGAAGACGCGCCGCGCGGCGACTGGAAGCTGGAAGTGCTGCTCGCCGACGACGTCGTGCAGACGGAGACGATCCGCGTCACCGACTAGCCGTCACTCCGCTTCTTCGACGCGCTTCTTGGCGATCTCGGCCCAGGCTCCGGCCGGAGCGCACTGCAAGTAACGGCGCCAGTGTTCGCGGGCGCGGCGGTGCACGCCGAGCTTCTCGTAGAGCAGCGCGGTTGCGAGATGGGCGTCGGTCCGCAGCGGATCAGCGCGCAGCGCCGCCTTGTAGTGGGAAAGCGCCGCCTCGCAGCGGTTCTCCTCTTCCAACATGCCGGCGAGATTGAGGTTCGCCTCGACATGCAGCGCATCGCGGCGCAGCGCCTCTTCGTAGCAGGCGCGCGCGGCGTCGCGCTGATCGCGCTGGTGGTGGATCGCGCCGAGATTGCAGTGCGCGTCGGCGAAATCCGGATCGGCCGCGAGCGCGCGCCGGTACGCATCGGCGGCTTCGTCGAAGCTTTCGGGCCGCGCGTCGAGGCGACAGCCGCGCTCGAACCACTCGAGCGCGGTCTCGGGATCGGGCTCGGCGGCGGGGAGATCGGGCCGCCGCAGCGGCGCGACGTCGTCGGAACACGCGGGCGAGAGCGTGAAGTCGATCACCATCTGACCCGACGGCTCGTAGAGCGCATCGCCGTAGCGCACCACGACGCGCTCCGAGCCGTCGATCCAGACGCGCAGCTGCGCGACCGGCTGATCCAGCTCGGGAATGCGCTCGCGCACGGCTTCCACGGTGCGGCGGATCCGGCGCAGCGGCACGCCGTGATCGAGCAGCACCAGGATCGCCTTGATGCAGACGAGGTCGCGAAAGCCGAATGCGGGTGCGTCGGCCTGTCCTGCGCTCGGCCGCACCAGCGCGTTGCGCTCCCAGTAGCGCAGCCGCGCCGGCGTGATGCCGAAGAAGCGAGCGGCGTCGGGGAGCGAGTACGCAGTCACGCGCGCAGTCTACGCCGGCGCGCGCGCAGCGGGAGCACTGTTGCACTCTTTTTCACGCGAAGTGCGGGAAGCGCTCGACGGAATTCGACTCGGGTTAGACTGCCAGTGGAAGCGTTCGTCGCGCTGGTGCCGGCCCCGGACTTCAAATCCGGTGGAAGCCGTGGCGACACGGCTTCGGCGGGTTCGATTCCCGTCCGCTTCCGCCAAAATTCATTTGCTGACGCGGGGATACTGAGTCGATGGGTTGTCTCTCGCTTGTCTCTCGCGACGCTCGCAGCAAGTGCAACAATTAAGAGTTGGCGGTGATCGCTCGAATAACGGTCTGCTGACAATCGCGCACGGCGAGCACGCGTTGCTGGCAACGGCCTTCCCGAAAGAGCACAGCGTGCAGGCGGCAGAAGTCGTCGAGAGCAAGCGGCTCGCCGCGACGATGGAGTTCATCAAGGAGAGACAGCGGAGCGCACCGAAGCGAAGCTCGCGAAGCCGTCCACGACCCTGCGCGAGGCGCGCCTGCTGCGCGCCGGAACGCGCGGCGGACCGCAACGGGCCCTCTGCGCCCTCGATGCCGCCTCGGGCGCGGGCGCCGATGCCGTTCTCCGGTATAGACGCTAAGGGTATTATGTGGACAAGCACCCCACGCCGGAGACCCGGAAGTGACCCTTATGCTTCCCGTCGCCATGCCCAAGAAGGTTCAACCGGCCTCGGAGTTCGGGGAGCGCCTCGCGGCGCTCCGCAAGGCGCGTGGCCTCACCCAGACGCAGCTCGCCGAGAAGATCGGCTCCTCGCAGCGCGCCCTCTCGCGCTACGAGACCGTCGCCGACCGCGCGCCCGTGCTGGCTGCGCTCGCGAAGGCGCTGCGCGTCACCACCGACGAGCGCCTCGGCGTGAAGCCCCTGCAGCGGGCGTCGATCAACGGCCACGGCAGCGGCGAAGACCGGCGCCTTTGGAAGAAGTTCCAGCAGGTGATGGCGCTCCCCGAGAAGGACCGCCGCGCCGTCATCCGGCTCGTCAACTCGCTCGTCGAGACGAAGGGCCGCTCGGCCTCGGGAGGATCGCGATGAGCCAGCCGAAGCGCAGCGACGACGAGGCACTCCTCGCCAAGATCCGCGCCCTTCCGCCCGCGCGCGTCGCCGAGGTCGAGGACTTCGTCGACTTCCTCCGCCTGCGCGACGAGGAGCAGCGCCTCACCGAGAGCGCGACGAAGCTCTCCGAGGCCGCCTTCGCGAAGGTCTGGGACAACCCCGACGACGCCGACTATGACCGGCTCTGAGTTCGGGGACCTGGTCCTCGTCCCGTTCCCCTTCACCGATCAGAGCACCATCAAGCGCCGGCCCGCCGTCGTCGTGAGCAGCGCCGCCTACCACTGCGAGCGGCCCGATCTCGTGATCCTCGCGGTCACGAGCCAGGTGCGTCCCGTCGCCGGCTTCGGCGAGACCGCCATCGTGCAGTGGAAGGAGGCGGGGCTGCTCAAGCCCTCCGTCTTCAAGCCCGTGCTTGCCACCATCGAGCGTCGCCTCGTGCTGCGCACGCTCGGGAAGCTCACGGAGGAAGACCGCGCCACGCTGCGCCGCGTGCTCGCCGAGATCCTCGGCGCCTAGCGATCGGCTCTTCCCTTTAGCGGCCCTCTGCGGGGCGGCGGCGAAGCCGCCGCCCCTCCGGCCTCTGCTTCTTCTCTCTTCTTCTTCTCTGCTTCCGGGGTGCCCCCCCTTCCAGGGGGGGCGGACGGGGAGGCCGGCGCCGGTCGTGCACCGCTGCGTGTCTCCGAGGCAAGAGGTCCGGAGGCGGGCGCGCTCCGCCGGAGCCACGGCGATCGGTGTCACCCAAAGCAAAGCCCGGCCCCAGTTGACATAACTTCGTTATGTCAAGGTCGACATGCCAAGAACGCAGCTCGAAATCCCGATGCGCGAAGTGGCCGAGGCCGACGGCGGCTGGCTTGGATTCGCCAAGGTGTCGTCGGAAGAAAGCGGCATGATGCTCGAACTCGCCCGCGCCTTCCGCACGGCGCAGCGAACCTGAGCGTGCGGCCGATGACCTACTCGCGACGACCAAAACCCACAGCGCGACAGTGTCGCACCTGATCCCACCCCAACGGCCGATCGCTCTACAGCGGTCGGCCGTCTCCTTCGTGGTGCCGAGAGTCCACACGACCGGCGGTTCGCGTTCCGAGCCGGTGTTGGGTCGCGCTATCGATCCGAAGCATCAGCTCCGCGCATCGCGCCCGCGGCGCCAGAACTGGAACGCTCGCTCGCCGTGCTCCTTCACGTGCAGCAGCCAGCGGCGCGCCCACGCGAACTCGACGCCGAGGATCGCGAGCCCGGCGGGGATCACGAGGAAGGCCGGTCCCGGCAGAACCAGCATCAGCACGCCGGCGGCGAGTACGCTGGCGCCGGCGATCGCGATCACGAGCTTGCGCGAGGCGCGAAGGGTCGGCGCGAGTGTGTCGAAGACGCGGTCGAGCACTCAGCCCTCGGCCTGCGGGGTCGGAGCCGGCGCCGGCGCAGGAGCCGCGATCACGCGATCGAGTTTGCCCGCGAGGATCTCGATCTCCGCGCCGTCGAGTTGGCCGTCGATGAGGGCGCCGGGCAGCCAGACTACGGTTTCGCGGAGCGCTCCTCCGTCGATCTGGCCGTCGCGAACGAGCGCGAGCGTACGGTCGAGGCGCTGCTGGATCTCCGCCGGTGCGATCTCGGCAGGCAATGCGCTTCGGACCGCGGGTTCGAGCCATGTGAGCGCAGTCCCGGCGACAGCTCCGATCCCGCGCACGGCGAGGTAGCCGGCGCCGGCCACCGACACGATCACTACGACGAGAGCGGAAGCGATGATCGCGAGCTTCATGGGTGTCTCCGGTAGGCGCGCTTGCAGGGAAGAGGATCCGCCCATCCGGCGCGTCGGTCCAATAGAAAATCAGCGCCCGTCGAATCGCTCTGACCGATGCGTGCGAGCAACGCAGAGACATCGTCAGAACCGGATCCTTCACCTCGAGTGATGGATTGACTCGAAGCGAGGCAGCGAGGACAGTGCTGTCGGTCACTCGACGGGAGACGCGCGAGGTAGCGGTCGAGTGCCGCGGCGTCGCAGCCGGCGTGCATCCAGGCGCCGCCGAGCCGCGCTGCACGCTTCAGCGCGGCCACCGATCCAGATCGGCATCGGCCGCTTCGGCGCCGGACAGATCTGGATCGCCGGGATCTGGTGAGCATAGTCCGAACAAGCGGGGTTTCTGGGGGAGATACTGGATGTTATGGCAACTGGGACCGGGGAGCGGACCAACGGGCGGGAACAGCTTCGACCTCTCGCAGTACTTCGCGGTGCAGGAAAGCCCGAACCTGGTGCCCGAGCCCGCCGCGGCGCTGCTCGGCGTGACTGCGCTCGGCGCGCTGGCTGGATGCGCCCGCACGCGGCCCTGATGATGGCGATCCGAAGACCATCGCGGGCGTGAATCTTGTGCGACCTACTGCATTGGTTGAGAGTAGGATGGGGCCCCCATGACGATCCTAACGGCGCGACCCACGGGCCTGCAAATTGCGCGGTGCATCCTTCTCCTTGCCCTTTGCGCATGCGCCTGCACCGACATCGGGCTGGGATTGCCCGGCACCGGCACGCCGTTGCCCGCGGGCGGCTTGCCGGCGTCGCAGACACTGGAAGGTGGCGCGCAGATCCGGCTCACGCAGACCGGATGGCAGAAGATCACCAATGTCTTGCCGGCCGTGCTGCACGACGGGTTTGGCCAAGGTGTCTGCGTTGGCCAGCTATCCATTCAGGGTACGGACGCCTGCTACACCAACCAGAGTAGTTGCAGGCCAGGCTGCTCCTTTGGCATCGAGGTGGACAGTGTCAACATCTCGATAACGAATCTTCAAAAACTCAACGTGGCGGTTTCCGCTCCTGCGATTGCTGCGTCCGTTCCCGTCGATCCCCCGTTCCCCTTCTCCGCGTGCACCCTGTCGCTCACCACGGGCCGCATGCATGCAGACGCGGACATCTCCCTGTCGATCGATCCAGCGACGGGCGTCTTCATCGCAGAGGTCGCGGCGATCAACCATGTCGACTTCGGCAACGTCAGCGATTCGGGCTGTAACGAGATCCCGGAGCGCGCCACGATCGTCCGCGACGTCGTCGACGCATTGACTGCTGCGGTGGTCACCGTCCTGAACGCCGCCCTCGGCGAGTTCATGCCCACGCAGCCGGAGCTCGCCGCCCTGATCGACCTGCCTGCGCTGGCACTGACCGGTTTCTCTACAAGCAACGGCAGCGCCGTCGAGACGCGCATCGTGCCGGGCGGCTACGCACAACTGAAGGGTGGTGGCCTGTCGCTGGGCGTCGTCACCGGCTTCAACTCCGACGTCGACCCCGGGACCCGCTCCGTCGGTCTCGTGTCCGAGCCCCATCCATGTACGGCGGGTCTGTCCGCACCGGATCTGTCGCTACCTCCGTTTGCGTTTCCGACCACATCACGCGGGACCTTCCTGCTGGATCCCGCCGGACCGTTCGTGGCTATACCGGAGCCCGCGAACGATCTCTTGGTCGGGGTCTCCCGATCCGCGCTCGATCTCGCGGGACACCACATGATCGCAGCGGGAGGAATGTGTCTCACCTTCGACGCTGGCCAAGCCGCGTTCATCCGCCGGGACGTGCTCGACGATCTGCTCGGCGTGCCGCTCGCCTCCGCCGATGCGGAGTTGCGTTTCGTCGTTCGCCCGCACCAAGGCATCCATTTCACAGTCGGTACGGGCAGCGTTCTGTCGCCACACCTGAGCGCAGAATTCGACGATCTCGAGATCGACGTGGATACCGTGTCGGCGGGCACCGCGACTCCTGCGCTGACCCTCAGCGCCGACGTCAGCATCGGGTCGCAGCTCGGCACGCGCCGCGACGCAGGGATGCCGACGCGCCTCGAGACGACGCGCTCGGCGCTCACCGTCGCCAACCCGGCGGTCCAGGTGTTCGACGTCCGCTATGCAGCCCTGAACACCGCGGATCTCGACGCGCTCGCCGGCAGCATCGCCGACGTCGTATTCAGTACGCTCGGAGCGGACGCGGGAACCGTTCTGGTTTCAGACTTCGCCGGCTACCACCTCGACAACGTCGCCGTGTCACGCGTCACCACCGCAAGCGACGACTTCCTCGCCGTCTCCGCCTCACTCGGGGCGAACTCGCCGAGCGGCAATCCGCCTGCACCGACACCGCAGCCGCTGTCGACCACGCTGGTGCTGCCGACGCCGGCTGCGCTTCGCGCGGCGCTCCTCGCCGGCAACAGCGCGGGTCTGCCAACGGTGCACGTCGCGCTACCCACCACCGACGGTGCCCGCCCCATCGAACATGCGTGGCGCACGGCAGGCGGGGCCTGGCGCCCCTACGTGGCGACAGGCGACCTCGTGATCCGCGATCGCAGCTTCGCCTGGCAAGGCGAGCGCACCATCGAGCTGCGCTCACGGGTCGTCGGCGACGACAGCACGACCTCACCCATCGGCTCGACGACGGTGGTCATCGACTATGCGCCTCCGACGATCTTCGTCGATCAGGCGAGCTTCTCCACCCACCTCGTCGTGCCAGCCCGCGACGCGCTGTCGCCAACGCTCGAATGGGCGATGGGACGCGTGGGCGAGAGCACACCGGCTACGGCTTGGACGACCGACCCCAACCTGGACGCAGCCTCCGCACTGGCCCTCGGGTCCGACGTGATCGTCTACGTGCGCGACAGGGTCGGCAACGTCGCACAAACGACAGTCCATCTGGCCCCCAACGACGGCTGCGCCGGCGCCGCCATCTTGTCCGGCTCCGAGAGCCAGGACGTCTCGTTCGCCAGCAACGCGCCGAGCGATCCCGTCTCCGCCTGCGGAATAGGCGACCGCTCGGTTTGGTTCTCCTTCTTGCCAACGGAGTCCGGCACCGCACAGATCTCGACGAGCGGCTCGGGCTACTCGACGGTGGTCTCCGTGTGGCCCCAGACACAAACCTGCGCTGGCCTGACCACGGAGGTCGCCTGCGGCACGAACGCTGCGTCAGTGCCTGTGCAGTCGGGCGTGCCACTCCTCATCCAGGTGCAGCGCAGCACACCCGGCGGAACGGGCGATCTCCAGATCGAGCTCATCCCCGAGCCGAACGCCGGCGCCGCGGCTGGCCTCGCGTGCGCGGCGCTCGCGCTCCTCGCCCGCCGCGCACAGCGGAGCCCCGGCTCGACGAGTTTGACGCGAAGCGAGCGCCAGTCGCGCCAGTACTAACCCAGGATCACATGCAGCTTCACCGCGAGCAGCAGCTTTCCGTGCAGATGCACCCGGCGGCGCAGGAACGCTTCGGGTGCGGACATCTCCCCGCTGTTCAACTGGCGCCACGTCGCGACGTCGGTGCGCACGCGCAACTGCGCTTCGGCCAGCGGCCCCACGCTGCCGTGCATCACGCCATCGCGAATTTGAACGGTGTAGATGCCGCCGCCCTCCCCTTCGAGCGTGAACTCGAGATCGATCGGCGCCGCGCCGAGGCGCGCGCGGCGCGCCGGGTCGCGGGCGATCGCCTGCGGCACCCAGCGCGTGAAGAACTCCTCCGGGCTGATGTCGTCCGGCGGTGCGACGCGGTGGGACACGGCGGCTCCTAGGCTCGCGGACCGGCGACCGGATCGAACGCACCGCGCAGCGCCGCGCCGGTCACGGAATCCGCCGCGCGTGCGATCGCCGCGGGCGTGCCGGCCGCGACCACGCGACCGCCGCCCGGCCCGCCTTCGGGACCGATGTCGATCACCCAGTCGGCGCGACGCACCACGTCGAGGTTGTGTTCGACGACGATCACCGAAGAACCGGCGTCGAGCAGCTCGTCGAGGCACGCGAGCAGCACCTCGACGTCGGCCGGATGCAGACCGGTCGTCGGTTCGTCGAGCACGTAGAGCGTGCGCGCGCGCTCCTCGCTGAGCGCCGCCGCGATGCGCAGCCGCTGGCTCTCGCCGCCCGACAGTGTCGACAGCGGCTGGCCGAGCGTCAGGTAGCCGAGACCGACGCGCACGTAGGGGCGCAAGCGCAGGGCGATGTCGGCGTGCCCGGCAAAGAAGGTCGTCGCCTCGTCGAGCGTCATGTCCAGCACCTCGACGATCGAGCGACCGGCGACGCGGATCCGCAATGCCTCGGGCCGGTAGCGGGCGCCGTTGCAGTGATCGCACGGCACGCGCAGATCGTCGAGGAAGTGCATCTCGACGACGACCTCGCCGGCGCCTTCACACGCTTCGCAACGACCGCCGGCGCGATTGAAGGAGAACCAGCCGGCGTCGACGCCGAGATCGCGCGCCTCGCGCGTCGCGGCGAAGCGCTTGCGGATGCCGTCGAATGCCTTCGACAGCGTCGCGGGATTCGAGCGCGGGCTGCGCACCGGCGGTGTCGGCTCGACCATCACCACTTCGGCGATCGCGCCGCGACCCTCGATCGCATCGCAGTCGCCGCGATCGGGATCGCCCTGCAGGTGCCCCACCAACACGGAGCGCACCAGGCTGGACTTGCCCGCGCCCGAGACGCCCGTCACGCAGACCAGCTGCCCGAGCGGAATCTCGACCGTCACGTCCTTCAGGTTGTGGGCCCGCGCGCCGACGATCCGCAGCTTGCCGCGCGCGCGCCGGCGCGGCCGGGGCCGCGTCGCGAAGTCGCCGCGCAACACGCGCCCGGTCAGCGACTCGGGCGTGTCGCGCACCGCCGCGACGTTGCCTTCGACGAGCAGCTTGCCGCCGAGTCGCCCGGCGCCGGGACCGAGATCGATCACATGATCGGCGGCCGCGATGATCTCGGGTGCATGTTCGACGACCACCACCGTGTTGCCCTGGTCGCGGATCGCGCGCAGCACCGCGAGCAGCTTCGCGACGTCGCGCGCGTGCAGTCCCACCGACGGCTCGTCGAGCACGTAGAGCGTGGCGGTGAGCGTGCCGCCGAGCGCCGTCGCGAGCTGGATGCGCTGCGCTTCGCCGCCCGAGAGCGTGCGCATCTGGCGGTCGAGCGCGAGGTAGCCGAGACCGACCTCGTGCGCGGTGCGAACGCGCGCGCGCAATGCTTCGAGCAGACGCCCGGCGATTGCGAGTTGCGCCGGTGAAAGCGCGAGATTAGCGAGCCACGCGTGCAGCTCGGCGATCGTCATGCGCGTCGTGTCGCCGATGTGGAGACCGAGGATGAAGACCGCGAGCGCGTCGCTGCGCAATCGCGATCCACGGCAATCAGGGCACTGGTCGAAGCGGCGGTAGCGCGCGATCAGCACGCGCGCCTGCACCTTGTAGCGCTTCTTTTCCAGGTACTCGAAGAAGCCGCGCACGCCGTACCAGTCGCCGCCGCTGTCTTCGTCACCCGCGACGACGAGCGCTCGCTGTGCAGCGTCGAGTTCGTTCCAGGGCCGCTGCACCGGAATGCGCAGGCGCTTGCACGCGGCGAGCAGGTCCTTCTGCAGCGCGCGGCCCATCGGCGTCGTGAACGGAGCGATCGCACCGGCTTCGAGCGAGCGCGCGGGATCGGGGATCACGCGCGCGAGGTCGATCGCCGACACGCGGCCGAAACCCTGACAGGTCTCGCAGGCGCCGAGCGGACTGTTGAACGAGAAGCGCGCCGGCTCGGGCGCCGGGAAGCGGCGCCCGCAGCCATCGCACGCGAAGCCTTCGCGGAAGCGCGCGCGCTCGCCGCTCTCGACGACGACGATCACTTCGCCGTCGCTGCGCGCGAACGCCGCCGCCACGGCCTCGACCAGTCGCGCGCGTTCCGCAGCGCCGCGCAGCGCCAGCCGGTCGACGAGCACCAGCCATTCGTCGCGCCGCCGCGCGAACTCGCGCGCGGAGAGCTCGCCGAGATCGGCGACGAGGCCCGCGCCGTCCAGCAGGCGCGTGTAGCCGTCGACCAGCAGCCGTTCGCGGAGCGCGCTCGACGCGCTGCGCTTGGCTTCGGGCAGCGGCGTCGCGATCGAGACGCGCTTTCCTTCGAAGCGAGCCAGCATGCGCTCGGCCACCGCTTCCGCGTCGCCCGGCAGCGCGCGCAGATCGCATTCCGGGCAGCGCGTCTCACCGATCTTCGCGAAGAGCAGCCGCAGCAGATCGAGCACTTCGGTCGCGGTGCCGACCGTCGAGCGCGCGTTGGTGACGCGGTTGCGCTGTTCGATCGCG
>Ga0315287_10004660_pt1 | contig 13413 bp, 9 predicted proteins | sample YL17G11_0_MG_FD_205037 | JGI IMG/M metagenome (GOLD analysis project Ga0315287, IMG submission 205037) | Sediment microbial communities from Yellowstone Lake, YNP, Wyoming, USA - YL17G11_0 | ecosystem: Environmental > Aquatic > Freshwater > Lake > Sediment | place: USA: Wyoming | collected... | reverse complement strand
TGAACCACCACCAGCTCTAATTACTGATGTAGAACTTTCAATCACTGCCGTATTGGCCGCAGAGGATAAACTAGAATATTGTCTGTTAAGCCCAACCGTCCCGTCGTGGTCTTCTGAATAAACTGTTGTATAGGTAGCATCAGTCCCTGTGCCAACAACTTCAATCGCATCATTTGAATTTAATTTAGTATTTCTCATTCTTACATGAGACAGATCAAGAGAGGAATTCCCATTTCTTATGTCTGCGACTATTGCCCCTTTCAGTTCGGTATCAATAATCACTGTATTAATATAATCAACAACATCTATATTTAACGAACTAGCCACACTAGAGGCATCAAAAAAGCTGTCTTTTATAAGTAATCTTCCATAACTATAAACACTTAAACAAGCCACTCCACATTTCATTCCTGAGAATACATTCTTATTTATTACAATATTATCTGCCCCAGTCACCTCGATACCAAGAGCAGTCGAAATTGAAGTAACATAATGACAATCCTTTAATTCAACCCCAAGACTATCATCTATCTCTACCGCACCGTTTACGTCGGCAGAAACAAAATAAAGTCCTTGAATCTTCCAATAGTCATCAGTATCAATATTAAGTTGATAAGAACCAGCCCACGCATTCCAACCAGTCAGACCCATGTTCACAACAGTATTACCTGAACCAGTCTGCCCTCCTTTGTAAGGAATATCTAATATCATGGCAGTTCCACCTAAATTCTTATTTGCTCTATAAGAATATAATCTATTGTCATCACCACTAATATATATATCATATCCAGAGGTACTGTTTGCTATCTTAAAGTCCGTTATAGTAGCAGATGCAGTAAGGGTGGTAGAACCATAGGCTACGGTATAAGTCTGTAAAGCGTTTGCATGATCTCCCCATGCATTATCATAATCAGTCTCCATAATAATGGGGTTACTCAAATCTCCATCACTAGTAAAATCCAAATCAGAAGCAGCAATAAAACCAGAACCACACCTGATAACTAATTTATCACCTGCAGACCTTGCATTCTCACAGAACTTATCCAATGTTTTCCACGCAAGTGCAGTGGTCAGACCAGTATCAGCATCACTGCCGCCAGCACCGCTTTCCACATAATAGGTCGTACCGATTGGTTTCCTTTTAATAACTCCTCTATTCCTTAAATCCTGTTCTTTCTCAATCCTCTTGATAGACTGTTTTATCTTATCAACTTCCCATTGATATTTAACTTGCTCATCTTTAATCACCTTATTTAAGGTAGTATTATCAATAGCCATTCCAGCATCAGTGTATCTTGCTTTAGATTCCCACTTAACAGTATCAGGATAATTTGTTACCTTATCTAATTTCTTCTCTAGCTTAGGAAGTTTAACCTTGAGATTATTTTTCATTTTCCCAAGTTGATAGTCATGTTTAACATCAAGACTTTCCTGTTTAACATCCTCCGCCCACTCTTTATCAGTCGTTGGCTCTTTCCAGTCAATAACTGATTGAGCAGAAACCACTAGTGGAAGTAGGATAATTAACAATAGTGTTAGGTAAGTGTGTTTAGTCATTAGTTTACGGCATCCACTGTATATTCAAAGGTTATAGTTACACTTGTGGGAGTAGAAGTTATCGAGGTCGTCCTCCACCCTAAATAATCTGTAGCATCTATTGTGGGATTACTTAATGTCCCATCATCATTCACATTTGTATTTACTACTCCTGTAATATCAGTTGCCCCATCAACCCCCGCTTCATTTAAACCGTTTGCATCCATTTCTACCAAATGCCCAACGACTACATTCCCCAAACATTGTAGATGAACTGCTTTAATAGTAATGTTGTATGGTACTCTCCATACAGGATAATCATCAGTTGCAACTGGGTTTAATATTACAAATGATTTGCTCTGTGTCCCTGGCAGGGTATATGCAGCATCACCATAGAACCTTATACCCGAACCTGGAGCTGCCGAACTATCAACAGAGACTTGGCCTGCAGCTGAAACTGTAGGATTATCAGCATTAGGAATTTCAAAACTAGTCACTCCTCCAAAGTCATAAGCACCAGTAGTGGAATCTATTTCAGCGGGGCCAATGGAATCAGCAGGTAATACTATCTCCCCATCGCCAGTGCCATCAGTAATAAACGTATGATCTGTAACGTCTACAGAACCATAATCCAAATCAACTGCGCCAACAGCATCGAACCCAACTCCCGACGTAACGACCGCAGATGAGTTTATGGTTATGTCATTGGGAACGTCAGCGTCACCTATCGCACCACAAGTCAATGCCCCACTTGCAGCAATGGCGTTTGCAAACTGGTTAACTGCACAATCGGCTGGGTCTGCTGCCAATGCCGTTGCCGTTCCTGCGGTAATATCATCTGCAACCTCATTGTTTGCCCATGGATTAGCGGTGTTCACTAAATTCTCAGCAATAGTCCCGTCTGCTATATCCGTAAGTGTTGCCTCTAGTGGTTGATAGTCCGCTGCATGAGTATGGCCGCCCATACAAATAGCACTCGCAGCACAATCACCAGTTCCATCTATGACATAATCACATTCGATTGATCCACCTTCTGTTCCTCGGCATACTTGGCTACCCTCTACTGTTCCTATCAACGGATCACTTTCGCCAGCACAGGTTAATGTATCTCCAATAGCAGTCACAAATTCACGAGCAGAACAGGCAGCAGGATAACTATTGTGTAGTGTCCACGTAACATCTGATTCAGTAGCATTAACTGTACCATCATCATCAGTATCATAGACAAGTTTAGTCATGTCTCCTGCACCCACATCAGTATTGCAGTCTATTTCCAAACTAGCTAAATCATAAGTACATACTTTTGTGTCAGTTAAAGTACCAAGACTTATACCCTCTAGTGCTTCTGAATCGTCTACTGTACCATTATTATCGGTATCATAGGTAGTCTTAAGCATGTCTCCAACACCACCTCCTGCTCCATCACCCTCTAACACCCAACTACCAGCTTCACAACCATATAGTTGCTGACCAGAAGTCGCATCAGTATCCATGTATATCTCACCAGCATTACAAGGCAATCCTGGTAATGTAGTAGAGTTCGGTATCTCTAAAGTACCGCCATCAACATTAATCCATATATCAGCAAAACAGGCAGTTGGTGGAGTTCCAGAATCACCACCACACAATACCTGGTCGCCATCTACCATGCCCGTAAAGCCGCCTCCCATTGGCACAATCTTGTCGATAAGATTTATCCCCGCTAACAAACTAGTTGGCATTAATAGCAAAAGTGACAATATGATAATTAGTTTCTTCATGGTGCTTTAGTCTCGACTACTACACTGCCTAAATTTGCATTGGTGGAACGCCAAACATACATGTTCTCAGACCATCCATTGACATTAGTAACGCTCACTGTTTCAGGTGACTCGAACCCCCCACTGAAACCTCCGACCCAGAATGTAACTAGTCCTAATCTTTTAGGAAACGCAAACAACATATATTCACCCACACCCGTAACTACAGCAGTCCATGTCTGGGTGTTATCATTAGATGCAGTTGAGTTTGCCAGACCTTCAATATCAGCCTCTAAGAATGTGTCGGTCTTAACTGTTGTCCCATAGTAGAGATAATTGATAGTCTGGTCAGATGTATTTGCTACAAAAGTATAATTCCCTAAACTAGCAAGCGTTGATACATACACATCATATCCTTCTGTATAACCAGCAGTGTTAGTAATAGAGAGAGCTGCATTATCCTGTGCCATAGCAATAGCAATACTGTTAAACTTGAAATCCGTTCCACCATCATCCTCATAATCATCCCCTTCATCGAGGGCAGTATAGGATGTAGGAAATGCCCATACGATATACTTCCCCGCACTTGCATTAATGGTGACACTAAGATTTGAGGTTGTAGCATAAGAGTAGGCAGTAAGACCTTCTATGTCTGCTTCCGTGAAACCACTAGCCTTTGCAACCGCACCATACCACCCATAGTTCCTAAAATAAATGGCTGTCTCATACTCTAAATCAGTTTCAGCCCCATAAGCAGAATACATTCTGAACCTGTAATACTGGTCTTTGGATACTTGATAGTTAATCGCAATATCAGAGTTAGTGCCAGTAAGATAGGTCGGTGCAGTCATATCTCCTTTTTTAGTATAACTACCACCATTGTCTGACATCTCAACATACGATGTCGTTGGGGGACCGTTATTGTAAGTAGCAACATAAGCCATAGTGCTTGCTGCTTTCCATACGCCAGCCCCTATTAATTGAGTTACCGTTTCTCCATCACTAAATGACCCAATAGTAAAGGTAAATGAGGTATCGTAGGTCGCCGGAACCCAATTAGCCCCGTTCCACTTTAGCACCTCATTCTTTGCTGGCGCATCTGCTATGGTATCGACATCAGCCAAATCGTTAATGGTGATTGACTCAGAGGTAATGGCTTCTGTTCTGATTTTGTCGGTGGCAGTATTGCTCCAATCCACGTCACCGACTAATATTTTATCACCACTGGGTATTTCAAGAGCCAATGCAGGATTAAGGAATCCTAAAATGAAACACCCAATTACCAGACTCACGTTTTTGAATCTCAATTTTTTCTCCAACTACTATTAATCTGAAATTACCATCAGCATCAGGAATGCCAGGCCCCAACTCAACATAGCCACTGGTCTTTAAATTCTCTGTAGTATTTCTCCAATCTATAGTTTTTGTAAAGACAGAATGTAATATCATTCCATTGCTTCATCTTATTTGCGTATGATTTTTACTGTGCCGTTATTGCTAACCCATTCACCTTGACAGGAGCAACCATGTCTTTCTCGAAAAAAATTGAATCCGAAAAAAGGCTTTCGTTCCCTGACGTATCGTATGCAGTAAGAGCCAAGTCATTATTTACTGGGATAGTATCGAGATTATAAGTAATTACTTTCCCCACATCAACCCGTCGGGCATTGTCAAAGGCCTGTACCCCTGACTTCCAGTAAAGATAATATCCTGCCAAATCTGTCTCGGTGTTTGCCGTCCAGGTGAGCTTCCATTTTTTTACTCCTGGCAATCCAAAAACAGTCGTGGATATCAAAAGTGCAACGATAATCCCTAAAATAAAAGTTTTAATTTTCATCTTTTCCTCCTTAAAAATATTTAATTATTTCAATACGGGTATTTCCCTTTCCTTGCATCGCTTGAATGAATTCGCCCAGGGATTTAAGAGTATAAATAACTCACCAGAATCAATCTGCCCGATTTTAAAATTCTCTATACATACATCGCTATCCCATACCTTGACCGAGATATCCTCAATACATTTTGCGTATCCAATAGTATTACTGTTGTCTCCGTCAACAATTACGAGTTCCTGCCCTTTGGTAACGCACTTGTGCCATATTGCTGACATTACGTACATCATGTCATCTGTTGTCACACCGCCTATTGTCAGATAGACATCGCCTGCTGTATCTAATATCATCGGGTTTTGATCAGTAATATTTGCCGCATGACATACACTAAAAAAATTGAGCGCCACAGCACATATCAAGAGAATTATTTTTTTCATAGATTTTCTCCTATAAGTTTATAGCTTAAAAAACATTGCCAGCAACGATAGAATACATTAGCATGTCTAAATCAAGCCCTATTCCCATTTTCAAATATTGATCCCAACTTCTTGTGGCCACTTCTAATCTTCGTCGATAGACATAAGCCCCAATCTCCCAGGGGCCGAAGAAATCTTGATCAATGGTAGCATAGGGCCACGTGGTATCATGTGGATCAAACGCCATGTCATAATCATCGCCTAGATTAATGCCTGCATTGATACAAGGCGATCCCCATTTTAATCTAAAATCCCCACCTGCTGCGTTTCTAAAGAGTGGGTCAGATGCGATGGAGTGGGAGTCTTGAGATGAGGCAGTTTGATAGTTAGAAAGTGTGCTATAAGTAGTTCCAGACCAATAAAATAAATAATCAGCAAGTTCTCTGTAAAAATCATTGTAATCTAAAATAACATCGGTTGTAGAACCCGTAGCAACATAAAGTGTATAACCAGAATCGTCATTAGTTGATCTGAAAATATTATTTTTTGCAATAAAGTTTTCTGCATTATCAAAAGCTTCTAATTGATATACTGTATTTTTGGAAAGTGTATTATTATAAATTTCTAACAATGCATGATTCCCGTCTATCTCAATACCCCTTTCTTGTGTCCCACCAGGAGTTGAATATATTACATTGTTTTGAATTTTACCCGTTGAACTAGGATACGCACTATTATTATGCCAGAAGTTTATTCCTGCTTCACCATTATTATAAATCCTATTGCCTGAAATAACAAACCCATTTACACCAGTAATTCTTACACCATAATCCAAACTATCATATACAGTATTATTGATAAAATTTACATTTTTTACTCTAGTCCCTTCACCAAAACCTATGTTCGAAGAAAACCAAGCACCAGAAGAATAATTCCCTTGTGTTCTACCGAAAAATCCTTTTCCAGTATGTGAGATAGTATTCCCCTCATAGGTAAAATCCTTAAAAGTATGTCCTGCATTAGATAAGATATCGGCATAAACTCCTAACTGGCAGTTAGATATATTACAATCTTTAACTTTAATGTTTTGAATTGTATAGATTGGGGAACTCTCAAAAATTTCGCATCCTACTCCAGCATCCCATATTTGATGTATTGTGCAGTTATTAACTTCGCAATTGCTGCTATTGCGAAGAAATGTTATAGCAGTACCGATTCTTATGCCAGACGTAAGAGGATAATACCTACCTCCCATATATGATAGATTGCAATTATTTACTTTAATAGTATTTCCACTATATACCCTAATTCCAATATTATTTCCGTATTTTAAGTTTAAGTTGTTTAGGGTCACATATCCCTGAGTAGAGTTATTATCATAATCAAAATCTATTATATTACCAATATCATAACAATCTGGAACTTCTAACCCAGTACAATTTTCGGCAGGATTCCCAGTGTCTAAATAAACATACAACTTGTGATAATCATATTGACTAGAGGTGTTGACAAAAGAGAAAGCCCAATTTGTTACAAGTGCAGCCGTCGTTTGTTCTTTGGTTGCCCATACCATTTCATCATCTGAAATTAAATCCATGTCATGGAAAACCATCCCAACATCACCACTAAGTGTAGATTTAGTTTTCCATACATTTCCAGAATGCAATTCCCAAGTATTTGGATCGTCTAAATCATAAGAACCTAATAAATATGCACCAGTCCCATATTCTTGATAAGTAATGGGTAGACCATCAGAACCACTATCGGTTATAGAAAGATTCTCCCTAAACTCACCCTCAAGATATACCGTATCACCAGGACTTAATGCACTTACACTTGCTATCAGATTCCACGCCCCAGGTTGACCAGCACCCGCAGCACAACTAGCACTTGTGCCATCACCATTGTTAGGACAGGTCTTAACCACATAATAATCAGTCCTATAAGATATGCTACTTACCAATAAGAATGTTATTATAAATGTCCAGATTTTCATATAGAACCTTATGGCAACGCATCAAATGTTTTAAGTGGCCCGCCAACTTTGCCTTTAGCAGTTGTAGAGTTAGCTGGACTAGTGGATAATATTATCTCGCTATTGGTAACGCTAATAGACTCTATGGTTGATAGAATATAAGTACCGCCATAATTAAACTTTATCTTCTGCCCAACCAAATCACTTGCAAATATCTTTTGCTGGTCTAGCGGTACAGTAAGTATCCCACCTGATATTGACGCCCCATAGATATATCCAAGTAATGCACTGCTTGTCCCAGCATTTTCGTCATCACCACCATGAGCATCGTCCATCACAAAATACATCTGTAATCCATAGGTAGCATAGATGGTCGTGGTAGTTGAACTAGACGAACTGGTTGTGGTAACTCCTGCTGGCACAGTGGTAGTAGTGCTCGATGTAGTGGTCCCAGTAATTGTAGTTGTTGTGCTGGATGATGAAGTGGTAGTATTTTGCTCATTAAATATGTCACTGACTAATCCCCAGATATCATCACTACTATTAGGAAGTGCACCAAATATTCTGAGGTCATCTATAAATATATCCTGTTGCCCCCATGAATTCCCATCATCATCTCTGGCCTTTCCTACAGATAGCGGCTGAACATTTAAATCTAATCCAGTATCCCAAGCATAAGTGTTTTCCCACACTCCCCCCGTTGTATTTTCTATATGTATTCCAATATTGCTTAAAGTTGATGAATGCCAAAACGAGACGAAATACCATGTATTAATAGATGGTACAAAATCCCAAATAGTCTGATCAAACATGTTTTCAATAGAGTCATACAGCATGAAATACAATCGCTGATTGCTTGGCTGGTAATATATCTTGAATCCTTTTTCTCCAGTTTCGTATTTATGCTTACCAACAAATATTACGAATCTATCGACTCTCTCTAACTGAAACCAAAAGGTTATTAGAAAATCCTGATTATCACTTCCCGGGAAACAGTCTGGCAGACTGGCATCTGCTAGATACAGATAATGATTGAAAAAAGTATCAAGATACATTGACTTCTCGCCATGAATACCAACAGCCTGAAGAGTCGTATCAACCTCGGTCATAAGATTTGATGCACTTATTTCATCCCATTTGTTACCAGTGGTATCTTCAAAATCCAACCATATCATAGCATCATCTGTGTTAGGATCATTAGTCAAACACTGATTACAATAATCATTGCAATTTTCAGTTGCGGGGTTACAAGGATTACCAGCGTGATTACAAGCATTTGTGGTATCATTACAACTTTCTGTACCTGTGCAATAGCTTCCATCATCACAATCCCTATCTGCACCAGTACACACACCAGTTACACAAGTTTCATTTATCTTACACCACAATCCATCATCACATACTTCTCCATCACAATCACTATCAGCACAATCAGTATCATCATCTGCATCATCATCTAATCCATTTGCACAGTTTATTTCTACAGGAACAGTAGTTGTAGAGGTTATTGTTGTTTCGGTACTTGTGCTGGTAGACGAACTAGACGATGAAGAACTGGAAGAAGATGAACTTGAGGAACTGGTAGTAACCCCAGCACCAATAATACCTATAATCTCAGTACCAGTAATGTATGCTCCCATATTAATTGATTCTGTTATATTCCCATCACTATCATAATCTTGTCTATCTATACCAGCACCACTACATGGCGAAGATAACTGTAAATGAAAGTTAGTTCCAGGATTAACAAAAAGCGGATTTGCAGAAATAGAGTTTTGTTCTTTACCAGTAACTGTTCTCCATTGGCTTAGGGTATTATAAGAATAATAAGGACCACCTAAAACTAATCTCAAATACCACCTAGTAACATTCTCACCTGGGATATAATAACTGTTATAATTCAAATAGTTTGTTATTTGGAGGAACGGTTTCTCCCATCCCGAAGCCCACAAATATCTCCAATTACTATTATCCATAAAGATGTTATTCCACATATTGACTGCACCATTATCCATTTCGTATGCACTGGCAATATCATCTCTATTATTATAAAAAACATTATTATAGATGTTGACCTGTGTCATACAGCACCTCAAGTTAATAGCACAACTATCTCCAGGGTCGGGGTCTCTATTGAAATTCATAAAGATATTTTGGTATATATGTGCGGTACTGTTGTCATCGTCCTGATTGGAAACTAATACTCCGAGTTGCATATCCCTGAATATATTGTATCTTACGTGAATATTCTTGGGATCGTCTTTTAGACAAACTCCTTGACAAACACCATTGTAAAAATCATTATTCTGAATAATACTATCTGTACTATCATATTCCTGTATTAAGGGACAATTAGTGTCCATCCAATTACTTGGTTCTGATCCAGCGACAATGTTGTCATGGAAACGGTTGTTTTCAATGATACAATCATCGGCATATTCCATCCTAAGGGTTGTTCCGAATTCTCCATCTCCACCAATTGTTATGTCACAGTTTCTTACAATACAATTGTTTACATACCATAAAGCAAAAGCCCCCTCCACTTTTAAGCCATCAAATATAATATAATTTGTTGCGGTTTGGTCTGCCCCCTCGGCACCGATTGTTGGCTGCCACGTACCACCCTGTGGAGCGTTCAGTGTTGCATGAACCCTTATTACTGCATAAGGACCACTACCAAATGCCTCATTACCAGGATATGCTCTAATAGTTATTGGATTAGTAGCGGTTCCGCTACGTATTGGTCTAATTCCAGGACGATATCTTTGCATAGTCTCGTCTGGACATCTTGTATATGTTCCTGCTTTTATATAAAGTGTATCACCTGGATATAACTGTCTGGCTCCATACCATGCTTCTCTCCAAGGATGCGCCTCATCACCAACGGCACTATCATTACCATTAGTTGCAACATAGTAAATAGCACCCATACTTGCAGGAGCAGTTATCCAACTAAACAGCACAAAGAGTATTACCCACATAATCCAGAATAGTCTTTTCATTTCCTCACCTGCTCAAGTTGGTTGTAGTAATCCTGAATATTCTTGCTTGGTTTATTAAACTAATCTTTTAACTCACCCACGATATTAAGAGTGCCTTTATAAAAATTAGGATAATAAGTTCTCAAAAACTCATGATGTTCGTTAATTAGTCTCATGATTTCGTTGTGGCGACATTTTACTATCCCTGCTCCATAGCAGTTGACAAGAGTAAATAAAAAAATGGCTAGGAGAAAACTCCTAAGCCATACCTTATAATTTTTCATCTTAATTCCTAAATTAATTAATTGATACTTCTGCCGTTACATTAAGTTCCTTGATATTTCCCGATACCCCTTCAATTGAAAGCCATATAAATTCATTGGTGTCTACGTCGGCATCATCCATAGCAGTAATAGTTTGCCCCGATGTCATAGATGTAATCGTCTTACCGTCTGTCCAAAGTTTTGAAGCATTAGTTGTGTGGCTTCTATCGGTATCCCATCTGATATTAATTTTTACCCATTCGTTAGCACCAGAAGCTACAATAACAGCATTGATTTCATCAATAGTAAGAGATGATGCTGCTTTTTTATTGCTGAACAAATCATCAGTAACGGAATATTCTACTGACCATTTGAGGCTATTGCCCTGATGTACCGCTCTATCTGCTCTCTCTGCATCAGCATTAAATAATAATCTATTCGTTTCTCCGGTCTCACCATAGGCAGGCATGTATTGATATTTGTGTGTAGTGTGCGATCCTGCCATTGCATTTTTATAGAGCATCCATGCGGTCAGGATTGCCAGTATTATTAAGGCAATGGGGAGCCATTTCCTAAAAAATATTTCATCATTGTGTGGCATGATTTATACCTCGTTAAAAATATCAGAACTATATTATTAAGCGATTTCCTCCATTGCCATCCCGTCTTGAAAATCATGATAATCATCCTTATGGTAAGAAAAATCTTCTATTCGCCTTACTAAAAATACTTTTCCTTTTTCATTCATGTTTTCATAAAAAATAAAAGCATCAGTTTTCCCTACCGCTCTTTTGATGTCTCTAAACTCATTTAAGTCACTGATATCCATTCCTTTGCGATTAAGATTTATAGTGTGATATTTATTTCCCAATGCTGCTTTTTTAGGAATCTGACTTTCAAGCGTGATTTCACTTACAGGCAACGCTAGCATCTTATTCATGGGAGATACCGGCCTTCTTGCTATAATGGTTTTGTTGCCTATAATAATGGCGCTCATGGTAAAATAAGATTCCCCGCCAAGCGTGCCCTGTGCTGGTATTTCAAAAACTATTTTGCTATCCCTGCTAGTAAAAATTATAAGTCCTCTATATTCATTCATCAACCTAAGATAGCCCAAAGTCTCACTGCTTGATTCACCACCTTCAAACCAGCCATCTGCGAACCAACCATCGCCCACAAACCACCCACCAGCTTTGATATTTACATTCTCAAAATTAGTGCCAAGACGCGCAAGAGAATCTATTGAACCACTATAATTAAGTGTAATGGTCTGTGCTCCAGTGCTGGTAGACCGCCACATTAGCCATGGGCTTTCATAATTGATAGCATTTGCAAGCTCATAGCCCGAAGCCTCGCTTGAGGCTTCACTGCTTACCACGGTGGTGATATCATATACGAAAATCATATGATTTCTCTAAATGAAATTTGATGAGCATAAAAATCTTTTATTCTTGAAAAGGGGAAATCACCATTTAGCTGACATAAATATGATGCTTCGTAATCATCCCATTTCTCATGTACTATCCCGATCCCATCCTGTCCCATTTCCCTGATTACATTCTCAATTTCATCAAAGTAATCTTCATCAATGCCGTTCCAATTAAATTCAAGCAGATGATAAGGGCGTCCTATTTCCTGTACCTCCCGATTCTGCCCGTCAAATCTTTTCTCGAATATGTTTTCGATTAGAGTTTTTGCAACTGGATACTGTGGCTTTACTGTTAGTTCTACTCTCGTTCCTGCAACAATAGAGCCGATCGCAAAGAAAGATTCACCATTGACTGTGCTTTGAGCTGGAATTATTATTTTAAAAGTTGTAATACCTGTTATAGGAAGAAGTCGTACCACTGCATTATAACGTCCGTGATCCTTATCCATTACAGTATTTAAATCATATTGATCGTCTTCTATTTCGATCTTAAAGCTTGAGAAATTGCAGTTTCCTAAAAATATGGTATTAATTGCGGTTTCATAAATTAATTCTATTGTAGTCTCGGTAGTATCATTAGAATGGAATCTTTTGAATGGTCTGTCATAATCCTCAATGGCATTTTCTAAAGGAAAGTCGCTATCCTCGTTATCACAAGTGCATCCGGAAGCAGAAGTGGCGACATCATAGAGAAGGGTGAAAGCATTTTGTGTTTCATAATCAAAAGCTATATAAGTGCCATTTCGTATCGCATCGATTTGATCGACCGTGAGCACATCGTTAAAAACCACATATTCATCCATCAATCCGTCATAACAGACAATCTCATCTCTTCCCGCAATTTGAAAATCAGCAGTACCTACATTAAGAATATAATCCCACGTTCCAGTTTTATCTGCTGCCAGCAATTGACTAGCAGTCGCATCATAGATTCGCATCCTATAATTAGTTTTCCCATTTACTTCTTCAAGTACCAGTGCTATGTGATACCAGTGCGATGCGTCACAGATTAGATTTGTACCGAAATTATATGAATCAAAGATATCAGTACCATCTCGGTATAAACAGAATATAATATTTATTGTGTTCATCGGGTAGCTTTGCCCGTGCCCGAAGATGAAACTGCGTTGATAGCTTTTATTAAATTTCTCACATATAATTCTAGTGCCGGCGCTCTCGGGTCTTATCCAAAAAAGAATAGTGCCAGTTCTATTGCTAGTGCCAGCTTTTCCTAGAAAATTA
>Ga0315287_10004659_pt1 | contig 13414 bp, 10 predicted proteins | sample YL17G11_0_MG_FD_205037 | JGI IMG/M metagenome (GOLD analysis project Ga0315287, IMG submission 205037) | Sediment microbial communities from Yellowstone Lake, YNP, Wyoming, USA - YL17G11_0 | ecosystem: Environmental > Aquatic > Freshwater > Lake > Sediment | place: USA: Wyoming | collected... | reverse complement strand
CCGGCACGAAGACCGCCAGGCTCAGCGACACCACTGTCCGGAGGACGACGATGAGGTACAGGAGGCAGAGCGGCTTCGCGTACGGGCGGAGCGACCCGAAACTGCCGCCGGGCGCTGTGCCAAAAGGCTGCAGGCGCGGCATGCGAGTCAGCACCACGCTCAGCAGCGCCAGGCCTGGCACCGCGAGCATCGGTGTCCAGTTCAGGCCGAATCGTTCCACATACGGCGCGAACAGCAGCGGCGCGAGGGAGTAGCCGATCGAGCCGCCCGTGATATGGATGGCCATGGCCAGTCCGCGACTCCTCCCACCAAGCCGGTGGACGACCGCCGCGGCGGTCGGGTGAAAGGCCGCGCCGCCAAGGCCCCCGACCACCAGAATCGCCGCCAGGATCGCCGGTGTCCAGGCCATGCCCACCAGGCTGAGCACCGTGACGGAGACGAGAGGTCCCACCACCAGCAGCACGCGCGGACGCCAGCGATCAGCGAGGTGTCCGAAGCCCAGTTGCGACACCGACGCGGCCAACTGAAACAGCATGGCCATCGTGCCGGCTGCGGTCAGCGACAGGCCCAGCCTGGGAATGAGCGCCGGGAGCAGGGGGGCGTAGAGGTTGCTGTAGGCGTCCGAGACGAAATGAGCGCTGGCGAGGCGATACACGGTCGGGTTGACGTCGCGTTGGCCTCCCACCTAGACGGGCCTCCGCAGCCGGCGCAGACGGGCCAGCACGAGGGCCCGCGCCTCGTTGAAGTCGTCGGCGCGCACCAGCCTCGCGGTCAGATCGAGGGCGACCAGCGCGACGGCGACTGCCCCGACCACGCGCAGGGCCAGCACCGGGATCGCATGCGAGGGCAGCCGCGCGGCCATCGTGACATCGGCGCCCCACGCCGCCATCCCCATGACCAGCGACGCCAGACTGATTTTTGCGAACGACACGGCCACCCGGCGTTCGTCAAGGCCGCCGAGACGCGACCGGAGCACCCAGAGCAGCAGCGCCGCGTTGAAGATCGCGCTGATCGCCGTGCCAAGAGCCAGGCCCTTGAACCCCATGACGCGGACCAGCGTGAGGTTGAGCGCCACGTTGAGCAGCACCGTCGCGGTGGAGACCAGGACCGGCGTGCGGCTCTCGCGAATGGAGTAGAACGACGGCACGGCAATCTTCACCGCCGAGTACCCGACCAGCCCTGGTGCGTAACACGCCAGCGCGGCGGCCGTGGCGGCCGTGTCGGCGGGTGTGAAGCGTCCGTGCTCGAAGATCAGCGCGACGATGGGCGTCGACAGGGCGATCAGCCCGACCGTCGCCGGGACGTTCAGCATCAGCATCAGCCGCAAGCCGTTCGAGACCGTCTCGCGCATGCCGGCCGTGTCGTTGCGGGCCGCGTGCCGGCTGAGGGTCGGCACGACCGCCGTGGCGATCGACACCCCGAAAATGCCGATCGGCAGGTACATCAGCCGGAAGGCGTAACTCAGCGCCGATACCGCCCCGGTGCCTTCCCCGGTGGCGAGGATGCTGTTGACCACCAGGTTGATCTGGACCGCCGCGAGGCCGATCACTCCCGGCCCCATCAGCACCAGTACGCGGCGCAGGCCCTCGTCGCGGAAGTCGAGCGCCGGGCGATACCGGTACCCCTCGCGGCGAAGCGCCGGCCATTGCACCGCCATCTGTCCGAAGCCGCCCACCAGCACCCCGATCGCCGGGGCGGCAATCACCGGCAGTCCCATCGCCGGCATGACCGGCGCCAGGCCAATCGTGCAGAGAATCGAGCCCACGTTGAACATCGCCGGCGAGATGGCCGGGATGAAGAACCGATGCAGCGAGTTCAACATGCCCATCAGCGCCGCGGCCACCGCGACCAGCAGCAGGAAGGGAAACATGATTCGCGTCAACGATACCGTCAGCTCGAGCTTCCCGGGCACGGCCGAGTATGCGCTCGCGAACAGCGTGGTGATGGGTGTGGCGAAGACCATACCGGCGATCACGATGACGCCCGTGGCGAGCAGGAGGGCGTTGATGACCAGGTTGCCCAGGCGCCAGGCCTGATCCCGGCCCTCGTTGGTCAGCGTGCGCGTGAAGGTGGGCACGAAGGCCGCGCTCATCGCGCCTTCGGCGAAGAGATCGCGAACCAGGTTCGGGATCCGGAACGCGATGTTGTAGGCGTCCATCTGGTTGCCGGCGCCGAAGAGAAACGCCAGCACCTGGTCGCGCACCAGGCCCAGCAGGCGACTGGTCATCGTGGCGGCGCCGATGACGCCTGCGGATTTCGCGAGATGGGGCGAGGTCGCCGGGGCTGGCGACGCGGTTCCCGTCGTGGGCATCTGAGCGGCCATCTGGAACCGTCAGGGTACCACAAACGCTGAAAACGGGCGGGGAACGCGGTCGGAACGCGGTCGGACAGACAGAGGCCAGGCAGAAGGTCGGGCGGAAGGTCATCAGAAAGAGGTTGGGCACCCGCCAGTCGGGGTGGCGGGTGCCCTTGAGGAGGAGAGAGAGTAGTATCGAACGCCTTCTCTGGATTAGACGATAGATCCCCGCCGGAAGTTTGCGGTGGATCGCCCGGGCCCGGACCCTCGAGGGCCGGTGCCCGAACAGGCCCCTTATCCGGCCAGTTTCTGCCGGACGGCATCGCTCACGACCTTGCCGTCCACGGGCCTGCCGGCGAAGACCGCCATGGCCGCCTTCATCACTCGGCCCATGTCCTTTGGAGAGGTCGCTCCGGTTTCGGCGACCGCCCGCGCGACGACCTCTTCGATCTCCGCCGGGCTCAGGGGCGGCGGCATCAGGGCTTCCATCAGCGCCAGTTCAGCCTGCTCCTTGTCCACGAGGTCCTGCCGGCCGCCCTTGTGGAACTGCTCAATCGACTCCCGGCATTGCTTGATGAGCGACGCCACCACCTGCAGGGCCTCGACATCCTCGAGGGTCCGTCCCTTCTCGACCTCCTTGTTTATCAGTGCCGCCTTGAGCATCCGGAAGGCAGACAAGGTCGAGGGGTCGTGGGCCTTCATGGCCTGCACGATTCGAGCGTTGACGTCAGCGAGAATGGGCATCTAGGGCTCGTCGATCTTCGGATGGTTTTGCGGGGGCACCTAAGGCGGCGGCTCAGGGGCTTCCCTGGACTCCGGGACGTCGACGAGAACCCGCCTGAGCGCTGCGTCGGGCGCCGGAATCGTGGCCTTGCCACCGCCAACGGCAATCGTCACTCCCGCGCCCGCGGGCACCACAACCCCGACCGTCAGCAGATGCGCTGGCAGCAACAGCATTGACACCCGCCTACCAGTGTTGAGTATATGCTCCGGGCCGAGTCTCGCCAAGGCCCGCGTGTCGCGGCCTCGGCGCGAGTGACTCACCGGCTGGCTCCAGTTCGTCGTGCCAGATCCCGGTGCCGGGCAGCACCGGCACCATCAGGTGCAAACCGGGCCCTGTGTGCCGCAGTACAACGCCCGGAACTCGGCGAATGTGACGGGAATGGCGCCCAGCTCCTTCACCGCGTACGCGAGTACCTGCTCCAGTCGCTCGAGAAACTGTTCGAGCTCCCATTCGGTCCGGTTGTACGGGCTGCCGCCGACGATGGCCTCGCTGGAGTGGACGATCAGATTCATCAGCGGCACCCGGTCGTTCTTCAGCCGGCGCGCGAGTGCGCACATGTCGTCCAGGGACGAGTCCGAAGGACGCAGCCACTGCACGCGGGCCACGCCCAACGTCCGCAGAATCCGCTTCGACGTGTGCGGGCTCGGCGCGCGAGCGTAGAGCCGCTCGACAAACGCCGGCACCCTGCGGTTGAGCGCCGCCGACACCGGGAGTTCCAGGAGATTGCTCGTGCCGGGCACCGTCGCGTCGTCGTACGCAAGGAAGTAGGGCGTCGGCGGCGCGCCCACGAAGTCCGGGCCACCCTTGTGCCCCTCGTACAACAGTGGGGCCACGCTGGAATCGATCCGGTAGCCCGCGCACTCGAGATCGAAGACGTGGGAGGCGGAGAACCCGAATCGTCCGGATCGATACGAGAGTGGCCGCTCGCCAACGGCTCCGGTGACCGCCTCCGTCAGGGAGTCGAGCTGCGCCGCGAACTGATCCGGCGGAAGCTGCAGCGCATAGGGATGGCGCCGAACGTCCTCGGCGGCGCACGGCGGCGTTTCCTCCACGTGATGATGCGCGCCGATCTCGCAATCCCGGCCCTCTCGCATCTCCCGGAGCACGGAGGCGGACCGCGCGTCCCTGGCAACGGGATACGTGATCAGGTACGTCGGCCGCGCCCGGTGTTTCTGAAAGAGCGCGTGCAGTTTCGGCAGCGCGTAGATGTTCTCGAATCGCCGGGCGACCCCTGCCTCCGGCGGCCCCTGGCTGTCGCCCTCCGTGTTGATTCCCACGAGCAGGTACAGCATGCCTACACCTGCTTACCGATCCTGGTCCGAGTCGCCGAGCGTCACGTGCCAGCGCCCGGTGTGCTCGTAGAAGTTCTGCGGGACCTCGATCGCATTGATCTTGGACGCGAACTCCATGGTGGACTTCACCTGGAAGTACCCCGACCGCTTCATGATCCGCCGGAAGCCCTCGTGCAGGCTGAACGCCCGGATCTTGTCCGAGTTCGCCTTTCGTGCCTCGCGGTCCACCCAGCAAAGCAGCGTCATCATGCCGGGCTCGTCCTCCGGGTCCGCCAGAAAATCCACGAGCAGCGTCACGCGGCCCCGCGGCTCCCATACGTGCCGGTACACCGCGTAGCCGTGCAGGTCGCCGCCCCGTCGCAGCGCCGCCACCGAGTAGCGAACGTGCGGGGGCTCGATGAACTTCCAGTTCAGGTACGGCGCGTCACGCCTGACGATGAACGCGAACTTCGACGCCAGCCGATCCCACAGCGCCGTGAACTCGTCGTCGAACGTCCGGATGGCGGTGACGTCGGCGGCGAGCGGTCTCGAGCGGGCGATGATGCGCACAAAGGGCAGCGTCACGGCCGAGATGAGCCGGTTGATGGGCATCGGCCAGTTCGGCCGGCGCAGAGCCCTGCGCGTCAGGGGCTTCACCAGGCAGGGCACCGGGCCCGCGTTCGGCCAGCGCAGTTCCTGGAAAAGCCGGTACGACAAGCCCGATTGGCCCAGGCCGAGCGAGGCGCCCGCTCGCTGATCCCAGGTCCGGAAAAGCACTTCGCCAAGGCCCTGGCGCTGCCGCTCCGGCGCCACAATCACGTCCATGCCCCAGGACGCGTCCAGTTCCTGGCCCTTCACCACGAGCCGCACGGGCATGGTCGCGTACTGGCCGATGATCGTCGGGCCTTCCCGCGCGATCCAGATCTGCGGGCCCTCGGGCGGGCAGTTCGGATTGCGGCGGTGCTGCCAGTCCCAGCGCAGGCGATGGCCCTCCGCCTCGGTGTTGCCGAGCGCGTGGCGGTACATCGCCGTAATGGCGCGTTCATCTTCTGGGCGGTAGGCGTCTACGGTGGCCATGGGACGCGTGACTGTACCTTCCGGGCGTGCCGATCGACTCGGCGCGCGAGTCGGTTCCGTCGATTCTATCGCAGGGAGGCGGGGAGTGCGCGCGTCGGCTTCACCTCGTGCACGGACGACGACGAAATCATCCTCGTGGCGACGTGCTCGAGCGGCGACGTGCGAAGCGAGGCGCGGCGGATTGGCTCACGGCATCAGCGTCTGGCTGTTGCAGCAACGCGAACACCTCCGGTATTGCCGTTGACTGACCTCACAGACGAGATAGAATGAGGTCGTTCTCCGCATGAGCGAGCCGCGCGCCGGGGTCGTAGTCCGGAAGAACATAGGCTGGTTGAGGAGGTCGTCGTCTGCGCATCGGACTGGTGCGCGGCCCTCTCGACCAGGAGCACTTGCTGGCGTCCGGCCTGTAAGTGACAGGGCGAAGCTGTACATATTTCGCTTTCGGCGCGCCCCACGCGGCAGACTGACACAGAGCCATGTTCAACGGAAAGACACTGCTGATCACGGGTGGAACCGGCACCTTCGGGAATGCGGTGCTGCGCCGCTACCTGCAAAGCGACGTTGCCGAAATCCGCATCTTCTCGCGCGACGAGAAGAAGCAGGACGACATGCGGCGTCGCTGGGCGGACGCGCGCATCAAGTTCCATATCGGCGATGTCCGCGACGAGCAGAGCCTGAAAGATGGGATGGTCGGGGTCGACTTCGTCTTCCACGCCGCCGCGCTCAAGCAGGTGCCGTCGTGCGAGTTCTTCCCAATCGAAGCGGTGCGCACGAACGTACTCGGAGCCGAGAATGTCCTGAACGCGGCGCTGGCTGCCGGCGTCAGGAAGGTCATCGTCTTGTCTACCGACAAAGCCGTTTACCCCATCAACGCCATGGGCATCTCCAAGGCGATGATGGAGAAGTTGGCCGTTGCCAAGTCTCGCATCGCGGGCCAGGGCACCGTCATCTGCTGCACCCGATACGGCAACGTGCTGGCGAGCCGCGGCTCGGTCGTCCCGCACTTCATCCGGCAGATCCAGGCCGGAGATCCGCTCACGGTGACCGACCCGCGGATGACCCGGTTCATGATGTCGATCGACGGCGCCGTCGACCTGGTGTTGTGGGCATTCACACACGGGACCCCCGGCGACACCTTCGTCCAGAAGGCCCCGGCCGCCACGCTCGAAACGCTGGCACAGGCATTGAAGCGCATCTTCGACGCCGAGAACCCTGTCCAGGTCATCGGCACCCGGCATGGTGAGAAGCTGTATGAAACACTGCTCACGCGCGAGGAAATCTCCGGGGCGGAAGACATGGGCGACTATTACCGCGTCGCCGCCGACAACCGCGATCTCAACTATGGTGTGTACTTTGACATCGGGCGCAACGAGGTGTCGGTGAAAGACGACTACAACAGCCACAACACGAAGCGTCTTTCGGTTGACGAAATGGCTCAGATGCTGCTCACCCTCGACATTGTCCAGCGCGCCTTGGCCGGCGAGAAAATCACTGAGTAGCAGGGCACAGCCATGAAAGTCGTGGTAACGGGTGCGAACGGCTTCCTCGGAAAGAACCTTGTCGTGGCCCTGCGGCGAGCGATGGTGGACGTGGCCGGAATCGACATCGACTCGCCGCCGGACGCGTTGCTCGCAGGCGCCCGCGGCGCGGGCGTGGTGTTCCATCTGGCGGGTACGAATCGCCCCGAACACGAGAGCGAGTTCGTCACGGGCAACGTCGGGTCTCTTGACCCGCTGTTTGCCGCCCTCGATACGCTTCCCGCGGCCGATGGGCCTGCGGTGCGGCCGCTGATCGTACTCTCGTCCTCAACCCAGGCGAATCACGACAACCCCTACGGCCGATCAAAGCTCGAAGCGGAGCGGGCGCTCGAGACATATGCCGCCCGCAGCGGCACGCCGGCCGTCATCTATCGCCTCCCGGGCGTCTTCGGCAAGTGGTGCCGGCCCAACTACAACTCGGTGGTGGCCACTTTCTGTCACAACATCGCGCGCGGCCTTCCGATCACGATCTCGGCTCCGACCAGGGTCGTCGAACTGGTGCATGTCGATGACGTCGTCGCCCAGTTCATGACGCATCTCGAGGACCGGGCCGCACGCGTCACGCGCGGTGAAGTCCACCCCACGTTTACTGCCAGCCTGGGCGAGTTGGCCGACCGCATTCGCGGCTTTCGCGCCATGCGCGACACGCTCGAGGTTGCGGACGCCTTAGACCCTTTCACCCGCCGGCTGCTGGGCACCTACACCTCGTACATCCCTCCTGCGGACCTGACCTACGACCTCGAACAGCGCACCGACGCTCGCGGCACCCTGGCCGAGTTGTTGAAGTCGCCGCATTTTGGCCAGATGTTCATGTCACGGACCCTGCCCGGCATCACTCGAGGTAATCACTACCACGATCTCAAAGTCGAGAAGTTCTGCGTGCTCGAAGGCGACGCCGTGGTCCGTGTTCGACCGATTCTTGGCGACGAGGTCACCGAGCATCGCGTCTCCGGGACGGACTTCAGAGTGGTGGACATTCCTCCTGGAATGACACACAGCATCGAGAACGTCGGGGCCACCGAGATGATCGTCCTCTTCTGGGCATCGGAGATTCTCGATCAGGACCACACGGACACTCACTTCAGCGAGGTGCTACGTGGCTAGGCTCAAGGTGATGACCATTCTCGGCACCAGGCCGGAGATCATCCGCCTGTCTCGCGTGATGGCGGCGCTCGACCGCTTCACGGACCACATCGTTGTCCATACCGGCCAGAACTACGACTTCGAGCTGAACCAGGTGTTCTTCGACGATCTCGAACTGCGCCCCCCGGACCACTATCTCGGCGCGGCCGGACAGACCGCGGCCGAGACTATCGGGCAGGTGATCATCGCCGTCGACCGGGTCCTGGGCGAGATCAAGCCGGAGGCCGTGCTGATCCTGGGAGACACCAACTCGTGCCTGGCCGCGATTCCTGCCAAGCGGCGGCGCATCCCCATCTTTCACATGGAAGCCGGGAACCGGTGCTTCGACATGCGGGTGCCGGAAGAGATCAACCGCCGCATCGTCGACCACGTTGCGGACATCAACCTGCCCTACAGCGCCATTTCGCGGGACTACCTCCTGCGCGAGGGCCTCCCTCCGGACCGGGTGGTCACCACCGGCAGCCCCATGTTCGAGGTGCTTCATCACTACATGCCCAAGATCGAACGCTCGGAGGTCCTGGCGCGGTTGGGGCTTGAACCGGACGGCTACTTCCTGGTGAGCTGCCACCGTGAGGAAAACGTCGACTCCGAGCGGAACTTCGCGGGGTTTGTCGAGATTGTGAACAACCTCGCCCGTACCGTGGGCAAACGGGTGATTGTGACCACGCACCCCCGCACGCGGAAACGCGTGGAAGCCGAAGGCGTGGTGCTGGACCCGCTTGTAGAACTCCACAAGCCGTTTGGCCTCACCGACTACGTCGCGCTCGAACTGCACGCCGAGGCCACGCTGTCGGACAGCGGAACCATCACCGAGGAAGCGTCAATGCTCAACCTGCGTGCACTCAACATCCGTGACGCCCACGAGCGGCCCGAGGGGATGGAAGAAGCGGCAGTCATGATGACCGGGCTCAATTGGTCGAGGGTTCAGCAGGGGCTCGAGATCCTGGCCAGCCAGCCGCGCGGCGGCACCCGGGTGCTTCGAATCGTGCGGGACTACGACGTCCCGAACGTGTCGGAGAAGGTGGTCCGGATCATCCTGAGTTACACGGACTACGTCCGGCGGGTGGTGTGGAGGGTACAGACCTAGCCCCAGCTGCCGAGGTCCCTTCTCAGCACCGATCGCGCCGAGGACGGGCCGTGGTCGCCCGTCGGCGTCTGCTCGGACAAGCGTCTTGAAACGTTCGTAGGCGTCCGCGGCCTGCAGTGAAACGGGCTCCAGCCACCGCTGGACATCACACGACTAGGACCCACACAACCATGGCGAACTTCGCAGTGATCGGAGTTGGCGGCTACATCGCCCCAAGACACCTGAAAGCCATCCAGGACACGGGCAACCGGCTGCTAGCGGCGACCGACCCCAGCGATTCCGTCGGCATCTTGGACCGATTCAGCTTCGACGTTCGATATTTCCGTGAGATTGAGCGATTCGACCGGCACCTCGACAAACTTCGCCGCGGACCGGAAGATGGCCGTGTCCATTGGGTCGCCGTGTGCTCGCCGAATTACCTCCACGATTCCCATGTCCGCCTGGGCTTGCGTAACGGCGCCGACGTCATCTGCGAGAAACCCCTCGTCATCAACCCCTGGAACCTCGACGCCCTCCAGGAACTGGAGGCTGAAACCGGCCGGCGAGTGGCCACGGTCCTGCAGCTCCGCGTCCATCCGGCCCTCATTGCTCTCAAAGCCAAATTAGATGCCGAGCCTCCAGGCCGGGCCAGGGATGTCATCCTGACATACGTGACCAGTCGTGGGCCGTGGTACCTCGTCTCCTGGAAAGGCGTAGATGAACGGTCCGGAGGCATTGCCACGAACATCGGCATCCATCTCTTCGACCTTCTGATGTGGCTCTTCGGGCCCCCCCAGTCGACAGAGATCCACCTGCGTGAGCGTACGCGGATGGCCGGGCACATCGAACTGAAGAGGGCCAATGTGCGGTGGTTCTTGTCCGTTGATCGGAGCGATCTCCCGGAGAGTATCCGAACCGCCGGGCGCACGACGTTACGTTCGATCACCGTCGATGGCGAGGAGATCGAGTTTACCGAAGGCTTCGCCGACCTCCATACTCGCGTCTACGAGCAGGCGCTGGCCGGAGGGGGCCACGGCATCGCCGACGCGCGTCCGTCGATCGAGCTTGTTTACCGCATCCGCACGGCGGACCTTGGCGGTCAGTGTCCGCCGCATCCAGCCATGGCGACAAGAAGACCGTCAGCATGAGTGTCTCGGCAGCCGTCGATGGACGCCGGGTGGCGCAGGTGCCCGCCGCCGCGCCGTCCCGCGCCGTCCCGGATTGCTGCCGGACTGCCGCGCACTGTACCGCACGAGGCGTGGTTGCCGGACGTGTCGAGGGGCGCGGTCCGATGCCGCGTGGGGACGACGCTCCCCGGGACCGGCGTCAGGTCGTACGTGTGCCGGCGCAGCCCGGTGGTCCCCTCCCCGCACGAATCTCCGGGCATCCTGTCGAGAACTACCGGCTGCGCGATCGCCTCTGGGCGGCCGTGGGACGTGGCCGCCTTGAGACGGAGTACGTCGGAAGTGCGACGGGGGCCGTGTGGCCTCGGGAGCATGCGTGAGCTGGCCTGGCGGCCTCTGGCAGCGGTTTCAGCGTTCGCAGTATTGGAAAGACGTTACCTGGTTGGTTTCCGGGAACGTTGTGGCGCACTTCATCACCCTCGCCACGATGCCGGTGTTGTCCAGGCTGTACGCCCCGAGCGATTTTGCCCTGCTGAGCCTATTCACGACGGGCGTCGGTTTTGTCAGCCTGGTCACCATGCGCTACGAGTACATGGTGCCGCTGCCCAGCGAGGACGCTGACGGGTGGCGCATCTGCCAGTTGGTCCTGCGGATCGGGATTCTGGCGACTCTCTTGCTGACGCCGATCGCATGGCTATTCCGGCAGTGGATCGCTGCCTGGGTCGAGAACCGGGCGCTTGCTCCGTGGTTGCTCCTCATGCCGTGCACCGCCGTACTGATTCCTGTGGGTGTCGCCGCCCAGGGCTGGGCGCAGCGGCAAGGCAGGTACGACCAGTCGGGGACGGCTGAGGCTGTTGAGAAGGGTCTGCGGAATGCCTCATCCGTAGCCTTGCGAATGGCGGTGACGGGGCCATCAGGTCTCATCTTGGGGAGCGTGGCGGGTTTAGCCGGGAAAGTCGCGTATGTCTTCCGGCGGGATCTCCGACGCCTACTGGCTCCAACGGGCGGGCTCCGGCGGGTTCTTCGCGCGTACAGGAGATTGTGTATCTCGCTGTCGGTTGGGCAGTTGCTCCTGGCAGGCACCAGCGCGATCCCGGTCGTGTTCATGGCGAAGCGCTTCGGTGCGGACACGTTGGGTCAGTTCGCGGTGGCAAACGCCATGATTGCCCTCCCCTCCGTCCTGCTGGGAACCGCGGTGGGAAACGTCTACTACCAGCGGGCCGCAGCGAGCTGGAACCGGGGGAGCTCCCTCGTGGGCCTCTGGAAGAGCACAGCTCGTCGCCTGGTGCTGGTCGGGGTGCCGGCGTATCTCGCCCTGATGGTGGCGCTTCCCGCGTTCGTTCCGCTCATTCTCGGTCAACGATGGCACGAGGCGGGCGCCTTCGCCTCCGTTCTATCCGTAGGCGCCCTGTTCTCTTTCGCCACCACCCCGATGGACCGCACCTGCCTTGTGGTCGGCGCGTGGTGGTACCAACCGGTGTGGCACACATCTCGCCTGGTTACGACTGGATTGGTGGCGTGGATCAGCCTGGCCATGGCGCTGAGCGGCGCCGGATTCGTCAGGCTGCTGGTCGTCCAGCAATCCGTGCTGTATCTGGTTGATTACTGGTCTCAATGGCGGTTCTCCCGAAGCACGGCACCGAGCCCGGGAGGGGCGCCTGATGGGTCTTGATGGGAACCGTGGCCTCCCGTGTCTATCCAGGCCCTCTTGGGATTGCGATTTCGGCATGGCTGAAACGGGCTCAGTCCAGATTGATCCCGCACGCCAGGGCCGGTGAGGGGTGGAGAGCCGAGGCCGGCCGTGGCGGATGTCTGCCGGTGGGCAGCCGGACCAGGCAGAACCGGCCGGGGGACCTCCAACGGCCGCATCGAGACCTGTCCCGCGCGGAGGCTCGCGGCAATCTGAGGCGCGCGCATCATGAAGCGACAGTCCCATTCGGGTGTCAGGCACGGTCGCTCCCCTCAGGACAAACTGAGGACTGCTGGTCTGGCCGCGCTGTTCTTGGCCTGTGACGCGTACTCCCTGGTACTCCCGGAAACGCGCCTGTGGATCAGCAACGCGCTGTTCGTGGTGTCGATGACCGTATTGCTGACCATCGGCCTCCCGATAGCTGCCCGTCTGAGACTTAACAAGGCCGCCGCAGCCACAGCGGTGGGCCTTGCCTTCTTTCTGCTCGCGGGCAGTGTGTTTGGCCACAAAGGAGTGTCAGACTTCGATAGCTACCGCTACGTATGTTTCACGGTATTCATTGTGTTGGCCGCATCACTGTTCGCTTCGGCCGGCCGGCAAAACGTTCGTAGCGTCTCTTGGGGGCTGGGGATAAGCATTCTGATCCAGACCGCCATCCTGCTCTGGACCGTGGTTGACACGCGAGGCGCCGGCGAAGCGTCTCCAACGGACTCTATCGCGATCATCGACTACGCGGACAACGCAATCCTGGCAGACATGTATCTGAGCACGTCGAGAATCATTGGGTACGGAGCCATTCTCGCAGCGTGCTTGTACCACAGGACAAAGAGTTGGGCGATGCTGGCAACCTCGGTGGGTTGCCTCTTGGTCGCTCTGTTTGGAGGAGGGCGAGGGGAGGCGCTTGCGGCGTTTCTCGTTGTGTCGTGGGTGCTGCCCTGGCGACGCGTTGCATTGGTGTTGATCGCGGCCTTGGGGTGTGCGTTAGCTATTCCGTGGGTGCCAGAGACCATTACTCGTGCCGCCACCGTAAGTCGCCTGTTGCTGGGGTTGGAGAGCATCGACTTGGCATATCGGGGTTTCCTCTTCGGACAGGCGTGGCACCTCGCGACGTTGAGTCCGCAGAACTTCCTGCTTGGGACCGGAACGAATGGCTTTCAGCGATACTACGGCTACGAGTTCGGCATGTATCCACACAACGTCCTGGCGGAGGCATTGACCACAGCAGGCCTGGGATTTGCCCTCTTGCTGGCGATCGTGCTCGTGAGACTCGGAGTGAGATTCGTTCGGTTCAGCCGGGCCCCTGGCTGGGAGAGGGTCTTGCCGGCGGCGATAGGATGCTATGTCGCCCTCATCGCCTTGAAGTCCGGAAGCCTGTGGACGGACTGGCTGATGTTCGCGCTGCTTGTTCTGGTGAGCTCAATGAAC
>Ga0315287_10004658_pt1 | contig 13416 bp, 9 predicted proteins | sample YL17G11_0_MG_FD_205037 | JGI IMG/M metagenome (GOLD analysis project Ga0315287, IMG submission 205037) | Sediment microbial communities from Yellowstone Lake, YNP, Wyoming, USA - YL17G11_0 | ecosystem: Environmental > Aquatic > Freshwater > Lake > Sediment | place: USA: Wyoming | collected... | reverse complement strand
TTCCGCAATCATCATCTCCCGGATCGCTTCCCCCAGTTGTTCAGAGCCCGTGCTCTCGTCAAGATGACCTGCAAGAAATTTCCGCGCCCCGGCCAGATGGTTCCAGGCGCGATTCTTCTCCGGGTGTCCGACCCAGGTCGCCAGATTTCCGTATATCCAGCTGCCGGTCAGGATCGTTCCCAGGGACTCGGTCGGAGGCTGCAGGTCGAGAAAATCCGAAAAGGTTACCGTCTGCAGATCCAGGGAATGTGTAAGCTGGTGGTACAGGCTTTTCAGGAATCCCACACCGTTGTCCGGGAAGTGCTCCCAGGCGTTTTCCCCGTCCAGCATGATCGGGACGACGTAGTATCGACCGTCGTCGGGCAAGGAGGAGTGAATCTGCCGGAGACGGTTTACGAGGTCGGCTGCTGCCTCCTCCCCCTTCCACCGGGAATATGTGAATCCGATCAGGTCCGATAGCCCGTGGTCCCGGAAGAAAAGGGCGGGACCGTCATCCTGCCAGCGGTATGCGCAGAATCTCCGCTCCGCAGGAAGGTCTTCGACGGACGCACCTGCCTTCCTGAGGGAGTTCAGCAGCACCACCTCATCCGAGGCCAGCCACTGAAATCCTGTCTCCCGCGCGAGCGAAAGCACGGCGTCGCTGATGGACCCTTCCGAAGGCCACATTCCGTGCGGCGGCTTTCCGAACAATTCCGTGTAACGCCCCCGTGCCTCGATGACCTGCCGGCGGGCGTCGTCCGGGAACGAGAACGAATGTTCAGGCAGCCTTATGGTCGGGAGCGCCTCGCGCGCGGAGCGCAGGTCGCAAAGCAGCGGGAGGATCGGATGGTAATAAGGGGAAACCGATATCTCGATCCCGCATATCTCGACCAGTTGTCGGTACAGGGGCACGATCCGGCCGGCGAGAGCGCACTGGGCGTCCAGGATCCGCCGCTTGTCTTCCTCTGAGAATCGCCCCCCCTTCTTGAACAGGGCTGCGATCTCAGGATGGCGGCGCAATTCCCGCCCGCACCAAGCGAGGTTGAACCAGACCTGGAGATCACGATAGTCGTGCACCGTGAACCGCTTAAGCCCGGTGGGATACTGGCCCCGATCGTCCGGCGGACCGCGGCGTTCCACGAGTTCCGCATAACGCGAATAGGGAAGGACCATCTGTTGATGCGGAAGCTGGAAGAAGCTGCGCAGGAGAAACGACTTGTCGTGTTCCCCGAGATCAGCCGCGTTCTTCAGTGTCAGAGCCGCGTACGTGTCGCGGGCCGTTCCGGCAGAATAGGCCGCAAGCTGATCGATCAGGGAGGGTACGACATTGATCGTTACTCGAAGCCCCAGGGTCTCTTCTATGAGAGCTCCCATGTCGTAGTAGTCCTTGGCGGCATGAAACCGGGTCCAGGGAAGGTACACTTCGCCGGTTTGCCGGTTGCCGTAATCCGGCTGGTGCATGTGCCACAGGACGGCGACGCAAAGAGGCTTTTTTGCCATGTCTCTACGGATTGCCTGAAATGCGACGGCGAAGGTACAAGACGGCAAGAGGGGGCAGATCCAGGGTCAGACAAGCTTGCCTTCCCTGGTAGCCGCTCTCATCGGCCGTGACGATTCCCCAGTTGCCGAAGTTGCTGCCGCCGTAATGGGCGGAGTCACTATTGAAGATCACCTCGAAGGTGCCGCCCCGGTGCAGTCCAATCCGGTACCCGATCCTGGGGACGGGCGTGAGGTTTGCGGCGACCATGACCGACTCCTCAGTGTTCTTGTCGCGGCGTTCGAAGGATATGATCGACTGATCGGCGTCGGCAAGGTCGATCCATTCGAAACCGCTGTGGTGGAAATCGCGGGCATGCAGCTGGGGCAGATCTCTGTAAAGACGGTTCAGGTCCCGCACGCAATCCTGCAGCTTGCGGTGCGGTTCATATTGAAGCAGGTGCCAGTCCAGGCTGCGGTCATGATCCCATTCGGCCCACTGTCCAAACTCGCCGCCCATGAACAGCAGTTTCTTGCCCGGAAAGGCATACATGAGCCCATATAGGGCGCGCAGGTTCGCGAAACGCTGCCAGTCGTCCCCGGGCATTTTCCTGATCATGGACCCTTTCATGTGCACGACCTCATCATGCGACAGGACGAGGATGAAATTCTCGGAGAAGGCGTACATCACGGCAAAAGTGAGATTGTTATGGTGATACTTGCGGTGGATCGGATCCTTGGAGAAGTAGACCAGGGTGTCGTGCATCCAGCCCATGTTCCACTTGAGGGAGAATCCGAGGCCGCCGAGGTGGACCGGGTGCGAGACACTGGGCCATGCCGTGGATTCCTCCGCGATGGTCAGGACACCGGGATAGGTGCCGTGAACGAGCGTGTTGAGGTCTTTGACAAAAGCGATCGCTTCGAGGTTCTCCCTGCCGCCGAAGCGGTTGGGAATCCATTCGCCTTCCTTTCGGGAATAATCGAGATAAAGCATGGAGGCGACGGCGTCGACGCGCAGACCGTCGATGTGATACTTGTCGAACCAGAAAAGCGCATTCGCGACCAGGAAGTTGCGCACCTCCGTCCGGCCGAAATTGAAGATCAACGTGCCCCAATCCTGATGCTCGCCCAGCCGCGGGTCCTCGTGCTCGTAGAGACACGTGCCGTCGAAGCGCCGCAGCCCGTGATCGTCCATGGGGAAATGCGCCGGGACCCAATCCAGCAACACGCCGATGCCGTTCTGGTGACAGTAATCGATAAAGTACTGAAAATCCGCGGGAGTTCCGAAGCGGCTGGTTACGCTGAAATAGCCTGTCGTCTGGTACCCCCAGGAGGCATCAAGCGGATGCTCGCTGACCGGCAGCAGCTCGAGGTGGGTAAATCCCATATCTTGCGCATATTCGACCAGACCCTCGGCCAGCTCGCGGTAATTGAGCCATGAATTGTCTTTGTCCGGGTGCCGCCTCCAGGAGCCGAGGTGGACTTCGTATATGGAAATGGGCTTGTCGAAGCCGTTGTGCTGTTGTCGATTCGCGATCCAGTCGCCGTCGCCCCACTGGTAGTGATCTATGTCGCAGACGACCGACGCGGTCCTGGGACGGAGTTCCGAGCAGAAGGCGAAGGGATCGGCCTTCTGCACAACGTTGCCGCCGGCGCGCGAGCGCACCTCGTACTTATACTTCTCGCCCGCGCCGAGTCCGGGTATGAAGAGCTCCCAGAGCCCCGAAGGAGGCCGCGAACGCATCGGGTGCCTTCTTCCATCCCAGGAGTTGAAATCCCCAGCCACGCTGACCCTGGCTGCATTGGGAGCCCAGACGGCGAAGAGCACGCCCGGGACTCCGCCGATCTCCGTCGCATGTGCGCCGAGTTTGTCATATGTCCTCAGATGCGTTCCCTCGCTGAACAGGTGGACATCGAAATCGGTGAGCACCGGCCAGAAAGAGTAGGGGTCGACGATCGTCCAGGTGTGGCCCTCCCCGTTGGTCAACCGCAGGCGGTACTGGAAAACCTCATCGCGATTCTCGAAGACCGCTTCGAAGAAGCCCGCCGGGTGCACACGGTTCATGGACCTGGGTTCCTCGAAGTCGGTGAGCACCGCTGCGGTCGCAGCTTCCGGCAGGAAGGCCCTGACCGCGACAGCCGGTCCATTCTGGCCAGCGACGGGATGAGCGCCGAGCACATGGAAGGGGTCGTGGTGTTCCGCGTCGACGATCTGGCGAACTTCAATTTCCGAGGCAGTTGTGCTTGTCACAGAAAAGATCTCCAAGCCTGATTTTACGGCTTCCTTCGAAAACTCTCGAGTCCGGAAGGCCAGACAATAGCAGACTCTGCGCTGCTAAGGGAAGAACCCTGGCGTCGCCGACGCACGACTGTGGGTCGGTGATGAGCAATGATCATATGCGGGTCCCAAAACCCGCGACTGGCGCGGAATTCCCTTGACTCGAAAAATCCTTGATGCTAATTCTTCCGCCGGGTCATTAACCCATTAACCAACCAGGATAGGAGGGGACTTTGAACAAGGGAGATCTGGTAGCAAAAATCGCCAAGGATGCATGCCTCACGAAGGTCCAGGCTGAAGCCGCATTGGATTCATTCACGGGGGCCGTCACCGGTGCCGTGAAGAAAGGCCAGAAAGTGACATTGGTTGGCTTCGCCAGCTTCTCGGTTGTCAAGCGCAAGGCCCGCATGGGACGCAATCCCCAGACCGGCGCGACCATCAAGATCGCCGCGCGCAAGGTTCCAAAAATCGTTGCCGGCAGCGAACTGAAGAAGGCCGTGAAGTAGACCCGCTGCCTGTCCACAGAAACAAAAGAGCCCCCTCGAAGGGGGCTCTTTGCGTTTCAGTTTCCTTTTCCAATCAGTTCTTGCTCACCAAATCTGCGAACTCACGCAGTTTGCTGGAGCGGTAAGGGCTGCGCAGCTTCAGCAGGGCCTTCTCTTCAATCTGCCGGATACGCTCCCGCGTCACCTGGAACATTTCGCCGACCTCCTGCAGGGTGTACTCCTTCGCGGCCTCGTTCAGCCCGTACCGCATGCGCACAATTTCCTGCTCGCGGGGCGAGAGGCTGCGCAGGGCGGAGTCGGCGGCATCACGCAGGTTCTGCCGGATGACGTCCTCGTCGGGCGAAACGGCGTTCTTGTCTTCGATGAACTTGTTCAGGACGGCGTCCTTATTGTCTGCGATGCTCGCCTCGAGCGAGATCGGTTCCTGCGCGGCCTTGAGGATCTGGGTGATCTTCACCACCGGGGTCTTCAGCTCCTTGGCCAGCTCATGCACCGAAGGCTCACGGCCGAACCGCTTCGTCAGCTCATTCGAAGTCTTCATGACGCGGTTCATCGCCTCGACCATGTGCACCGGGACGCGGATGGTCCGGCCCTGGTCGGCGATGGCACGGGTTATGCTCTGGCGGATCCACCAGGTGGCGTAAGTGGAGAACTTGTGCCCCAACCGGTAATTGAATTTGTCGACAGCCTTCATCAGTCCGATGTTGCCTTCCTGGACCAGGTCCAGAAGATCGAGGCCGGGGTAGGAGTAGTTCTTGGCTATGCTCAGAACCAGCCGCAGGTTGGCTCTGATGAACCCGTCCTTCGCGCGGGCCATCTCGGCCTTGTTCTCGTAGATCAGTCTAACGATCTGGCGCAGTTCCGGGAGGCAGCTCATCGAAGTCGATTCCAGCTCACGCAGGCGTGCGCGCGCCGCGCGCAGAGCCTTTGTGTCGCGCCGCCCTACCGCGCGGGCGGAAGCCCTGTCGGCAGACTCGAATTCGCGCATTACCTGTTCCAGGCGGTCAATCAGCTCATTCACCTGGCCTTCGGAGAAATCAATGCGCGACAGGGTCTGAAAAATCGATTCGCGGCAGCTCTTGATTCTGGTCAGCTGTTTCGATTTCCCTCCGTTGCGCGCTGCGTCGCAGTTCTGCTTGACCCCGACGTACTTCGATTCGAGCTTCTGCAGGCGGCCCAGAAGCTTCCGGATCGCCCGCTCGCGAACGCGGTTGCGTTCCTCGAGCGGAATCTCGCTGTCATCGCGCCGCGCCTCGAAGCTCAGCTGCGTCGGGGCGTTGCCGTTGGCCGGCATCGGCTGCAGTTCCTCCGCCATCTCGGCCACCCGCCGGGAGCTGATCGCGCTGAGAGCGAGCAGGCGCAGGGTGTTCACCTTGGCCGCTTCGATTTTCTTGGCCAGGTAGACTTCCTCTTCGCGGGTCAACAGCGGGATCTTGCTCATACTCCTGTAATAGATATAGAGAGGATCCGCAGAGGACGCGCTCTCATCCCGCCCGGCTGGCCGGCTCTCGTCAGGGATCCGGTCGAAACGTACCCGGTCAACGTAATTGGCTCGCGTGAGGTGCGAGAGTTCCGTCGAGTCAGTCCCCAGCTCTTCATCCGATTCGTAGGAGTCGGCCGCTTCGAACGACTCTTCCTGTTCCAGTTCCATCATCAGGTTTAAACCACCCTTCTCGTCAGATTTTACTCAAAAAGCCGTAAATACCTACCTGGTAACAGTATGCAAGCAGGCTTCCAATCCGCCTGCGACCCCCTAACCGAATCACATCAATGTATTTGATGTTATGAGGCGAGAAATAGTTTCAACGGAACCGGGAATTTATTGTGAATATAAGTTGTTGATGGTTCAACACTTAGCCCTGTGTCCGCTATTTATGATGCCAAATATTGTACGACAAAGGCGTCCGACTGTTCCGGGATTTTCTTAAATCTACCCCCAACCCGCGATCAAACATTAGACGCAGCCAGGCCGGGTATTCTTCCCGCGAAAGGAAAAATTCCTTTCTGTGGGCCACTTGGAGAGATGAGACCCGCATATCGGAATCGGCGGCCGGGACTTTAACCCCCGCCCCGGGAATGATCGGGGCGGCAGCAGGGTTCAACCCTGAAGACATCTGAACAGCAGTCTTATCACGAGAGGAAGGGACCCCATTCTCCAGTGTCTGAATCGCAGGTGCGGGATTGGTTCACATTGACTGCGAGACCTTTGTTCACTATTATTTCCGTTTTTATCTTCCGTGATTTTCAACCAGGGAGGGTTTCAGCGTGATTGAAGTAGAGCATCTCACGAAGGTGTACAACGGAAGAAAGGCAGTCGACGATATCTCCTTCAAGGTGGAGAAGGGGGAGATCCTCGGGTTCCTGGGGCCCAACGGTGCCGGGAAAACGACGACCATGCGCATCCTCACCTGCTACATGCCGGCGACCGAAGGCACGGCCAGGGTGGCCGGGCATGATGTATTTGAGGAGAGCCTGGAAGTCAGGAAGCGCATCGGGTATCTGCCCGAGAGCCCTCCCCTGTATTACGAGATGACCGTCTACTCCTACCTGGATTTTGTCGCGAAGCTCAAAGGGACGCCGGCTTCCAGGCGGAAGTCGCACCTAGATGACGTGATGCAGAAGACCAGCATCGGCGACGTGCGCAGTCGCGTCATCGGAAGACTCTCCAAGGGATACAAACAGCGCGTGGGCATTGCCCAGGCATTGTTGAACAATCCGGAGGTCCTGGTTCTCGACGAGCCGACGATCGGCCTGGATCCGAAGCAGATATTCGAAGTGCGCTCTCTGATCAAGAACCTTGCAGGTGATCACACGGTCATTCTTTCCACCCACATCCTGCCCGAGGTGAGCATGACCTGCAACCGGGTCGTGATCATAAACAACGGGAAGGTTGTGGCCATGGACACCCCGGAGGGCCTGGCCAACCAGGTCAAAGGCGCCGAGCGGGTCGCGATGCTGGTGGACGGCCCGGTCGACGCGGTGTGCGAGAAGCTGTCCGCTGTGGAAGGCGTATTGAGCGTGAAGGCCGATGGGGGCGACGATTCCCTGTCCAGGCTCACTTTGGAATGCAAGCTGAACACCGATCTGCGCAGGACCCTGGCCGCCGTCGTGGTGAACCAGGGGTGGGGCCTGCTCGAATTGCGCGGCGTCTCAGTCAGTCTCGAGGATGTGTTCATCAACCTGATCACGAATGAGTAGCGGGTTGCCGCCGCGATTCTCATCCAATCATTCTGAGGGCGTGTTATGAGAAATACCCTGGCGATATGGCAGCGGGAAATGAAAAGCTACTTCGTCTCGCCCGTTGCCTACGTCGTGCTGACCGTTTTCATCTTTCTTTCGGGATTCTTCTTCTATTCGATCCTGACCGCGGTTATCCAGTCCACGATGATGCAATCGCAGTTCGGGCAGGGCTCGCAACCCGTCGACGTGCCGGGCATCGTCAGCCGCAGCTTTTTCGGCACGACGAGCGTGGTTCTCCTTTTCATGATACCGATGCTCACAATGGGGCTCTTTGCGGAGGAGAAGAGGCGTGGCACGATGGAGCTTTTGCTCACGAGCCCGGTCAGCATTTTCCAGGTCATGATGGGGAAGTATCTCGCCAGCCTCACCTTCCTTATCCTGATGTTTCTGGCCAGCGGGATCACGATTTCCGCACTCTTCATCTTCGGGCGCCCCGAGTGGAAGATCATCCTCGGGGGCTACCTCGGCCTCTTCCTGTACGGGTCTGCGCTGCTGGCGCTGGGCCTTTTCATCTCCACTCTCACCGAGAACCAGATCGTTTCGGTGGTCATTACCTTCGGCACCATCCTGGTGCTGTGGCTCATTGAATCGTTCTCGAGCGGAGCGACGGGCGTCGCGAAGGACGTCCTTGACTACCTCTCGGTGATCGGGCACCTGGACGATTTCATCAAGGGTGTCATCGACACGAGCCACATCGTCTACTACCTGACCTTTGCACTGATGGGTCTGTTTCTGACCTATCGCTCGCTTGAATCCTTGCGGTGGAAAAGCTGATGAACAAGTATCTGCAAAAGCTCGACACACTCGGCCTGCTGCTCGTTGTCGGCGCGGCCCTCTACTATTCAGTCACCGATGTCTGGGACAGGTGGGCCCTGGGCCTGGTGATCGCCGGCGCGCTCTTCTTCGTTGTCGGAACTGCGGCCAACTACCGGCAGATCATGGAGTCGCTGGGGAAGAGGTCCACGAAATACGCGACCAACTACGTCGTGTCCGTGCTGCTGGCGATTGCGCTGATCGCCGGCCTCAATTTCATCGGCAAGAGGCACGTGAAGCGCTTCGACCTGACATCGTCCGGCACCTACACTCTGGCGCCCCAGACGGTGCAGGTGCTTGGCAAACTGGACAAGGACCTGAGCATCAAGGCCTTTTTCCCCGGCGGTGACTACCCGCGCCTCAGGGACCTGCTCGTCAGCTACCGATCGCACAACCGGCGCCTGAAGTACGAATTCATTGATCCCGACAAGCAACCCGACGTGGCGAAACGGGACGGCGTATCGGTCTACGGGACATTCCAGAATCCGTTCACAGGCAGCACGCTGAAATTCGGCACCGTCATCATGCAATACGGCGGCCGGACCGAGAAGATCGAGAAGAGATCCGAGGAGGTCCGGGAGGAGGATCTCACCAACGCCGTCATCAAGATCCAGCGCTCCGGCGCCAAGAATGTCTACTTCGTCACGGGGCACGGAGAGAAGGACATCAACGACGGCGAACGGGGCGGCTACTCGCTTGCCAAGAAGGGCCTGGAGGACGGGGGGTTCAAGACGGAGACGCTGAATCTGGCGCGTGACGCCAAGGTGCCTGCCGATGCCACAGTGGTCGTGATGGCGGGTCCGACGACCGAGCCCTTCTCTCAGGAGATGCAGTTCATCAATGACTTCCTGAACGGGGGCGGGGGGGTTCTGCTGATGGTCGATCCCTCGCCGTCGCCGGGGCTGGAGAGCTTCGCCAAGGGCTGGGGCGTCACGGTTGATAACGACATAGTCCTCGACGTGAGCGGCGCCGGCCGCCTCATGGGCGCGGGACCCAGCATCCCGCTGGTCCTGCAGTATGAAAACCACCGGATCACCGACCGGTTCAAGTCGATGTCGTTTTTCCCGCTCTCCCGCTCGGTGGAGCCGTCCAAGGAAACGGTCACCGGCGTTACCGTAGAACCGATCCTCAAGACCAATGCCAACAGCTGGGGTGAGACCGACGTCAAGAGTGGAGAGGCGACGTTTGACGAGACGAAGGACATCAAGGGCCCGTTGACGCTGGCCGTCGCGATCACCAAGGAAGTGAAACCCGCTTCCGACAAAGGCCCCGCTGTGAAGGCCCGGCTGGTAATGGTCGGCGATTCCGATTTCGCCATCAACGCCTACTTCGGAACGCAAGGCAACGGCAACCTCTTCCTGAACATGGCTGCCTGGCTCGGCTCGGAGGAGGATCTGATCTCAATACGGCCGAAGGCTCCGGAGGACCGGAGAATCATTCTCACGCAGAGCCAGCAGAGTATGCTGCGGCTCCTGTCGGTTTTTGTCCTTCCGGGCATCGTGCTGGTCGCCGGCATTGTCGTCTGGACCCGTCGTAGGAGGTAAGATGCGTTTTCGAGGTACCCTGATCCTCCTGCTCATTTGCGCCGCCCTGGGCGCTTTTGTCTACTTTTACGAGATCAAGGGCGGGGAGAAACGCGAGAAGGAAAAGCAGGAGACCAGCCGGCTCTGGAAGGTTGAAAGCGCCAACATCCAGCAGATCGACCTGGTCACGCCGCAGGAACACATCACTGCTGTCCGCAAGGGAGACAAGGAGTGGAAGATCACCGCGCCGCGCGCCGTTGACGCCGACTCCGATGAGCTCAACCGGATTGCAGGCTCTGCCGCCGAGATCACGCGTGAGAGCGTGCTTGAGGCGAACGCGAAAGACCTTGCCCGATTCGGCCTCGAACCGCCCCAGCTGACCCTGCGGGTCAAGACCAAGGACGGCAAAGAATACGAAGTCCGCTACGGCGACAACAATCCCACCGGCAACTCCACATACGCCGCAATACCGGGCGGCAAGACCGATGTCATGCTGGTTGCGAGCTACACGGCGTCATCATTCCGCAAGAAGCTCGAGGACCTGCGCAACCGGGCTATCCTGAACTTCGAACAGTACGAGACCGGTTCGCTCGACCTGCAGAGCGACAAGGGCAACGTGCAGCTCGCCAAGGAAAACGACAAGTGGTGGCTGCAGGGCAGGCAACGCTGGGCGGCAGATTCGGCCTCGGTCAGCGGGGTGCTGAGCACCCTTGCCAGCTCGCGCGTTAAAGAGTTCTTCACTGGGAACCCCGATGATTACGCCAGTCTGGGATTCGACAAGCCCCTCCTCGACGTGCGGCTCATGTTCGGGAAGGACAGGGCAATCAAGCACCTCACGGTGGGGCTTGAGAAGTCCAAGCTCGTCGCTAAGGGACAGAAACCGGCAAAGCCCGAGACCCTGAAAAAAACGGAGCAGAAGCAGGGCGCAGCTGGCACTACGGCTTCCGAGCTTTACCTGGCTCGCGATGAGTCGCGTCCGGAACTGTTCTTTGTCGACAAGGAGTTCATCGACAAGCTTAGCAAGGGGCCAGCCGATTTGCGGGACAAGGCGCTGGCCTCCTTCCAGCGCTGGGACATCGATTCAATAACCCTGACCAACGCAAAGGGGGCCTTCAACCTCGCCAAGACGGAGGGTGGAGGCGACTGGGTCCTCGGGGATGGCAAGAAGAAGGCCAAGTGGGATGTGGTGAATGGCATCCTGGATGCGCTGGAAAAACCGGTAAAGGAGTTCATCGACTCGCCTGCTGCCCCGGCGACCTACGGCCTGGACAAGCCCGCGGTCCGGGTTGTTCTGAAGCAGAAGGGCCAGGTCAGGCTCGAGTGCAGTTTCGGCAAGGACGCGAAAGATGGTGTCTATGCCCAGGTCAAGGGGGAAACGCCGGTAAAGGTCGCCGACAAGGAAAGCCTGGAGAAGCTGGGCAAGGGTGAGTCCGACCTGCTCGAGCCTCCGCCCGCAGCGCCGGCAACGACTGCGCCGGCCGATTCCAAGAAGTAGTAGGGCAGCGAACGCAGCGAAGCGCAAGTTTTGCTCTTTGCCATCCTAGCGCCTGTGCGGTATACTTTCAAGGTCCTGGCTTTGAAAGAAGGTGGGCGGAGTGCCCACCTTTTGTTTTTGGGGGTCCTGAATGATCCACAACGAGCGGGAAGCCCTGGTTGGCCGCATCACCGCTCTGGCGGAGCAGGCCGCAGCCTCCATGGGAATGGAGGTTGTGCTGGTGGAGATCAAGGGCGGCGGCCGTTCGATCGTCTGCCTCTACATCGACCAGACTGGCGGGGTTTCTGTTGAGGATTGCGAGCGTTTCAGCAAGCGCTTCTCCGTTCTCCTCGATGTGGAAGACTGCATCCCCTTCAGCTACGTGCTGGAAGTTTCGTCGCCCGGCCTTAACCGGCCGCTGGTGCGCGAAGCCGACTTTTGTCGATTCGCAGGCAAGCAGGCGAAGCTGCGCACGAGTCAGCCTCTGCAGGGGCAGCGCAATTTCCGGGGCAAGATCCTCGCGGCCTCCGGCGGCAACATCAGACTCGAACTCTCTCCGGGGCAGGAGGTCGAGATAGCCCTGTCGCAGATCGAGAGAGCCAATCTGGTGGTGGAGATCTAGGCCACGAGGAACGGGAGTCTCAGGCAATGAGCAACATCATTCTTCAGACTATCGAGCAGATCAGCAAAGAGAAGAACATCGATCCGAAGATCATCATCGCGGCGCTTGAAGACGCCATGATCGCTGCTTCGCGGAAATTCTACAGGACCAACGAGGACATCAGTGCGCGGTTCGACCAGGAAACCGGCATGCTGGAGATTTTCGCGGTGAAGCGCGTTGTGGAAAAGGTGGAGGACCCCGACCTCGAGATCGCGCTGGAAGAGGCGAGGGAAATCGACCCCAGCCTGGACATCGACGATACGGTCGAACTGCCCAAGCCGACCGACGTGCTCGGCCGGATTGCCGCGCAGACGGCGAAGCAGGTCATCCTGCAGAAGGTTCGCGACGCGGAACGGCAGAACATCTACAACGAGTACTCCCAGAAGGTGGGCGAACTGATCACCGGCGTGGTAAAGCGTTTCGAGGGCCCGGACATCATCGTGGACGTCGGGAAGACGGAAGCGATGCTTCCGCTGCGCGAACAGTCACGCGCCGAAGCCTACAAGCAGGGGGAGCGCATCAGAACGGTCATCGTCAAGGTGCTGCCGATTGCCAAGGGGCCGCAGGTGATCCTCTCGCGCACCGATCCCCAGCTGCTCGTCCGCCTGTTTGAAATCGAGATCCCCGAGATTTACGACGGGACGATCGTGATCAAGAACGCGATGCGCGAACCCGGAGACAGGGCCAAGATCGCAGTGGCATCGCTGGATAGGAACGTCGATCCGGTCGGTGCCTGCGTAGGAATGAAGGGATCGCGCATCAATTCGATCATCCGCGAATTGAGGGGCGAGAAGATCGACATTGTGCAATGGTCCGAAGACGCGGCGCAGTTCGCGGCAAACGCCCTCAGTCCGGCCAAGATCTCCAAGGTCCTCATCCTCGATAGTGCCGAACGCCGGATGGAGGTGATCGTCGAGGAGAAACAGCAATCGCTGACGATCGGCAAGAAGGGCCAGAACGTCCGCCTCGCATCGAAGCTGATCGGCTGGCAGATCGATGTCAAGTCCGAGGAGCAGAAGAAGATGGAGGTGCTGAGCGTGATGGAGGCGCTTACCTCTTCCTCGACGCCGCTGGGCGAACTTGAGGGGATCAGCGAACGGCTCGTAGAGAAAATGCGCGAAGCCGGGATCGAGAACGTGGAACGCATCCTCGAGATCGGGGTGGAGAAGCTGCAGGAGATCCCGGGGATTGGCGAGAAGACTGCCGCCAGGATCATGGAGGCCGCACGGGATCTTTTCGAGGAGGTCGAGATCGAAGTCCCGGAAGGGATCGAGCTGCCGATGGCGATCCAGGCTACGGCAACGCATGCAGAGGCGCCCGCCGCTGAGCAGCCCCAGTCGCCTGCGGAGGAGGGCGTCCCCGCGGAGGCAGAGGCGGCCGTCGGCGAGAAGGAACAGGCAGGGGAGACCGAAGGCGGGGCCGAGCCCTCGAAAGACAAGTAGGTTTCTGCCCCGTGATCTCCCTGA
>Ga0315287_10004656_pt1 | contig 13418 bp, 12 predicted proteins | sample YL17G11_0_MG_FD_205037 | JGI IMG/M metagenome (GOLD analysis project Ga0315287, IMG submission 205037) | Sediment microbial communities from Yellowstone Lake, YNP, Wyoming, USA - YL17G11_0 | ecosystem: Environmental > Aquatic > Freshwater > Lake > Sediment | place: USA: Wyoming | collected... | reverse complement strand
CAGGCACCTCGGAGTGAACTCCACATCGTCGTGGCTGTACCTCCCTCATCCGAACAGCCGCCGTCCTGCGGACGTTGCCCGGGAAAGCGACACCAGATCACGGCTACAGATGCACCAAACCGGCGATAGCGAGCGCGACGGCAGCGAGGAAGAGGCTCTTGCTCGCCGTGACAAGACGCGAGTCCGGGCCCACCTCGTGGAACGCCCGCACGGCGTTGATGGTCTTCGACAATGTCACGATGTCCTTCCAGCCGAACGCCTCGCGTTGACCCACGGCGACCCACGCCTTTCCATCCACGATGGCCGATGACCAGACGACCACGTAGTACATTCCCGCCGTGGGGAGGTGAATCAACGCCTCGCCGAGAATCCACGAATCGGTGTTCGTGACCGGCTCGTGGGAGAACGCCCCATCGGCGACGCTCGATGTCACGACGAGAATCCCTCCGAGCCCACTCGGGACCGCAAACGGAAGGGCGAGCGACGGCAGGCCGGGACCTACGATGGCCATCTGGGGCCGGAACGTTCGCAGCCTCTCGATCGCCGGGACGCCAAGTTGGACGTAGAGGTCCGTCGCTGCCGCCACCTCGACGGCCACCCAGAGACTAGGGTGCGCGACGGACACGTCCCCGTACGCAACCTGCGAAACGTCGGGATCCGTCACCCGAACCGATTCCGTCGGTCCATCGAACGTTCCTCCGGTCGCAACCGGCCTGTGCGCTAGCCCTCCGACGCTCAGAAGAACAGCCAGCGCGGCTGCCCCTAGGCCGATCCAGACTCGCTTCGCCACGCTCCACCCCTTCGGCCTTCCCTTGTTCGCTACTTCAGTCTACGCTATTCCGGCCGGTCGACCAGGGGTGCGGCCGGCCATGCGGACACACGGCAACGATGACGGTCCGCGGGCGAAGTACTGTGGGACACCACTCCGCAATGCGCGGTGTAGGTCCCGAGAACGTCACTCGACGCGCTCGAAGAGGGGGAAAGTATGAAGAAAGCGCTGTTGATGGCCGTCTCCCTGCTGATTCTTGGCGGGACGGCGGCCCAGGCCATTGGCCTTGGTCCCGTCGCTCTCGGATTCCATCTCATCCCGTCCGTCGAGGCGCAAGACGGTCGCCGCGCGTGGGATCTCTCGTTGTCTCTCGGAGTCACCATCGCTCTCGACGCGGCCAACTCGGTCGAGTTCACGGGCATCGTGGATTCCGGCCCGACGGCCCTCGGCACGACCGTGACCTATCGGGGCGAGCTGACCGACCACGTCTCGCTCGGGGGAGGCATCACCGCTCTGTGGCCCATCGCGGATGGCGCCCGACTGCGCACGCCGCTGTTCGAGTCGTTCGCTCACGCCTCCGCGCACGATGACGTCGGAGCGGGCCTCTCTGCGGAAGTGTCTGCATCGCTGCCCTTCCTCACGGTGGCAAAGCGGACGGATCGATGGGCCATCTTCCCTCTTGCCGACCTCCCATCCGTCGGACTGGCGGCCGACGTCCACCTTAGTGAGACCGGCTCCCTGAAGTTGCAGCTCACGCTGCAGCCCGTGATCGCCGACACCACGGCGCTCACCGACCCGTTCGGCCGCGTGACGGACGACCTGCTGATTCTGCCCATGCTTTCGGCGTTCGCGAGGTACGTCCCGTAGCGGGAACCCTCGGCGCTCGGCGGAGAGCCTGGCCCGCTAGTACATCGTTTGCATGTCGAGGAGTCCCTTCTTTCGGGCCCGCCTCTCCGCGAGGCGGAAAGCGAGGACTGCAAGAACCGCGAGAACTACCGTCGATCCGGCGATGATGGCAACGAGGGCTCCGTTAGAGAGCCCCGAGAACAGAGCGGTCCTCTGGCCGAGCAGGGCCCGGCGCCATGCCTCGATCCAGTACGTGATCGGGATCGCTCGCCCGATGGTCGAAAGCCAGGCGGGGAGCGTGTCGAGCGGGAAAACCACGCCGCAGAGAAGATACAGACCACCGGCCACCGCTTCGCCCACACCGTAGTTGTGCCGTGCCGTGACGAGCGTGACTCCGCCGAGAAGGATGCCGAAGAACGCAAGCATCGCCGATCCGAGGGCGAGCGATCCGAGGACGAGGGGCCAGTCGATGCCGCCAAACCGGATGGGCACTCCGAGGGCCAGCGTCCCTAGCAAGAGCATCATCACGACCGCGATCGTGGCGACCATCGTCTTGGCGACGCCACGGCCGACGAGATACGTGAGCATGTTCACCGGGGCGGTGTACACATACTTCAGCATCCCGTAGTGCTCTCGATCGTCGATGATCGTCCAACTGATCCCTGCGAGGACCGCCGGGACGTAGATGAAGAGTGCATTGCCGACGAAGACGCCCGGGAACAGCGGACTCTGAAGGCCGCCTTTCGCGATGACTGCGTACATGAACACGAGGATCAGCGCCCCGGCGAGCGGCTTGACGAGAGAGTAGATCGCGAACACAAACGGATCCGCCCAGTTCGACTCGATTTGCCAACCCAGCCATGCCGCCACTCGCAGGCTGCGAAGCGCTTCGCTTCGACTTCCGTCGGCGCGCATCATTGCCCCCTGATGGAGAGTCGCCCCTCGCGGCGTGCGAGGGCCTCGAAGTAACCGAGCGCGCGACGAGCCAAGATGAGGAACAGAACGGCAAGTCCCGCCAGGATTCCCAACTCCACTTCCGGAGAGAGGAACCGCAGGTCCCCCAGCATCGCCGGGAAGAGAAGCTGCCGCATGGCGTCGAGGCCCAACGTGATCGGTAGAATGGACGCGGCGGCCGCCACGACCTGGCCAAGTGCGCGCACCGGGAAGTAGAACCCGGATACGAGCGAGACGGGCTCCTGTAGGAGGTTCGACAGATGCCACGCCTCACGGCCGAAGAGAAGGAAGAGCGAGCTCAACAGCATTCCAAGACCATACAGCGCGACCAGCGTCGTCAGGAACACCCCGAGGAGCACGGGCACGTTCTGCACGGTCATCGAGACGTGAAAGAGAAGCATTCCGATCGTGATCACGGCGATCGCGCGCAGCGTCGTGGCGAACATGCCGCCAAGCGCCATGCCAAGGAGGATCGCCATGCGCGATGTCGGAGCCACAATGTACAGTTCGAGGTTGCCCGTCTCCTTCTCCCAGTAGAGTTGGCTCGCCATGCTCCAGAGAACGTTCAGCCAGTAGGCCGACATGGCCCCGCCGAGCACAACGAACCCGATGAACTCGGCCGGCGCCTCGATCGCACGGTAGATGTACACGTAGGCCGTCACTTGCAGAAGCGGCAAGAAGATCTCGAAGAACACCCAGCTCTTCTCTCGCTGGGCGCCGATGATCCGCGGGTAGGCGCGCCCCAGGACGGTTCGCCAGAAGACCGTCCACGCCGAGCGGGACCTCATGCGCCACCGCCTTCGCGCTGCGCGTCCTCGAACCCATGTCCGACGACGTGAAGGAAGACATCCTCGAGCGTCGGCTCGCGCTTCTCTAGCGACAGGAGCCTGCCTCCGGCCGACTGGAGGGACGCGAGGACGTCCGGGAGCGCACCGTCGCTCGTGAGGATCAGGTCCACCTCGATGTGCTCGTCGTGGGCTGTTTGCGCAAAGCGGCTCACGTCCACACGGCCGGCCACCGCCGTGTGCGCGTCCGCGAGGTCGGCGATGCGCAGGCGGAAGATCGCCTCGCTCTGTAGTCCCCGCTTCAAAACCGCAGGCGCGTCGCAGGCGAGAATTCGCCCCTTGTCGATGATCGCCACGCGCCCGCAGAGTTCGTCCGCCTCGTGCATCGCGTGGGTCGTGAGGAGGATCGTCCGGTCGCGGCGCTCGGCAAGCCAATTCGAGACGAACGCGCGCAGCGTGCGCGCCGTCTGGACATCCAGACCCAGCGTCGGTTCATCGAGGAAGAGGATCTCGGGATCCGTGAGGAATCCGCGGACGAAGTTCATCTTCTGCCGCATGCCGGTCGAGAGGTGATAGATCTTCGTGCGAGATCGATCGGACAGCCCGACGACGGCGAGAAGCTCCTTGATCCGAGCCTTCGCCGCGCGCGTGTCCATTCCGTAGAATTGGGAGAACATCCACAGGTTCTCTTCGATCGTGAGGAGCCCGTACCCGGAGGTCTCGCCGCCCGACACCATGCCGATGTGTCGCCGCACGCCCTTCGGGTCCGCAGCGACGTCCACGCCGGCCACCCACGCGCGCCCGGATGTCGGCGAGAGCAGGGTCGCCAGGATCTTGATCGTCGTCGTCTTCCCGGCCCCATTCGGGCCGAGAACGCCGAACAACTCGCCGCGCCCGACAGAGAAGCTCACGCCGTCGAGGGCGACGATCTCGCGCTTCTGCTTCTTCGCCTCGCGCCGCTTGGCGCGAAATACGCGCCGCAGATCTTCGGTATGTATGGCGTACGAATCGGACATCATCAGTCCTCCGCGTCCATGGGAAGCCCGGCTGAGATGACACACGCGGGAGACCAAAGGATACCGGTCGCCAACGCACGACGCAACTGCTTTGGCGCCCAGGGGAACGGCGGCGGCGGCCCCGCTGGGTACCGCCTAGGCTGCCTCCGCCACTCTCCGCCGCGCGAGCACGAACTTCCGCACTTCGAGCACGAGCGCAGGGACGAGGATGAGAGGCGCGATGATGCCCCACATCCACCCCTCGAGCGTCACCGTGTCGAACGCCTTCTGCAGTCCCGGCACGTACAGGACTAGAAGCAGCATGACGAGAGACAGCGAAACCGCCCATTGCATCGACCGGTTCGAGAAGAGGCCGATCTTGAGGAGCGACACGTTCTCCGACCGCACCGCATAGGCGACCGGAAGCTCCGCGAGGACAAGCATCGTGAATGCGATCGTCATCGCGTCCGCATGCACGGCGCCCTTCGCATAGACGCCCCACGCGTAGGCGCCGAGCACGACCGCCGTCAGCGCACTGGCCTGGAAGGCGATGCCCGTCGCCATCGCGCGATCGATGATGCGCGCCTTCGGCGACCGTGGCCGTCGCTGCATGACGTCCGGCTCGGCCTTCTCGAGACCGAGTGCGAGCGCCGGGGCACCGTCGGTCAGCAAGTTGAGCCACAGGAGCTGGATCGCCGTGAGCGGCGCCGGCCACCCGACGAGAATCGCGCCGAAGATGATCGCCACCTCGGCGAAGTTGCACGAGAGGAGGAAATAGACCGTTCGCCGGATGTTGGCGTAGATCACTCGGCCCTGTTCCACGGCGGCGACGATCGACGCGTAGTTGTCGTCCGTCAGCACCATGTCCGCGGTATTCTTCGCCACGTCGGTGCCGGCAATACCCATCGCAATACCGATATCGGCCCGTTTGAGCGCCGGAGCGTCGTTCACCCCGTCACCGGTCATCGCGACGATCTCGCCGTTCGAGCGAAGCGCCTCGACGATCTCCACCTTGTGGTGCGGGGAGACGCGCGCGAAGACATCGATCCCGTCGATCTCGCGTGCCAGTTGACCTTCCTTCATGCGCTCCAACTCCGCCCCCGAGACGACACGCGCCCCGGGCCGCAGCAACCCGATCTGCGTTGCGATCGCCTCCGCCGTCGCCACATGGTCGCCGGTGATCATGATCGTCCGCAGCCCGGCCTCTCGAGCCTTGGCCATCGCGCCGGCCACCTCGGGGCGCGGCGGGTCTTGCATCCCGAGGAGTCCGAGGAGAACCAGATCGCTCTCGATCGCCTCGGGGGTTACGGAGGTGGGTTCGTCCGCGAATGGGCGATACGCCACGGCAAGCACGCGTAGCCCCTGCGAGGCCAACACGTCGTTCGCCTTCTGTGCCTCCGACCGCTCCGCGGCATCGAGCGCCGCCGGACCGTCGGCCCCCTCGATCCTAGAGCACAAGCCGAGGACGACGTCAGGCGCGCCCTTGACGAGCGCGAGACAGCAAGCACCTGGCACACGGATTCGCGCTCCCCCAACAGCGTGCAGCGTCGACATTCGCTTGCGGTCGGAGTCGAAGGGCAATTCCGACAGGCGCGGGCAGGCGTCCACGGCGTCTCGGCCGATGCCCGCCTTCGCCGCGGCGACGACCAGCGCCCCTTCGGTCGGATCGCCGACAACGCGGTGCCCCGCGCCATCCTGGCGCAACTCGGCGTCGTTGCAGAGGAGGCCGGCCCACAGCGCCTGCTCGAGAACGGGGTGATTGCCGACTTGCGTCGCGACGCCGTTCCGCGTGAATTCGCCCGTCGGGCTGTACCCCTGGCCCGTGACGCCGTAGGTTTGCCGCCCGGCCCACACCGTGGTCACCGTCATCTGGTTCTGCGTCAGCGTGCCCGTCTTGTCGGTACAGATGACCGTCGCCGACCCAAGCGTCTCGACGGACGGCAGCCGCCGCACGAGGACGTGCCGCTTCAGCATCTCGCGCGTCCCAAGCGCCAGGCACATCGTCACGATGGCCGGCAGCCCTTCAGGAACGGCCGCCACGGCCAGGCTCACGGCGACCATGAAGAAGCGCACGAGATCCCCGGCGCCCGTGGCGAGGTACGCTCGCAGGCCGTCCTTCCAGAGGATGGGCAGGTTCGGATCGCGGGCGACCTCGAGGACGAACACCACGCCGCACACGATGAGGATGAGGGTCCCGAGGATCTTCCCGAACTCCTCGAGCTTGCGTTGCAGCGGCGTCTCTTGCTGCGCCTCCTCGATCATCTCCGCGATCTCGCCCAGTTGGGTGTCCGTACCCGTGCCGACAACGAGACCGCGGCCGCGGCCATAGACGACGGTCGTGCCGAGGAACGCACAATTGGTGCGGTCGGCCAATCCCGTCTCCTCCGCCAACGCCACGTTGGCCTTCTTCTCGACCGGCGCGGACTCTCCGGTCAGCGACGACTCGTCCACGCGAAGCTGCGGCGCATCGAGAAGCCGCAAATCGGCCGGAATCATCGTCCCGGCTTCGAGGACGACAACGTCGCCAGGCACGAGGTCGCGGGCACGCACGGTCACGCGCTGTCCGTCGCGAAGGACTTGCGCTTCGGGCGCCGCCATCTTCTTCAGACTCTGAAGCGCCTTCTCCGCCCGGCTGTCCTGCAGCGCCCCGATGAACGAGTTCAAGGCGATGATTGCCGCGATCACGAGCGAATCCAGCCACCCAAGAGGCTCGGGCTCGATGAAGTAGACGAGGAGCGACACCGCGGCCGCGAAGATCAGAATGAGGACGACGAATCCCTTGAGCTGCCCGACCATGCGCTTCCAGAACGGCGTCACGACCTCCTCGGGAAGCGCATTGGGGCCGTACGTTCTCAGACGGGCAGCCGCCTCCGCACTCGTCAGCCCGGCGGCCGCATCCGTCCCGAGCGCCTGGGCGGCGTCGGTCGCGCCGATCGCATGCCACGCCTTCTTCAACTGGCCAGCCGTCATGCCGTTCCTCCACGCCGTCCTCGACAAGAGACCCCGCCAAAGCAGCGGAGCCCCTCAGCTGTCCCAATCCTCTTCTCACCCATCTGCCACAGCGAGATGCCGAAGCGATCCCCTCGCGACGCCGCGTCTTCTTCCCGCTACGGCGCCGTCAGCGTGATTTCGCCTGCCGCCCGCCGACTGTGACGTTCCGAGAAGTCGTCGCTCGTGGCTTGATACGCCACGATGATCTTGTAGGTCTGCCCCACCACGAGCGGACGGTCGGCCGAGTCGCCCGAATTCAAGGGAATGGCGAACTCCAGAATCGTCTTGCCGTCGACCTCGCGGCCGGCTGCGGCAAGCAGGTTGTCCTGCCCGCCGACGCTCGTGTCGGGGCCATGGCTGAAGAGCCCCGTGCCCACGTCGTCTCGAGCGACGACGGCGCCATTCACGACAGCGCCAAGGATCATGTTCGCCTTGTCCATCATCACCTGCGGATCCAGGCCAATCGCCACCCAGCCCGTTCCCGGGCTGACGAGTCCTATGCGGAGGGCGTTCTTGTCGGTCGACCAGTTCACTTCGACCCCGACCACATCGACCTTCCCCGAGTATTCCCCAGGTTTGATCGTGCCATCGACGGACGGCACGGCGGCCGACGTCCGCACGACGGGAGCGCCGCCCGTCGCGGGCACCGCCATCGGTCTCGGCAAGAGCAGGAACACAGCCGCGCCGACAGCTGCTAGCAGCCCCAAGAGAATCAGAAGCGTCTTGTCCATCGCTGTACCTCCTCGTGGTGCACCCGCAAACGATCAGCCTTACTCTACTCGCCTCGCGCTCCCGCCTCCAGCCGACTCAAGGACACCGAGCCCCTAGGGAACGCCGGCAAGTTCCAGCTCGCCGGGACAGAGGTCAAGCATCTGCGGGTTCTGGGTGACTGCCCCGGTCATTGCGAGAAGCCGCACTCGAGGCCCGATGTAGGCGAAGCACTCCTCGGCCGACGTTGTGCCGTCGCGGTCCTCGGCCGCATCGGCGCGACCGTCGAGAGCTTCAAGCAGCGCGTAGGCGAAAAGGCCGTGCCCAAGGCTGCCGAACTCCCAAGAGATTTCGTCAAAGCGCGACGCCGAGAGCGCGACGAGGGATTTCGCGAGCCCATCCAGGTCCTGCGGCCGTGCCGCGGGAATCCGGGCCAGATCCTCGAGGAAGCCGTCGTCCGTCCCCGTCCCCGAGCCCTTCGCGCCGAGCGTGTTCAGTTGTCCGCCCGAGTAGCACGCGTCCATCATGATCGCTATCCGCCGCATCGGGAGGCTCTCGAGCAGGAGTGCGAAGGTGTCGTCTCGGAGATTCACGTCGTAGAAACAGAGAACCTCGTCGTAGCCGTCGGCCTCGTCGCCGTTCGTGTCCTCCACGCGGTTCCCGTGCCCCGAGAAGAAGATGAACAGGACGTCGTCCTCGGTTCCCTCCCGCAACACGTCGAGAAGCCTAGTGAAGTTGGCACTCGTCGCCTGCGAGTTAACCAGGAGCGCCATGTTGTCCGGGTCCCAGCCCGGCAGCGACGCGAGCCTCTGGGCCACGGACTCGGCATCGTCGTCCGTATAGTTGAGCTGGGATGTGCGCGCGTAGTTGGCGATGCCGATAATGATCGCATAGTTCGTGCCGGCGCGAGCCACGATCTCGGCCGTGGCCGTGCTTGTCGTCTGCCGCCGATCCTCGACGGTGAGCTCGACCGTGTACGTCCTAGGCTGCGCGTAGGTGTGTGTCGCGTACATCCCGCTTCCCGACTCACCGTCCCCGAACGTCCATCGGTACGACGTCACCGTGCCGTCCGGATCGTAGGAGCCGCTCGCGTCGAACGACACGGAGAGCGGTGCGCTTCCCTCGGACGGAGTCGACGTGAAGGTAGCCACGGGCGGGTCGTTCGGGAGGAGGAAGCATCCCGAGAGAAGAACGAGCGCCCCGCACAGCACTACCGCGGGGACAAGACGCAACACCCTCTGCTTCATCCTGGTCACTCCTCCGATCACGATCGACGCTACGGAAGGATCCTAGCATCGCAGCCCTCCGGACGCCACTCGTCGAGAGCCTCGGCCCGAAGCGCCTCCTTAGGGTGAGCCGCGCCCCTGCACGCGCCGGTGTCGGCTCGGAGCCGTGCTTCGGAGGACCCTCAAGGCTGGAGAACAGCGGAGCCCATCGCTCACGTGCTACGCCCGACGAGCCGAAGTCCTCGGTCTGCGGCGTGAGTCTCGTGGTCTGACACGCGCAGACCTCGCGGCAGCAAGTCGGCGACCCGGCACACGCGTTCGACGAGGTCGCGCGCCTCTCCTCTTGACGGGTCTCTAGTGACATGCTGTACATTCATCGTCTCATACCTCATCGCCGCAGGGTGGCGATGAGGCGTTCGCCGAAGGAGGCATCGATGGTCGCGATGAACAAGGCGGCACAGCTCGCGGAAGGTGCGACGATCGGGACGGGATGGCTGCCACCCTGGCCAGATCTGCGGGACTACACGACCGACAAGCCGGAGATTGCCACGATGGTCCAGAGCCTCGGCCTGACCAAGCGCGCCGCATCTCCCCCAAAGACCCCTTCGCGTGTCGACCTGCGCGAGTGGTGTTCGCCGGTGGAGAACCAGAAGAGCCTTGGCTCCTGCACGGCGCACGCGGCGGTCGGCATCGTCGAGTACTTCCAACGCCGCGCGTTCGGCAAGCACGTCGAGGGTTCACGCCTCTACGTCTACAAGACGACGAGGAACCTCATGCGGACTCAGGGAGACACCGGCGCGTGGTTGCGGAACACGATGGGCGCGCTCGTTCTCTGCGGCGTCCCCGACGAGGCGTACTGGCCGTACACGGACGCCGACCCGGACTTCGATCGAGAGCCGGACAGCTTCATCTACGCCGTGGCCGACAACTACAAGGCCGTGCGCTACTTCTGCCATGATCCGGCCGCCGCCGACATCCCCGCGGCCACCGTCCTCGCCGAGGTGAAGAAGCACCTTGCCGCCGGCGTTCCCTCCATGTTCGGCTTCTGGGGCTTTCCTTCGTTCGCCGCCTGCGACGTCAAGGGCGGGATCCCCTATCCGTGTCCCGGGGAGAAGGCCGAGTGGGGCCACGCCGTTGTCGCGGCGGGTTACGACGACGCGAAGGAGATCAAGAACACGACATCGGGAAAGATGACCACGGGCGCGCTCCTCATCCGCAACTCGTGGGGAAAGGGGTGGGGAGATAAGGGATACGGCTGGCTGCCCTACGACTACGTCGCCAATCGACTCGCCTGCGATTTCTGGTCCCTGCTCTCCATGGAGTGGGTCGACACGAAGCAGTTCGGCCTCTGACCACGCCCCTTGGCGGAGTCTGCGGACGCAACGCCGGTTCGGTTGCGCGGAAGGCGGCCCTTTCTCCAGACATGGACAACGACCGCCGGAGGCTAGTACACTGGGGCAAGCGCAATGTCCGTGACGCTCTGGGCGAGCGACACGAGCTGCGGGGAGTTGGCTGGGGGATCGGGGCTTTACCGTTCCCGTGAGCCCCCGAGGTATCCGGTTCTGGGGCGTTCCCGGCGTAGCGCCGGAAGCTCCACAAGAGAAAGGGAGTCACTATGCTGCGACGTGTAAGCCTTCTAGTGTGCATCTTCGGACTCATGGCGCTCGTCGTCGCCTGCTCGGGTCCCTCGACCTCGACCTCGACCGTCGAGACCAAGGTAGATGGGCTCCAGACGACAGTCACCGCGCTTCAAACCAAGGTCGACGCCGCGACGCAGGCGGACACTGCGCTAAAGACGGAGCTAGCGAACCAGACGAACCTCGTGAAGCAGCTGACCACGAGGGTGACGACGCTTGAGACGTCGCTTCAGAACCACATTAACCCGCCCCTCGCGCTCGGGATCAAGAGCTTGACGACCCCCGTGTTGCAGGGCGACACCGTACGGCTCGTCGTAACGACCGACCCGGGCGCCCGCTGCTCGGTCAGCGTGAAGTACCCCGCCGGCCAGACCCCGCCGAGCGGCCTCACGGCCAAGACCGCCGGCCGCAACGGTGAAGTCGTCTGGACGTGGAAGGTTGCGAAGACCCTTCCCGCAGGCTCCTACGCAATCCAGGTGACGGCTGCGTCCGAGGGCAAGTCGGCGTCGCAGAACACGAACCTCGTCGTGAACGCCCCGGCTCCGGCCCCGGCGAAGCCCGCGACGAAGTAGTCCAGCTCATGTAGAGCAGATCCTAGGGTCCGGGAGGTCGACGCGGCCTCCCGGGCCTCTCTGTTTTTCGTTGCTACTTCCTGGTCCACTCCGCCCCGCGGCCCTTGACCCCGAACGGTGCGCGTCTATACTTCGCCTTGGAAACCATTCGCCATGGCAATTGAAAGAAGAGCCACGCCGGGAGAGTGCGCGCGCGCCGTCCTCGAGACGACGCCCCTGATCATGCAGTCTCTGCGCACTCAGATGCGGAGTCTCCGCGGCGCGCTCTCGGTCCCGCAGTTCCGCGCTCTTGCGTTTCTCGGGCGCCGCCCACGATCGTCCCTGTCCGACGTTGCCCAACACGTCGGAACCTCTCTTCCCTCCATGTCGAAGCTGATCGACGGACTCGTCACCCGCGGGCTAATCGAACGGGGACCCGAGGCCGACGACCGACGCCGAGTTGCTCTCAGCCTGACCCGCGACGGACGGCGGCTGCTCGACATGGTGCACGACGTCACACAGGCCCAACTCTCCGGCCTCTTTGAAGGTCTCTCTGCCGCCGAGCGCGCGGCGATCGTCGACGCGATGAAACTCGTGTCTCCGCTCTTCTCGGTTCCAGAATCCACGTAGGAGGGAGGTTCTCGTGCAGCTCGCCGTCGAGTCCCGCGCCCTCACACGCACGTTCGGGCCGCTCATCGCCGTCGACTCCCTGACGATCTCCGTCGCGTCCGGCGAGGTGTTCGGCCTCCTCGGCCCCAACGGCGCCGGCAAGACGACGGTGCTCAAGATGCTGACCACCCTCCTTCGCCCGACCTCGGGAACCGCGACGGTGTCCGGCGCCGACATCGTCCGACACCCCCTGGCCGTCCGCCGCGCCATCGGCTACGTCCCGCAACTCCTGTCGGCGGATGGGACCCTGACGGGGCGCGAGAACCTACTCATCTTCGCCAAGCTCTACGGAATGCCGCGCCGGGAGCGGAAGGTCGAGGTGCCGGCCGCGCTCGCGTTCATGGGCCTCGACGGCGCGGCCGACCGACTCGTGCGCCAGTACTCGGGGGGAATGATCCGCCGCCTGGAGATCGCCGAGGCCATGCTCCACAGGCCCCAGGTCGTCTTCCTCGACGAGCCGACCGTCGGCCTCGACCCGGTGGCTCGTCAGGCCGTCTGGGACCACATTGCCCGGCTCCGCGCCGGCTGGGGAACGACCATCGTCCTCACGACCCACTACATGGAGGAGGCCGACGCTCTCTGTGGGCGGGTCGCCATCATGCACCGCGGCCACGTCGTGGCCGGCGGAAGCCCGGCGGAGCTCAAGGCGTCGATCGGCAACGCGGAGACCACCTTGGACGAGGTGTTCGCGCACTACACCGGAGACAACCTGGAATCAGGAGGCACCTACCGTGAAACGGGACGAACCCGCCGCACCGCACGCCGCCTGCGCTAGATCGTGGCAGAGACCCTTCGCGGCGATCGCCACCTTCGCGAACCGAGCGGTCGTCATCGCCGAACTCGAGGCGCGGAAGCTCCGCCACGACCCGACCGAGCTGTTCACGCGCGCCATTCAGCCTGCGTTGTGGCTTCTCGTCTTCGGACAGGTGTTCACTCACACGCGTGCCATTCCGACCGGCGACCTGCCCTACATCGACTTCATGGCGCCCGGCATCCTGGCGCAGAGCGTCTTGTTCATCGCCATCTTCTACGGCATCACAGTGATCTGGGAGCGCGATCTCGGCATCGTCCACAAGTTCCTCGTCGCTCCGGTTCCTCGCGCCGCTATCGTCACGGGGAAGGCCCTCTCCGCCGGAGTTCGCGGACTGTCGCAGGCCGTGATCGTCTACCTCCTCGCCGCGATCCTGCGAGTAAGGCTTGATCTCAGCGTGCCCTCCATGCTCGGCGTCATCGGCGCCGTGGTCCTCGGCGCGGCGTTGTTCTCCACCTTCTCGCTCATCGTGGCGT
>Ga0315287_10004655_pt1 | contig 13418 bp, 18 predicted proteins | sample YL17G11_0_MG_FD_205037 | JGI IMG/M metagenome (GOLD analysis project Ga0315287, IMG submission 205037) | Sediment microbial communities from Yellowstone Lake, YNP, Wyoming, USA - YL17G11_0 | ecosystem: Environmental > Aquatic > Freshwater > Lake > Sediment | place: USA: Wyoming | collected... | reverse complement strand
GTGATGCACTGCCGGCATTCTTCACCAACGAGGAGACCCAGACTTCAAGACCGATACCGACTTCGAACAGCAGCCGGGCTTTCCGGACGGCGACGAGATCGCTTGGTTTAGGGGAATAAGTATGTTCGTTTTCATAGCCGCTCAAGAGGGACGTCACGCGGACATAGGGGCCACCGACTTGTTCGGTCAAGTCCTTCAGGACAGGAATTGTGACCACGATGTTAAGGGGCTCCACAGGAGAGGCGGCAAGGAGCAGTGGCGCGAAAAGCAAGCTGTGGCTAATGAGGATCGCCCAGAGTAGGCGCACCAATCGGAGATTCAGCATGGGCGAGGACGCTAACATTGGGTCCCTTCGTTGTCAACGCAACGACTTGGGCTGATCTCTAGCAGGATGCTGAACAGTCCGCCAGCCTGTCTTGTTCATTTGGTCTGTTCGGTCTGTCTCGTCTGTCTCGTTTATTTGGTCTATCTGGTTCATCTGGTTTGTTTTGTTTATCTGGTTGATTTGGTTCATCTGGTTAGTTTCGTTCAACCAAAAAACCAGACAAACCAGACAAACCAGATAGACCAGAGAAACCAACATAGTTTTTCCGCAGCCTGCTAGAGTTCGGTCACGATGTCTTGCCTACTTGACCCCACCGGATAGTTCCATTAGCGTAGCGATTCTACAGCCTTGCTAGACGATCACTGGAGGGGTCAAGGAATGTACGTCGTGGGACTCATGTCTGGCACATCCGGTGATGGTGTCGATGCTGCACTCGTGGACATTACCGGGCGAGGTCGCTCCCTAAAGGCACGGACGCTCACGGCACACACGTTGGCCTATCCCCGCTCGTTACAGCAGCGCATTCTCTCCGCGTCAGTCTCGGGGACGGTCGCGGATGTGTGTCATCTCAATGCGTTGCTTGGCGAATGGTTCGCGAACGCGGCGCTGCACGTCATTCGACAGGCGAAACTCCAGCCGGGCGATGTGGCGTTGATCGGCTCTCATGGGCAAACCCTGCATCATCTTCCACATGGTATCCATGCGCCGGGAGTCGGCGCCATTCGTTCAACCCTACAAATCGCCGAGCCGGCGGTGATTGCCGAGCGCACAGGGATTACTACCGTGGCCAATTTCCGTTCGCGTGACATTGCCGCAGGAGGCCAAGGGGCTCCACTGACGCCCGCAGCACATGCGCTGCTCTTGAAACATGCGCGTCGTGCACGATTGGTGGTGAATCTCGGGGGCATCAGCAACGTGACGTATGTGCCGAAGGGGGGGCACCTCAGCGGGGTGCAGGCATTCGATACGGGACCGGCCAATATGGTGCTGGATAGTCTTATGGTGCGTGTGACCGACGGGCGGCTGCTGATGGATCGTGATGGAAAACTGGCCATGAAAGGGCAGGTCGATTCACGACTGTTGGGCAAGCTGCTCGCGCATCCCTTTCTGTCCAAGCGGCCGCCCAAATCGACCGGGCGGGAAGCATTCGGTCCTGATCTCATCGAGGAACTGATCGCGATTCAGCAGCAACGCAGCCTCTCGATCGAGGATCTGTTGGCGACCTGCAGTATGTGGACGGCCAAGGCGGTGGGAACCTCGCGACGGTGGATCAGCGGTGAGATCGATGAAGTGGTAGTGGGCGGTGGTGGCGTCCGTAACCGGGCGATCATGGGCCATCTCGCGACGGTCTTCGCCCCGGTTCCGGTCATCACATTTGAGGCCCTGGGGTGGGACAGTAAGGTGTTTGAGGCGGTGGCCTTTGCTCTCTTGGCCTATCAAACCGTGACGGGGCAGTGGGGCAACATCCCGTCTGTGACGGGCGCGAACCATCCTGTACTCCTTGGCACGATTGTCCCGAACGGGCCTCGCTGGCGTGAATCCCTTCCCGGGCGATAGTTGCACGATGGAAAACCTATTCATCGGCCTTGCCATCGCGTTCCTGGCTTTCCTGATTTGGCGGCTGAGGGTCTCGTCAACCAGCGGGCCAGTCAGGAAAGAGCCCTTTGTCCTTCCTCCTGGCGTCACGCTGCGTCCCCAGCCTCTGCTGACTGACACTGATCTCTTGTTCTACAATCTCATACGTTTGGCCGTGGAAGACCATTATCTTGTATTTGCGAGGGTTCCACTCTGGTCTGTTGTCAGTGTCGAGGCGGAAGGAAAGGCTCGGTCGCAGGTGTTGAGACAGATCGCGCTGAAGCAACTCGACTTTGTGTTGGTCCACCCAGGAACGAAGGCTGCGGAGCAGGTTGTGTTGCTTGAGGAAGGTTTTCCCCCTCAGCCACACGAGGTCACTCGGACACGGGAGATCCAGTCTGTCCTGCAGGCAGCTGGCATCACGTTGACCACCTTGAAGCCCCACACGTCCTATACGGTGCCTCAACTGGCTAAGTTGCTTGGCGTCGGCGATGACGAATGACTGCCGCTGCTAATTGCCGACACGTCCTCTGCTTGTCTTGAGGTGGAACTAGTCGGGCGGGCTGTTGCCGGTCAGTTGAGGGATCGGTTCCTCATCCCGCATCGACGCCGCGTCGAGGGCTTTCCGTGCCAACTCTGCTTCTGCGCTTTCAGGATATTCATCGACCACTCGCTCGTACATCATACGAGCTTTCTCGTGATCCTTCAGCCTGGTGTAGGTTTGTCCGATCTTTAAGGTAGAGGCAGCAAGTTTCGGACTGAGCGGGTAGTAGGACACGACGTGGTAGAAGGATTTCAAGGCTTCCTTGTTGCGCCCTAATCGGTACTGACATTCTCCCACCCAGTATTGCGCATTGGCTGCCAGCGAGGACTGCCCGTGGAGCTCAAGAAAGAATCGAAAACCAGCCAGCGCGGCTTCGTAATCCCTGTGCTTGAACTCCTCCATCACTCGATCATAGAGGTGTCGAGACGAATCCTGCATGTTGGAGGGGGCGGCGACGGCGAGATTGAGAGAAAACAGCACCGCAATCATTCCTGGGAGCACGATCATCAGCGTCTTCATCGTAATACCTCCGTACTGCTTGGCAGGGTCTCAGTACCCACTCCTCCCGTGATATCGCAATCGCCGTGCCACTATGCAACTATCCGGTGTGGCTAAAACCGACGACAATCCACGAGTTTGGCGCCAGTCGATGTCAAACATTGTCAAGTGACTGCCCCTGCCTGAGCGACAGATTTGTACGATCGGTGCGCGAGTCTCCTCGCTTGACAGAATGGAGCCCACTACTCAGCAAAGTGGCTTCGGTAAACGGTTTGTGGAGAGCTTGACTTGCTTGCTACTGGTCGAAATAATGCCACTCGGTCTGTCTGGTTCATCTGGTTTATCCGGTTAGTCTGGTTCAACCAAATAAACAAGACAAACCAAACAAACCAATTAAACCAAACAGACGAGACAGACCAGACAGACCAAATGAACAAGAAAGGCGCGGTGAAGGGAGTTGGACGTGAGGACTGAGCCTCCGCCGAATCCACTCGGCGGAAAGACCTTGATCGTCGACGCGAATGACGGCGACTCGTACCCACGACCCAGTGCGGCACTACTGGATGCTGGAGAGTATGACCAGGTTTTTGTTCGTCCCGGGATCTATGAAGACAAAGTCTTTATCACGGGGCGACCGATTCATTTGGTGGGGGCCGGTCGAGACGAGGTGCAGATTTTTTCCCGTCGTGGAGGGCCCCTCTATCTCCAGCAGGTCCCAAGCGGTCGCATCTCCGGCATCACGTTTCGATACGTCGGAAGCGACCAGAATTCCGCGATGAACCTGCTCGATTCCTCTTGTGCTGTGACACAGTGCCGTGCCACGGAGGGTATTCTGTCCGGCGTGGTGATTTATGGCTCGCAGTCGCGCCCGACATTTATCGAGAACGAAGTCTGTGGCAACCGCGAATCGGGGATTTTTGTGTTTGCCGGGGCACAGCCGAGGATCGCCGACAATGTCTGCAGTGGCAATCACCATTTCGGTATTGCGGTGCGGGATCCTGGGAGCCATCCGGAGCTCGTCAGAAACCGGTGCCGGGAGAATATGCTGAGTGGGATTCTCCTCTTTCATCACGCGGAAGCGCTCCTCGTCGACAATACGTGCAGCGAGAATCAGCACTGGGGGATGGTGATGACTCCCGACTGCCATCCTACTCCTGGTCGGGAGGCGCTCGACACGTCAAACATTCTTGCCCCCAATCCTCGCGGGACCTTGATTGTGATGGATCAGCCTTTAAGTGACATTGGACGGTGATCGGCCCAGCCCCGTCTATCTCGTTTGTCTGGTTCATCTAGTTGGTCTTGTTTAACCAAACAAACGAAACAAACCAAATATCGGTCTTCTTATGCTGGCGGACTTTTTCAGCATCCTGGTAGAAGACAGAAGGCGAGGTCGGGGAGGAGTCAGAAGGCGTCTCCGGTCTTGATTCTGAAACGTGGGTGCTACGGAAGGAGGTTGGCCGATTGAGTCCCGGCGGATTCGTGAAGGTGGAACGCACTGCCGCCTTGCTGTTTCGCTCGATACATAGCCGTGTCGGCATGCTTCAGTAATTCGTCGACGGGATGATCGTCGTGAGGATAAATCGTAATTCCAATGCTGACGCCGATTGAGATGTAGTGCCCCTTTAACTCGAACGCCGTGGCAATGGATTCCGTGATGCGCTTCGCCACCACGAGGATGTTCTGTTCGGAAGAGACCCCTTCTAGAATAATCGTGAATTCGTCCCCGCCCATCCGGGCCACGGTATCGACTTCCCGCACACAGGTCTTGAGTCGTTCAGATACAGCCTTGAGTAGTTCGTCGCCCATGTCGTGGCCAAAGGTATCATTCACCGCTTTAAATCGATCGAGATCGAGGAGCATGAGGCCAATCGGTTGTTGCGTGCGCTTGCTTCGAGCCATGGCTTGAACCAGCCGATCTCGAAAGAGGCTACGATTCACCAGTCCGGTCAAGTGATCGTACTGTGCGAGGTAGATCAGACGTTCTTCAGAGCGTTTCCGCTCAATGGCATAGCGGACGGCACGAGCTAAAAGCTCGGGATGACCCTGACCTTTGACGAGGTAATCCTGCGCCCCCTGTTGGACGGCTTGAAGAGCCAGGCTTTGGTCGCTCACGCCGCTCAGGACGACAACGGGGATTGTCGGACTGGTGGCATGGACCTGTCTGACCGTCGGGAGACCGAACGCATCCGGGAGAGACAGGTCCAAGAGCACTGCATCGAACCGCTCATGGCTGAGAAACGTAAGTCCTTCTCCCAGCGTTTTCGCTCGGGTAATCTGGAACTCCTCGATGCTCCATTCAGAGAGAAGATCCTGTGTGAGCTGAGCATCGACGTCATTGTCTTCGACGAGGAGCACTTTGATCATCCGATACCCTCGCTATCGCGTGAACCCCTGAGTCCGGTTCCTAGTTACTAGATCTGGACCGGTTGTTTGTGACGACGCCGGCTACTATGACAGATTGATTATAGCCAAGAGACGAGGGAGGATAAAGAAAATGCGAAAATACGGTGAGGGAGAGGCGTGAAACCCGAAGGGGGTTCCACGCCACGGACAAACGTGACAGCATAGAGCGCACGATGCCACTTTCCCCGCTTAAGACCATGACCGCCCCTTGCAAGCCGATGCCATCCAAAGGGAATCGGTCATGATACCTACGTAGAGCGGTCAAGAGAGGCCGGGGCGGACGATCCGGGATGCAGGCACTCCGGTTTTAACCTACATGGAGTGCTTCAGCTCGGCGACGAACCTCTTCGGCCTTTTGCGATTGTCCGAGGTTGTCGTAGAGCGAGGCGATATTCGCATGCAAGTGCGACAAGAGCCGTCCCAACTCTGCTTCCTGTGCAATCACATTCGCTTCGAGCGCCAGTTTTCTTTCTTCACTCCGGCGGAAGCGTTCCTCAAGCCGCTGTACAAGTTGGATCCAGCCTTTGACCTTGCCGGAATCCAAGTCAGGGAGGGTCGGCAAGGCTTCAGCGCGATCGAGAGATTTTTCGGTTTGATTCATCCAATTGATGAAGACGAGAAAATCGCCAAGCGTAATTTTTAGTGCGGATGAGGCGCCTTCTTCTTCAATGACCAGGTCTTCCATTACAACTCCTTGTGAGGCAAATTATTTCGAATAGTGTGTGGCAGACGAATGAAATATTTCCGCCAAAGTGCCGATAGATTTTCCTGTTACCGGCTTCTGAAAAATGAATAACACGGCGAACTCAAAGCGAGTAACCTCCTTTCTATGTCTGGTCTTTGGCGAGAAACGAAGAGCAAGTCCAAGAGTGGGCAACCCATAGGCTACATCCGGTAGTATTGGCCGATTAATACTACGCCAGCAGTGGTATTGTCAACAGGTCTATAGGGGGATAAATAAAGAGAAACCTCTCCCGGATTCTTCGGCATGCGGATGAACAAAAAGAGCAGGAAGTGGACGATGACTATCCTTGAGGGGACAGGGGTGGAACGTTCGGATAGATTCCGCGTGGGAGACGTTCGGGGCCGACTGCCCCTTCGCAGGCATACCCTGGTTCGAAGGGCCAGAGGAGGGACTGGCCTTGCCATGAACCTTTCACCTGGACCGTACTTAGCGAGACCCCAAGTCGAGCCGCCTCCTCGCGGATCGTGGAGAGGCAGCCTTCGTAGGAATATGCTCGGCGACTCAGTATGATCGGCTGGCCCGTCTGGTTATGGAACACAGTATAGGACTCAGCGCAGCCTGCCAGGAGCAGTATCATGATGAGCATAAGACCTCTCGTCATACGCCTTCACCCTTACTAGCTGGTGTGATGATCAGGAATGCGCCTCTTGCCACGCGCTGGATCGAGGTGGTAGCGCGAGAGGAACTTGTTTCCTGACGAGCCGACCTAAGCGGACTTGGTCTTCCCCAGGCATTTGAATAAATTCGACACCGAAGCGTCGTCCCTCGCACCAGCGTACTTTGGCTAATCCGACTCGGAGCGGAGACGTGGTGTCAGGGACGAGCATTCTCATCTCAAGATAGGAGCCGGGCTGTACTCGTTTTTTGCTGTGGACGGCGCAGCCAGGGACAGACACGTTGAGCACGGTTCCCTCCCCCACATAGGCCTCACCAGCAAACACAACGGGAAAGTGTGTATGGACTCGTTCGCAGTACCGAAGCTTCGTCACGGCAGTCGACTCCTTCTCGGTCAGACCATGAGGAGATCAGAGACTACCACGTCTTCCTTCAGCACGCGAGAGGCCCCCTCGTTCGTGGGATCCGGCACAAGAGAGATTGGGCCCCCGCAGCACCCTCCAACGAACCGCAAAGTGCGGCAAGAATAGCCAGAAAAAGGAAAGCCCCCACCCTAACCTCCCTACGAAAGTTGGGAGTCATGAATAACCGCAAGTCATTGGAATTATGACACAACCAAGCATTTTCTCCTCCCTGCCAGACGGCATAGAACCTGCGCTTACAGCGTTACAGGATCAGGGTCAGCTCCCGAGCAACATGAAAGCCGCGCCGCAGGGGAACACAGGTGTCGGCATAGGGAGGGAACAAAGATGAACACAGTCGAGCTTCACAACGAACCATATCGAGATGACGCAGAACGCCGGACATTCAGCCTCATGGGCTCCGCCAGATTTCTTCCCTGCGCAGTCGTGATACTGCTGGCGACATCGGCGCCTTCTGTTCTCGCCGATGCGCAGGTCTATGGATACGTCGGTCCCACGGGTCTGGCGAGCCTCACGAATGTACCGACAGATGTGCGTGTCACAGCAGTTCGCCGCAAGGCCCGGTATCACAGTGGTGTGGCGGATTTAGAGCTTGAGCAAGCGGTCAGCCGTGCGGCTCAACAGCACCACATTCAACCGGCCTTGCTCCTTGCGGTGATGAAGGCCGAGTCTGCCTTTAATCCGACTGCGGTCTCAAGGGCGGGGGCGGTAGGACTCATGCAGCTGATTCCGGAAACCGCCATCCGGCATGGCGTGCGTAATCTCTATGATGCGAACGACAATATCGCCGGTGGGGCCAAGCACCTGCGGTACCTCCTGGACCGGTTCCACGGGAACATCCGGTTAGCCTTGGCTGCCTATAACGCAGGCGAACGCAAGGTGGATCGATATGGACAGATCCCGCCCTATAAGGAAACACAGGATTATGTCAAAAAGGTGCTCGTCTACTATCGTAGCTACAAGAAGGAGGGTTGGATCATGCCGGTTGTGCTGACCGCCCCGTCCGTGCACGCAGGCCGACCGTCCTAAACGATCGCCTGTGATCTCGTGTGGTCATGATGACGCAGTGATTCAGATGAAGGATCCATCCGAAGAGACCGGGACCGCCAGCGTCTGTAGGGATCAAAAAAGCGAAGCGAACCATACAATCAGAGAGTGGAGGAGGTGGAGGCGTTAGACGGGTTTTTCAGAAACGTAATCCAAGTACTTCCACAGTTCCTTGGCATCATTTTCTGCGAATACCAGCGGAGTATTGTTCGCGGAACCGGCGAAATAGACCTTGAGCGACATCTCATCTTGCCAAATCTGTGCTTCGCAGTAGCTCACACTATCGAGGTTTAAGGATTTCTTGCCAATACGAACGAAGTGCATAGCGTCTCCTTGCCCTGCGCCAACTCCTCGCCAACTATATCACCGCATGGTCCTTCGTCAAACGCTTACCGTATTTTCCAGCAAGGTCTCGCAGACAAGACACGAGCAAGGACTTAAAGAAGGTTGAGGCTCCCTGGGGATGGATCAGTTAGAAAGAAACGGTTGGTTGCAGGGGAAAGACCGGGTTCATTTTTAACCCCCTCCATTCTGGTCGCACTGAAGTGACGAAAACCCGCTCCAGGAGCGTATAATCCGCGTTGGGTGGGGAGTACACAACTTTCCGGGTGCGGTTCTGATCAAAACTCCGCCCGTCATGCAGTGTGTTGTCCAAGAACTCGCCGAATCATTGTCACCAGGGCATCGATATTAACTGGTTTTTGCAGAAAGCCTGCAGCACCAAGCTGCACGCTTTTCGCTTCGGCATCATTAGGATCTTGTGCTGTCACAATGATGATGGGAATTTGAGCGAGAAGTCTGTTTGCCTTGAGTCGTTCCAGAGCCAGTAATCCACTGCCACCTGGCAAACCGAGGTCCATGAGGATCACATCAGGCTTTCCTTCCCGTGCCACACTGATAGCCTGGATGCCATCGACGGCCCAGGAAATGTCGAACTGTTTCATGCGTAATTGCGTTCTTATCAACAGCTGAAAGTCTGGATCATCTTCTACAATCAGAACTCGTGTGTTAGTCATGGTAATCGTCCTGACTTGCTCTCATTTTGGCGGTTAAATCGACCATTGCCACGCTTGTTCTTGCTTTAAACCTCTGTGCCTCTCAAGAGAGAAAACAATCACGCCTTCGGGGAAGAGGCGAGCATGGTATTCATCTGCTGCTGAGGCTTCTGTGGTACCTGCTTGATCCATTTCTGGATTGCACTAAGCAGGGTATTCTTTCTGATGGGTTTAGTCAGATGGTCCGAGCAGCCGGCAGCTAAACTCTTTTGCATTTCCTCCTGGTAGGCATGAGCCGTCAAGGCAGTAATGGGAATGGGGCTTATGTTGGACTTCTTTTCCCAGTCTCTGATCATCCTGGTGGCAGTATGTCCATCCATAACGGGCATCTCACGTCCATAAGCACCAGATCATATTTCCGGGCTTGGTACATCTCGAACGCCACCTTTCCAGTTTCGGCCATGTCTACATGTCTAGCTGATAGCCGGAATGTTTTAGATAGGATTGAATTAGAAACAGGTTGTCAGATGAATCGTCTGCCAGGAGAATCGCTATATTTTGATCCGGTTCAGTTGGAGTGTTTGGTGAGTCGTGACGGGTGGCACTCGCGCTTCTTTTCATCGCCATACCAATGACATGCTCCAGCTTTCTTTTCGTTAGTGGCTTGGTCACGTAGCCGTCTAACCCTAGGCTATACGCGTGCCTGATATTAGAGCTGCGAACATCGGAAACAAAAACAATAACCGTCATTCCATAGTCTTTTGCATCCTTGATCAACTTCATACGGTCCGGAGAGCGATCTAAGTCTATGTCCCCAAGGTCGAGAAACAGCAGGCTGTGGGGGTTTCCGCCGCCTATTACCTCGGTAAGTACGGTCGAAGCCGACTCTTCATCTCGTGTCGCGGAGACGGTTGCTCCCCAAGAATGTAGTGCCTCTTCCACAAGCCTGCGACTTCCTTCGTTGCTACTGACCAACAGCGTCCGCACTCCCATCAACTCAATGCCAGGCGATGTCTCAGGGGCACTCTGGCTTTGCGGAATGCCGAAATGAGCCGTAAAATAAAAAATACTTCCTTTCCCCAGGGAGCTCTCAACCCATATTCTTCCCCCCATAAGCTCGATGAACTGCTTCGAAATGGCCAAGCCCAAGCCGGTACCACCGTATAGTCTCGTCGTAGACCCATCGGCCTGGGTGAATCGTTCAAAGACAGCACCGAGCTTTTCAGACGGAATGCCAATCCCCGTATCTGAAACAGCGAAGCGTAAAGTGCCGGGCTGACTCGCTCCGTTGTCATTCGTTACTCGAACAGCAACTTCTCCTCGGTCTGTAAATTTGATGGCATTTCCAACTAGATTCACAATGACCTGTCGAAGGCGATGGGGATCGCCGATCAGGCCGCAGGGCACATCAGATGCGGCCGAAACAAGTATTTCAAGACCCTTTTCTTGTGCCCTGAGTGCCATAAGCTCTGTCGCCTTGTCCAGTACCTCATGCAGATCAAAGCTGATCTGCTCTAGTCCAATGTGCCCTGACTCGACTTTTGCGAGGTCGAGAATGTCATTGATTAAGTCAAGAAGATTAGTGCCGGATCTCCGCAAAATACCTAGTTGCTCCTATTGCTCAGGAGATAATGAACCCTCCGAGAGGAGGTCGAACATTCCTAGGATGGCATTCATCGGAGTTCGGATTTCGTGATTCATGGTTGCTAAAATATTACTCGTTGCTCGGTTCGCAGCTTCAGCCCGTTCCTTAGCTTGATGTAGGCTGGCTTCTGCAACCGTTCGCTCTAATTCATGCCCGATCCATTGCGCCGTGAGCTTCAAGAAGGTTTTCTCATACCCAGCGAAGGCTCTTGCCCGTGGTGCCATGCTGAAAAAACTCAATGTCCCGTATACTGCACCATTCACGTGAATCGCGATTCCTGCAAAGGCTTGTGGGGTAACTAGGAGATCCTCAGACGGGAGACTCCAGTCTGACCGATCTGGAGAAGTGAAGGTGAGAGCCTCTCGGGATTGGGTCGTCCATTCACAATAACTTCACGTAACTGATACCGCCCCTCCAATGGGTATTTCGCTTCATGGCCCACGGCCTGTTGAATCTCATAAAGATCGCCATCAATCCGTGTCACCATGCCAGTGGACAACTCCAAGGTGCTGCACCCTAATGTCAACATCCGACGGAGTCTGTGCTCCCAGTCGGCGGTATCCACAGTGATTTCATGTAGTGCGCGTAGGAGGGTCTCACTCGCCTTGAGCGCTTCCTCGGCCCGGCGGCGTTCATTCATTTCCTCGATGAGAGTCAGTTTGCCTTCGCGTTCTTGTTCCAAGCTCTCACTCATTACGCTATACACCACGCCAATGATGAGGAGAATCGAGAGCCGAATGAGATGGCCTTCAAGAAACAGCGCACCTCCCATCGATAGGTAGAGCATGACTCCGTAGAGAGCGGTAATGGTCGCGGTAAAGATGATCTTTAGCCGGAGAGTTCTCATCGAGGCAGAGATGAGAATGATTAAGAAGTAGGCAAGGTAGAGATCGGACCCCACTTGTTCGGTCGCATAGATAATACTGGAGGTAGCCGCGGTATCGATGAGAAGCAGTATGATCGTGAATGGGCGGCTCTCGACCAACTGCAAGGGAAGGAAGAACGCGCCTGCTATTAGAGACAATAGTCCCAGAACAAGAATTTCCTGGACCGGGCGGGCAAGGATCGTTTCCGGGGTATAAAGAACTTGATAAGAGAGCACGATGGAAACGAGACTCTGCAGAATGAGGACATTCGCGCGCCAGCGGTTCATGCTCCTTATGAATTGATTCCCATACACACGTCCTGCGCCTAAAGATCTTCCCCATTTACAATTCGCGCACTTGCGAATCTTAATGAGCGGTGTCCTCTCGGCATGAGAGTTGCGTATCCAATCGCACCGCGCATCATAGGATGCACACTTCAAGAGTGAACCGTATTGAAGGGCACGCAACATATTCCCAATGGTTGGACAAGTTTACGTATTAGTGATCCACTATCTACCGTTACGTAACATTGGCTGTGTACGCTAATTATAGTAGGGTATGATGTGGACATCTTCCGGAAGATGGGTGGTCAACAGGTGGAGGAATCTCTGAGGAAGGAGACGATTCGTCTATGCATGGAACTGAATACTGTCACATCCTTGATGGAAGGATCCGGATCACGGTCCCCCAAGTCAAAGGCTCCCTTGCAATTCAAGGAAGATGCTGATGCGTAGCAGCCGTATGGGGATCACGGTCCCCGAAGTCAAAGGCTCCCCCGCAATGGCCGGCGAAATGGAGAGCCAGTTGGCCAAGTTGAATGGTGTGGCCCATGTGAAGGTAAACCCACTGACGGGTAATGTCCAAGTCCGATTCGATTCTCAGGTCATTAGCCACTATCACGTCTTTGGCGTGATCCAAGACCTCAATCGCTTGAACGTGTAGGCCTCCGTTTCTTCTCGCTCCCACCATGCAGCTAGTACGTAGCAGGTTCAAGACACACGATGAACGCACGAAGTCGTTCAGTGAGCCGACAACAATAGTCGGAGAAAGATGAGAAATCGTGATGAGTATTACGTTAGAAAAACAGACAGAGGACTTTCAGATTTCCGATCACAGAAGACAAGCGGAACAAGGCGACGCAGAGGCGCAGTACAACCTCGGGATGCTGTATTACGAAGGACACGGCGTCACGCAAGATTACGCGACGGCACGACACTGGTGGGAGCAAGCCGCCGCCCAGGGCAACGCGCGGGCACTATACCGCCTCGGGGTGCTGTATCAGAAAGGACGGGGCGCACCGCAGGACGATGCGACGGCGCGGGAATGGTTCGAGAAATCCGCGGTTCAGGGCGGGGTAAAGAACGGCGTAGGATGCCAGTCTTGAGGATGGTCAAAAGCATACAACCCTGCTTGACCAACTCCTGATTCAGGTTCATCCCATCGGGCAAGATCACATCCCCAATGGTGCGCGTGTACTTGTCCTTGCCGTGCGTCTGAAGGGTGACTTCCTTCGCTTGCGGCTTCACCGTCACCACCTCTGGGGGAGGGTGAGGGAGTGGGTGCGAGACAGGCGGGGCGAGTTGATTGGTTCATCTGGTGTGTTTCGTTCATCTAGTTGGTCTTATTTACACAAACAAGACAAACCAATAAACCAAATAACGGTCTTCTTGTGCTGGCGGATTTTTCAGCACCCTACCACGGACAGGGACCCTCCTGTGTGCACACCCTTAGCCGGTCT
>Ga0315287_10004654_pt1 | contig 13420 bp, 14 predicted proteins | sample YL17G11_0_MG_FD_205037 | JGI IMG/M metagenome (GOLD analysis project Ga0315287, IMG submission 205037) | Sediment microbial communities from Yellowstone Lake, YNP, Wyoming, USA - YL17G11_0 | ecosystem: Environmental > Aquatic > Freshwater > Lake > Sediment | place: USA: Wyoming | collected... | reverse complement strand
TTTTGAAAGGCGTTGATGACGCAGAATCAAAACTTGTACGCGATAATATGTGGGATTGGTGGGGTTCTGATTTATCAACTCGTTTGAAGCCTAGCGGCGTGATGGTGATTATTGGGACGCGTTGGCACCTAGATGACATCATTGGCCGAGTCATGGCTGCTGAGAAGCAGAAGGGCGGCGACAAGTGGGACAAGGTTATTCTCCCGGCTTTGGCTAAAGACAAAGACCCATTAGGGCGTAAAGAAGGTGAAGCCCTCTGGCCGGAGTGGGAAAGTGAAGTTGCGTTAGCCCGTAGACGCGCTCAACCGTCAATGACTTCGCGGCAGTGGGAAAGTCTGTATCAGCAAAGCCCAGTTCTTGATTCTGGTAACGTCATCAAACGAGACTGGATCAAAATTTGGAACCAACGCGAACCGCCTAAATGTGATTTTATTCTTCAAAGCTGGGATACGGCTATTACATCTAAAAACAAAAGTGCTTTTTCGGTTTGTTTGACGTTTGGAATTTTTACAGAAGATAAAACGGATTTACCGTCAATTATCTTGTTGTCCCGCTGGCGGGGCCGTGTGGATTACCCCGAACTCCGAAAAATGGCTCAAAGGCTAGCTAATAATTATTTAGACGATAATTTAGAAGTGCCTAGAACCGGCAATTTTAAAAAACCCCCAGACATGATTTTGATTGAAGCCAAAGCCACGGGGGAACCTTTGATAGCTGATTTGAACCGTGCTGGTATCTCTGCGACACGGTTTAATCCGAACAAACATGGAGATAAGAACGCTCGCCTTTTGCTGACAACGGACATTTTTGAGAATGGCCGGTTTTACGTCCCTGGCCAGCCTCCAAATTACACACTTCCTAGGCGCTGGGCCGAAGGTTATGTAAATTCCTTAATCTCCTTCCCAGCCTCAGATTCCCGAGATGATGCCGACGCAACCAGCCAAGCTATTATTCGGATGAAAACCAGTGGCTGGATTAAGAACAGCCTTGATGCTATAGAGGAAGCTCCTTTCCGCGTAACAGAACGTGCAAACGGGGCACTTTATGGTTAAGATACCTATTGTCTCTGTATTTTTAAGTAAATCTGTATGGCCATAGATCGCGCAACCGCCTCTATACTTGGTTTAAATGATATAACTGGCGGCGATGCTAGTGGTGAAGAATTAAATATTCCTCAAATTGATCCTACGTTTGCTGATGGCGCGTCAATCACGCCTGAAGAAGACGGCGGAGAAACAATTGATTTTGAACCACAGGCTGATGAATCCGAACCAGTAGATCACGATGACAATCTGGCCGAATACATGGAGGATAGTGACCTTCAATCTTTAGCCAACGACATCATTGATTACGTTGGTGAAGACCGCAAATCCCGCGCCGATTGGGAATCTATGTTGTCTCAAGGCTTGACCTACCTTGGCTTAAAGATTGAAGACAGGTCTATTCCTTTTAGCGGTGCGGCTGGGGTCTTTGATCCAATTTTATTAGAGGCTGTAATTCGCTGGCACGCGACTGCCAGTGCCGAGTTGATGCCAGCATCGGGGCCGGTTAAGACCCAAATCATTGGCCAACCAACGCCGGAAACAGAAGCTCAGGCTTCCCGCGTTAAAGAGTTTATGAACTATTACTTGACGGAAGGCGCACCTGAGTGGATTGAGCAAAATGACCAAATGTTGTTTTGGCTTCCGCTGGTTGGCTGCACGTTTAAGAAAACTTACCAAGACCCCATTTTAAACAGAGTAGTTAGCCCTTTTATTTTACCTCAAGACTTTGTTGTTTCATTTAGCACCGATAATTTAGAGACTTGCCCCCGCGCTACGCACATCATCAACATGTCTCCCAAAGACATGAAAATGCGTCAGATCAGCGGTTTTTATCGTGATGTTGAATTAAAAGAACCTGATTATTTAGATGAAAAAAACTCGTCGTTAAAAGACAAATCTACCTACACTCAAGGTTTAACTACACCCACAGATTCAGACGAAGCGCCTTATGAGGTCTATGAGTGCCATATTGACCTAGACTTGGTTGGTTTTGAGCATAAAGAAGCCGAAAACGACGATAGCCAAGAAGAGCCTACAGAAACCGGCTTGCCGCTGCCGTACATCGTCACAGTCGAGACGGGTTCTAAAAAGGTTCTGTCAATCCGCCGGAACTGGAAAGAAGAAGATCAAACTTATTCTAAAATTCAATATTTTACACACTTTAAGTTTGTCCCCGGCTTAGGATTTTATGGCATTGGCTACGCCCATATTTTGGGTAATACGGCCAAGGGCGCGACATCTTTGCAAAGGCAAATGATAGACGCAGCCACCCTGGAGATGTTCCCAGGGGGTCTAAAAGTGAAGGGTATGCGGGGTGACGATAACAACGTCATGATTGGTCCCTGCGAGTTCCGCGAATTGGATACCGGCGGGATGCCCATTCAACAGGCTATTATGACGATGCCCTATAAGGGGCCGTCTCCCGTATCTATGGAGCTTTGGAAAGCCACCCGTGAGAACGGGGAGCGCCTTGGCGGCATGACTGAGGTGGCGGTTGGGGAAGGCCGTCAGGACGCCCCTGTAGGCACCACAGTGGCCCTTCTAGAGGCTTCTAACCGAGTGCAGTCTGCTACCCTTAAAGCTGCCCACCGCGCCTACAGGCGCGAATTTAAGCTAATTGCGGCCCTATTTGGCCAGTTCTTGCCGGAAACTCCATATCCGTGGCCCGTGGCTGGCGGTCCCAATGTGGTTATGAGGGCTGACTTCTCGGATCAAATTGACGTAATTCCCGTCAGCGATCCCAACATTACGTCCTCTGCCCAGCGCATGATGCGTGCCGAAGCCCTGCTTCGATTTGCAACTCAAGCCCCAGATTTGCACGATCAATATCAAGCTTATCGCCAGATGTACGTGGAAATGGGAATTGACGAAAAGCGGATTACTGCGCTTCTGCCTCCCAAGACAGAAGCAAAGCCGTTGGACCCGTTGAGCGAAAACCAGAACCTTTTAAACGGCAAACCGGTCAAAGTTGGCGCGTACCAAGACCATGATGCCCATATTGCATCTCACACGATTTTAATGCAGCAAAAGCCCGAACTTGTAACAACCGCAGCCCACATTGCTGAACATGAAGCTGCTAAAATGCGGGTTCAGGTTGAACAGATTCTGGGTCAGGCGCTTCCGCCCGAAGGCCAGCAATTGCCGCCTGAAGTTGAAAACCAAATTGCCGTTTTGGTTGCCAAAGCGATGCAACAGATTTCTAAGCCGCAAGGTGGAGAAGACCCCACTCCTGGTCAGATTGCTATGGAGCAACTTAAAGTTGAAGCCGCGAAAGTTCAGGCTAAGTTGCAAGAAATTCAATCTAACACCAGCAGCAAGGCATTTACTGAAACGCTAAAATTAAAATCTAGCCGCGAGGACCGCCTGACTCGTGAACGTATTGCCATGTTGAATTACGAAAAAGACAGGCAGAAACAAATTTCCCAACCAAAAACTTTCGGGACAAGGAGCAAATTCTAATGGACTCGATGCGTAAAAATGCTCAAAAAATGATGCCGCATGTTATGGCTTTAAATAAAAAGCCGACGATGGGCATGAAGAATGATCGTCAACCAGTCCCGGCTGTTAGCAAGCTCGTTGCCTTCGCCAAAGGCGGCAAGGTTATGGCTAATGGTGGTGCCGCCGACATGAAGCAGGATAAAGCTATGCTGTCGCGTCACAACAGACTTATGCACCCCGGCCAAAAGTCCAAGTTGATGAACGGCGGAATGGTGAGTAAGTATGCAGAAGGTGGTTCAGTAAAAAAAGAAATAAAAAAACCCACTAAACCTGAACCTTTGAAGGATTTGACTCCAGAAGATAAGAAAAAAGCCAAAATGGGCATTAATCCCTATCCTGGCCGTTCGGAAGACATGGAATACGCCAAAGGCGGTCCTGCCAAAAAGGGCATGGGCATCATGATTGGCATTAAATTCGGCAAACCCAAGGCGCACGCCAAAGGCGGCAAAGCCAAAGGCGACAAAAAGAAGGTCATGGGCACTGTTGGCGAAGCTAAGGCCATGATGGCCGCTTTGCAAAAAGCACGCCGCCCCGCAACCCCGATGCCGGGGACTCCCATGGCTGGCCTCGGCATGGCTCCACCGATGGCTCCCCCAATGAAGCACGGTGGCAAGGTCATGAAGAAAGCCAACGGCGGTATGTCTCGCCCACTCCAAGATCAACGGATGCAGATGGCTCCGCGTATGGCCCCTCCGATGGCTGGCATGGGTTCTCCAATGATGAAGAAGGGTGGCAAGGTCATGAAGAAGGCCGCTGGTGGCGCTGCCAAACTTCGCAAGAAGTCTCCGATGCCCGATAAGATTAAAATGGTCAATTATTCAAGAGGAGGCTGATATTTCACGCCCCGTAAAAAACATTCGTTTAAAGCCTAAAGCCGTAAAGAAGGGCAAAGGCAAATAGATATGCCAGTCGTCAGCAAAAGCCAAAATCGGTTTATGCGTGCGGCAGCTTCCCGGCCAGCAATGGCTAGGAAGCTGGGCATAAAGCAGTCTGTGGCTAAAGAGTTTGTAAAAACGGAAAAAGGTAAGTCGCTATCTAGCTTGCCGGAGAAAGTGAAGAAAAAATGAGTGCAGACCTGCTGGCAAGGAAGGTCACGGCAAGGCTAAGGGAAATTCGGGAAGATAAAATAAACGCACTCCGAAGATGCAAGCCCCGCGCCCCGATGGTTATTGAAGGCGCGGCAGTCCCCGCAGCTACGGCTGAAGAAATTGCTTTTTTTGCAATAGATACGAACGCAACTATAGATGCGATCAACATGCTTATGTTGGTCGTTGAGGAAGAGTACAAAAAATTAACAAATCCAGAAGAACCTGTTGACGACATTAACCAAAAGGCAAGGATAAATTATGGCTAATTCAAAATCACTTCCATATGTGGAAGAACACGAAGTTAAAGAATCACTCACTATAATTAATAAGCAATTTGTTGAACTTACCGGGAAAGAGTTCGGATTTCGTCCAGCCGGATATTATATTGCGGTTAAAATTTATGTCAGATCAGACGAGTTGTCGATTATTGACATGCCCGATGGTTCAAAGAAAACTCTTTGGACGCCTCCAGTAATGCAGAAACAAGACGCACTTGAATCGTGCTGTGCGCTTGTTGTTGCTATTGGACCTGGGTGTTTTAAAAACCGAGACACTGGCGAGCCATGGGCTGATGGCCCAACTTGCCGCATTGGTGACTGGGTTGCCATTCCTCGTGCTTCTACATGGCTAACAAACTGGCGCGGTGTGGCAATTGGTGTTTTGCCAGACGACAAAATTATTGGAACGGTAGAAGACCCAGCCGATCTTTCTTCTGTTTATGTTCCTCCAAAAATATAGGCAAGAAACATGAAAATTTTACCAACTATTTTTTATGCTCCAGATGGTCAAGGCACTGGTCAAGACTCTATTCCCGAGCCGAAAGTTACTCAAAACTTAACGGGTGAAGAGGAGTTTAATGATGAAGAGATTGAGCTTTCGGAGGGTGGCGAAGTTGAAGCTGCTGAAGCTCCTGAAGAGACTGAAGACACAAAAAAGACGTTTAAACGCCGTGGCCCAAAACGTTATGCAACGTTAACTCATGAGCGTGATGAAGCTCGTAATTACGCTCAACAACTTCAAAATGAACTTGAGCGTGAACGTCAACGCGCTGTTGAATTAGAAAACAAAGCTAATGAAGCTTCTAACGTAGCAATGCATAGTTACGCTGCTAAAGCTGAGTCTGACTTGCGCGAAGCGCGTTCTTTTCACCTGTCTGCCATTGAAAGCGGAGACCCCGGCAAAATTACAGAAGCGGCAGAACGGCTGGCCTCTACCAAATCAACAATGGATGACGTTGAGGCTTGGAAAAAGTCTGAGAAGAACAAGCCAACCGAGCAGCCTCGGCAGCAACAGGCACAGCAGCAGCAACAAAAGCTGCAAATTCCTGAACTTCCGCCCGAAGTTAAAGGCTGGGTCATGGAAAACCGCTATTTTGACGCAGTTGAACGCGATAGAAATGGCGATGTTGTCTTTGACCGATCTGGAAGACCTGTTCAAAACCCTGATTACGACGACCGTATGCATATTGAGGCTACTTTGTTTGCTACCAGCCTTGAACGCGACATTACGAATGGCCGGGTAGACTACAAGGTTGCTTCACCTGAGTATTTTCAGGCCGTTGAAGAGCATATGTCTCAAAAGTTTCCTGATTACTTTGGTGAAGAAGAACAAGAACAGGAACAGCCTAGGCAGCAATCAAAAAGATCATCTCCCGTTGCTGCGCCCAGCCGTTCAATGTCGTCTGGTGGTCAAGCAACAAGTTCGTCGAGTAAATTTAAATTAACTGGCGATCAGGTTCGATTTGTTAAGAAGATGTTTGATAATGGTGGAGGCCCAAAATACCCACAAGGTCACCCCCAGCAGTTTAAGCCAATGTCTTTTTCTGATGCTAAAGTCAGCTATGCTCGTCGTCTTATGAGCAAAAACAACACTTAATAGGAGATTTGATTATGGGCCGTAAACCACGCAATTCTGAAACTCGTGAGAGCACCACTCGTGCTGCAACCAGTCGTTCTGCTATGAGGACTACTCACCAGTCTCGGTTTTATATTCCAAAAGAAGTTATTCCTAAAAACATGACCTATGCTTGGGTTGCAATTACGTTTGATAACGCTGGAACGCAAAATAAAGACAACTGGAACCGCAAATATAGGGCAGGTTGGAATCCTGTACCTCGTGACCGGCATCCTGAGTTGTTTCCGCCCGTGCCAAATATTGGTTTTGGGTCAGACGACAGCGCACACATTGATGAGGGTGGTTTAGTTCTTTGCGAAAAACCAACCGCTGATGTAAACCGTGATAAAGCTACTCTTGAGCGAAGAGCAAGGCAGCAAATGGAGGGTACGCAGTGGACGCAATCTGCTGGGTCCAACCCATTTGCTCAAACGATGCCACGATTTGATGAATCTAAAACTGAATTTGGCCATAAAGCAGAGTTTAAAGAGTAAATTACGGGGTGGTCAGGGTTAAAAGCCTTGACCACACCTTTCCCTTGCCGGAGTGTGTGATAAAGGCCATCCTGGCCACCCCACCATTTATAGGCTTACATCCAGCTCAATTTATGGTAATGTAATTCTTCTTATAGCTCCCGCAATAGCGGGTTATCGACGCCAGTTACGTTATCTGGTCGGGCAAAAAGCCCGTTATCGACGGCGGTTACGTTATCCGCTCCGACCACAGGCAGTGGTAATCAGTAAACCCTAGGTTTTCGCGTCAATTGTGGCGCATCTGAACGGAGTATATAACATGGCTTACGGCGCAAGTGGTGGCTTCGGCCTCCAGCCGCTTAACAGCGGAAACGGTGTTACCTTCAGCGGTATCACCAACCAATACAACCTCCCCGCTACGGGCGGTCAGACGATCTTCCAAGGCGATCCAGTAGCTCTTTCTACCGCTGGTGTCATTATTCGTGGCGTCGCCGGTTCAGCAATTACTGGTGTTTTCCAAGGTTGCAAATATCAAGACTCTTCAGGTGTCTGGCAATTTGTCAACTACTTCAGCGGCGCAACGGCTTTCCTTTCGGGTAACGTCCCGGTAGCGATGGTCATTGATGATCCGATGGCGCAATACACAGTCACTGAAGGTGATGGTACAGGCGCTTCTGGCACTCCTCTGGCCGCTTCGGCCCCTGGACTGAACGCCAATTTCCTGTACACGGCTGGCAGCACCCGAACGGGCATTTCAGCCGTTACGCTTAACAATTCAACTGCAAGCTCAGCTTCTGGCCTTAACATGCGGGTAACTTCTATTGATCCTCGCGTTGGTAATGCTGTTGGCGCATTTGCTAACTGGATTGTTCAAATCAACAATGGCCAGCGTTCTGCTGGAACACCGGGGCATGTTATTTAGTCCCGTAACGCTTTTGGCCTAGGAGCAAACATATGACTATTAATACCAGTTCGATCCAACAACTTCTCCGCCCAGGTTTGGCGGAAGTTTTTGGTGATTATCCAATGTATCCTGCTGAATACACGGAAATCTTTACAACCCAAACTTCAGATAAAGCAGTTGAAATCGAAGTTGAAATGAAACTGCTTGGCCTCGCCTCGATCAAAGGTGAAGGAGCGCCAACGCAGTTCCAAGATATGGGACAGCGCGTTATCTCGACCTACTACCACCGCTACACTAGCGTTGGTTTCATCATCACCCGTCAGGCGATGAAAGATAACTTGTATGAGTCGCAGTTCCCACTTCAAGCGCAGTCTCTCCGTAATTCAATGCTGCAAAGCAAAGAAGTCAACGGCGCGTCAGTCTTGAACAACGGCTTCTCTTCCTCGTTCCCCGGTGGCGATGGTCAACCTCTTTTCTCGACCGCGCACCCGATTGATACCGGCACGTTCGCCAACACGCCAAGCGTGCAGGTGGACTTGAACGAATCGTCGCTGCAAGACGCTATCGTAACTATCTCGCAGTTCCGCGATCAAGCTGGCCTCATCACGATGACGAAGCCAACCAAACTGATTGTTCCGTCGCAGCTTCAGTTCACGGCTGACCGTATCCTGCATTCTCAATTCCGCACGGGTACTGCCAACAACGACATCAATGCAATCTACAACATTGGTGCCGTGCCACAGGGCTATCGCGTCAACCACTTCTTGACCGATACCAATGGCTGGTTCCTCATGACTGACGCACCCAATGGTTTGAAACATTACGTTCGTGAAGCTTTGGAAACTGACGTTTTCACTGATTTTACCAGTGACAATTTGTTGGCCAAAGCTATCGAGCGTTATTCGTTCGGTTGGTCTAACCCGCGTGGTTCGTTTGGCAGCTCGGGCGCTACCTGATAACCCCGAAGGTTAAATAGAGAACAGGGTCATCGTGCCGCAAAATGGTGCGGTGGCCCTTTTCACAACAAAACAGTGAGGCGTCATTATGACAACTTTTTTTGACAGTGTTAAAATGGGGCGTGCGGCCTATAACCGCAATTCCGTCCCTTCTGCTGGGTATGCGGAGGACGAAATTTATGGCGTCCCACTGACTCAGACTTACGTTTACCAAGTTGGTACAGCGTCCACTTCTTTGGCCAGCGGCGTGTTCTATGCGTCGTCTGCCATTGCGGGTACGCTGACCGGCACGGGCGCTTTGGTCAGCAGCGGCGTTGCTACCTTTGACGTTCCGCGTTGCGTGTCCATTACGGCTTCTAGCAACATGTCAACGACGACATTTACCATCCAGGGTACGGATGCGTATGGTGCGCCGCTTACTGCATCTGTGCTTGGCCCGACCGGAAATACCTTTGGCAATTCTGGTTCTGTTGTTACTACGCTTTCGGCCTTTAAGACCGTCACCACGGCCTCGGCTAATGGCGCGGCCACTGGCCTGTTGGCGATTGGTACTTCGGATACCTACGGCTTGCCTTATCGCCTTCAAAACGTGGGCGAAGCTCTTGGGGCTTATATTAACGGTGGAACGGCGTCGATTGCTCCGACTTACACCGGTGGTTTTGCTGCTACGGGCGTTGCCACGGCGACCACCGCTGATGTTCGTGGAACGGTTGCATTGGCTACGGCTGTTCTAGCCAACGGCTCCAGGTACGTCACCTTCCAGTTTGTCACTCCAAACGATGGGACTTTGGCTGGCAGCGATACCAAAGAAAATACGTATGGCGTAACGCCATATTCTGGTTAAATGTAAATCGCCGGGGTATGGCCGTCATGCCCCGGCGTTTATTATTGACGGCAAACTAGGCAAGGAAGTAACCCGTGACAGAATCTCATTTAGCTCAAGCAGCACCTACAGCGATCATGCACGCCCCGACTCGTAAGGCGGTCAACATTATTGCTATGGGTTCAAGCCGTTCCGACTTCTTCCAGGCGCAGCTTATGGAAACGCGCCCTGAAATCCTGCAAAACGCGGAAACGTGGTGCATTAACTATATGGGCGCACAAATTCGTTGCGACCGTATTATTCACATTGACCCCGTTCACCCCTATTTGGGCCACCCCGTTGTCCGTGATATGTGCGAATACGCGCTGAAGGACAACACCCCGTTCTATACGTCGTGGCCGCACCCGCGTTATCCTAACCATGTCGTTTACCCGTTTGCTCGGGTTATGGCTTCGTTTGGCGGAATCACCTATTACAACACCAGCGTTTCGTATGCTATCGCGCTGGCTTTGGCCGATGGGTTTAACGAAATTGGCCTGTTTGGATGCGATTTCTCATATCCTGATGTGCATTTGGCTGAATCTGGCCGTGCATGTTGCGAGTTCTACATGGGTATTGGTACTCAGCGCGGTGTTCGTTTTGCCGTTGCCCAGAACTCAACACTGATGGATATGTACAACCGCCAGCAGCCTTACGGCTGGTTTGTTGACCCCAACCATCCCCCTGGCATGGGTGGAAAAATAATGACTGCTCAACAGATTTTAGCTCATGAAGAGCGCATTAAGAATCCGCCTAAACTAGCTGCTCAGTTTCAAGTAATACAAGTAGCTAGTCCTTCAGTTATTCAGCCAATTGCGGCTCCGCAGCCAGCTATGGGTGTTGGCGGAGAACATGCTATGTATGATGCTATGTTGGGAGGGCCACTCCCATTAAGAAATGGCCATGACCCTTCTTCTATTGGAGTAGCAAATGCGCCCAGTAATATTCAGTTTCCCCACACAAACGGTTAACAGCGTTTGTGCTACGCAGACGACTACGGCCACAGATCAGTCCCTTGTTCTTAATGGATCGTTGTCTAATTTTAACGCTGGTGTAACGCCTTTTGCGGTAACTGTAGCGCCAGGTATTCAGCGGTCGATTACGCTTACATCAACGGGAAATATTAGCTCATCGACCTTTACAATCTCGGGTATTGATACGTCTGGGTATGCTGTATCTACAACGCTTACTGGGCCAAATAACGGTACGGCCACTACTGTGGCCGAGTTCTTCAAAGTAACAGCAATTTCAGTTGGGACTATTGCAACTAGCGCATTCACGGCTGGTGTCGGGATTACCGGCACCAGTCGCTGGGTTGTGATTGATAATTATCAGAATCCAGTGATTACGTCCGTAGCGATTACTATGAATACAGCCACAACTTCTTTAGTTTCAATTCAACACACCTTTGATCCGATCTCTACGACCACAACTCCAACGGTGACTGCGGCTACGGGGTTGAGTTCAGTTGGAACTTCCACGAACCTTACTTATAACGAAAATGCCACAGCTTATCGCGCCATCTTTCTTGCCAGCACTACAGCTACTGGCACAATGAACGTCAACTTTAACCAATCGGGTTACTAACCCTGATGGCCCGTGGCAAGAAAGACCAAATGCGCGGGATGACGGTTTCAGGCGGCTACAAGTTGTCTGTAGCTAAGGGCGCTGGTTTGACCGCTAAGGGTAGGGCTTCAATCAATCGGCGCACAGGGAGCAATTTAAAGCCCCCTGCGCCGAACCCTAAGAGCAAGGCTGATGCTGGCCGTAAAAAAAGTTTTTGCGCTAGGTCGCAAAGCTGGACTGGCGAACGAGGCAAAGCCGCTAGAAAAAGATGGGCGTGTTAAATGACCCTTACTGGAACATATGATTTTGGCGTTAATACTGAACTTGATAGCGTAATCGTTGAAGCTTACGAACGTATAGGGCGTCAGGCTTCAGATTTGTCTGCTAACGACGTTCAAAGTGCCATTCGCAGCCTTAGCTATCTGTGTGCCGAATGGGCTAATAAGGGCGTTAATCTTTGGGAAGTATCTCTTAATAATTCTGCTTTAACCCAAGGGCAACAAAGCATCACATTAAACTCAAAAAACGTAGAAGTTTTTCAAGTTTACAGACGCACCACCAGTGGCGGAATTAACACTGATATTATGCTTTCTGCTATTAGCCGCGCTGATTATGCTGGCATACCAAACAAACAACAACAATCTTCGCCAACGCAATATTATTTTGAGCGCACCATTACGCCTACAATGTATTTGTGGCCTACGCCAGATAGCTCGGCTTATACGTTGTATTATTACACTATGAACTTCACGCAAGACCCAGGAAATCCCACCAATACTCTAGATGTTCCTCAACGTTGGTTTGATGCTATGGCGGCGGGTATGGCTGTTCGTTTAGCAGTAAAATGGGCACCCGAAAAATCAGGTCTGCTACAAGGGATGGCTGATATAGCTTACCAAGCTGCGGCTGCTGAAGACCGCGAAAAAGTACCTACGGTCATTAAACCAAGTTTACTCGCCGGTAGGTACGCATGAGCCGGTTATCTCCATTACATCGTCGCGCTAGAGCGGCAATAAACATTAACGTAAAAAGTCCTCGATCTGTCGCCGTTTGCGACGGATGCGGCTTTTGGACGATGCACGAACACTTAGTTGAGAAAATGGAGTACCGTGGCGGGTCCGTGCCGGTGGGTACAAAGCTGTACGTCTGCGGTGTTTGCGACGATGTTCCGAACCCGTATTACTCCAAGCTGGTACTTCCGCCCGATCCAGTTCCAATCAAGAACCCAAGGCCCGAAAACCTTTCTCTTGATCCAGAACCCATGTTGTTCATCATTGCGGATTACGATATGCCAATCATTACGGGCGTAAATCCGCAAGACCCGAGCAATGAAGGATTTAACTTTTTAAGTGGAAATAACCCCACTTTAATTCCGGTGCCGTAATGCCAAACGTCCTCATTAGTGAATTAGACCTATCGCCTCAAATTGTTGGGACTGACAAATTTCTAGTCCAGCACATTGCTGGCCCACCGGCTGAATACTGCACGGCGGCTCAGATGGCGGTTTATGTGGCCGCATCTGGCACGACTTATTTTGCCGGTACGGCGCTGTCTCTAGCGACGACCAACACATTCAACGTCACAACCGTTCCAATCGCTAATGGCGGAAGCGGTCAAACGACCGCCAGTAATGCTTTTGATGCGTTGGCTCCGACGACCTCATCTGGTGATATAATCTACCGCACCGCCGCTTCAGGCGGAAACGTCCGTTTAGCCATTGGTTCCCCTGGCCAAGTGCTAGGTATCAGCAGTGGCATTCCTGCTTGGACAACCGTTGCCGGTGTAGGCACGGTTACCTCAGTTGACTTATCTGGCGGTGGCACTGGGATTACATATAGCGGTGGCCCCATCACTGCGGCTGGGACGATTACTGCTTCTGGCACAGCGGTGATTGCTTACGGCGGTACGTCAGCTACGACAGCCATTGCGGCTTTCAATGGGCTGGCTCCCACCACGACATCTGGCGATCTTATTTACCGTTCATCTACTGGAAACGTCCGTTTAGGTATCGGCTCTAGCGGTCAGCTTTTAACCGCTAGCGGCGGTTTACCAGTTTGGATAAGCCCGTCCGCTGGTGGCACGGTCAACTATGTAGATGTGTCTGGTGGCGGTACTGGTCTGTCCTTTAACGGTGGA
>Ga0315287_10004652_pt1 | contig 13420 bp, 12 predicted proteins | sample YL17G11_0_MG_FD_205037 | JGI IMG/M metagenome (GOLD analysis project Ga0315287, IMG submission 205037) | Sediment microbial communities from Yellowstone Lake, YNP, Wyoming, USA - YL17G11_0 | ecosystem: Environmental > Aquatic > Freshwater > Lake > Sediment | place: USA: Wyoming | collected... | reverse complement strand
GGTACAATCTTTTTTGCATTTCAGGCAGAACATTTCTACCCCTGACGTGCAAGGATAGAAAATGAATAAATCGAAATCACCCCAAAATGTCATCAACCAGTACAAGAAACGCCAGAAGACGGGTCCCATGCTGGTCTGGATCATCGCAATCGCTTTGGTTGTCGTCGGTCTGATATTTATCATTGTATGGTTGTTTGGATCCGGCGGTCCCAGCTTCACCTTTTTTGCCACGGAGACACCTACCTCGACATTAACTTTCACACCGACCAACACATCTATCCCCACAGAGACTCCAACCATCACGATGACACCCTCCTTCACTTCAACCCCGACACCCAGCGCGGTATTTACTTACAAAGTGCAGGAGGGCGATTACCTCGAGTTGATTATTGAGAATCAAGGTTTGAAGGATAATCAGAATGCGCTTCAATTGATATTATTCCTTAACCCTAATGTCGATCCGAACAACTTGAGGGTGGGGGATGAGATCCTGCTGCCCTACCCGGACATGCCATTACCAACGGCCACGCCAATTCCATCAGATTTGCCGCGCGGGACGAGAATTCCCTATATTATCCAGTCTGGTGACAGTCTCGAGCTGATCGCGAGCAAGTTTAACAGTACCGTAGAAGCAATTTTGGCCCTCAAGGAAAACAAGGAAGCAGGAATCACCGACGCAAACACCATTTTTGCCGGCCAAAAGATTATCGTGCCCGTGAACCTTGTGACTCCGACCCCAACCTTGCGCCCATCCGTGACACCGGTATTTACGGCAACCCCATAATCTGGACAGATTCGCGGCATTCGTGTAAAATGATGCGCCGGTACAGAGTGTCAATAATTTTGGAGGAAGACTTTGGCAAACATACAATCTCAAATCAAACGAAATAAACAAAATGAAAAACGCCGAGTAAAGAATCGCGTTATCCGTGGTTCTGCCCGGACTTCTGTCAAAAAAGCACAGGTTCTGGTGGCGGCTGGTAATTCCGAAGAGACGAAGAAATCCGTGCAAGATGCGATTTCCCAGCTCGACAGGGCTGCTCAAAAGGGGACGATCCACAAGAATAACGCCGCCCGGCGCAAGAGCCGCTTGATGAAGTCTCTTGCTGCAGGAAAAACCGAATAAAGATGGTTTTTCAGATCAAGAACAGGAATCCTTAGATTCCTGTTCTTTTTTTTCACACTTTTCCGATAACCCCTTCTAGGATATTCGTCATGAAATTATCGCGACTTTACCCGTTTAAGAGTCAGTTGCTCTGCCATTGAGCTAGTCGACCAAATATAGGTCACTGACCACCACTTTGACGAGTCAGTTGCTCTATTTTTAAGGCGTTCCACACAAGGGAACTGACGAATCAGGTGCTCCCTTTTCCGTGGTTCGTTTCCTTTGCGCGTGATATTATCTCGAAAGAGGGGGAGTCAATGTGATTTGTGATCATATGCGAAAGATTAAATTTCAGGTTAAAATAATAGTGTGATCGAAAGAATTAGTTTTCAAAAGGTCACATTTGGACCGACGCGCCACATCTCAAAATGAATTTTGTAAATCTTGCCAGATAAGATAATATTTTCATAGATGATTCAATAATGCAACACGTTAAACCGCATAAGTAAAAATTTGGTTCCAATCTACGTACGATGATTCTCGTTATATTTATATTTTCTGCAATAACAAAGACTAAACGATATTATTAGAATATTCTGCGCCAAGCGCACAAATTTCGGAGATAACAACCATGCGGTTACGCACCTTAGCACTTACGATTCGATCAGCGTGTCTTCTCTTAATCATACTGCTGGCCACTGCTTGTATGGCTGTTACCACTCCCGCTGTTACCTCTCTCACTCCCACACCTGAACCACCCATAGATGCTTATACTATGAACCAACACCTTGCAAGGACTATAAATTTGGGCAATGCCCTGGAAGCCCCCAATGAAGGTGAATGGGGCGTAACTCTTAAAGATGAATATTTTCAGTTAATCAAACAGCAGGGCTTTACGGCCGTTCGCCTGCCGGTGCGCTGGAGCGCACATGCCATGGAAGATGCTCCATACACCATCGACCCGGAATTCTTCAAGCGGGTGGATTGGGCAGTGGAGCAGGCTCTTGCAAATGATTTAACAATTGTGGTGAATATGCATCATTATGAAGGCATGGCGCTTGACCCAACTGGAAATCAGGCCCGTTTTATTGCGTTGTGGAGGCAAATCGCCGAACATTATCAGTCATCCCCGAATGATTTATTGTTCGAACCAATGAATGAGCCAAACGGCTTAATGAACGCCAAACACTGGAATGATCTGATCGCTCTTGCATTACCGGAGATTCGCGCCACCAATCCCACGCGGAACATCGTCATCGGACCCGCTGATTGGAACGGAATGCGTGCCTTGGATGAGGTGATCCTGCCTCCCGACGATCAGCATATCATCGTTACCTTCCATTATTACAATCCTTTTCAGTTCACACACCAAGGTGCAGATTGGGTACCAGGAAGTGAAAGTTGGCTGGGAACCGAATGGGGTTCCAACGCTGAAAAGCAGTTGTTGGAGTTTGACCTAAATAAGGTGGAGCAATGGGGCAAGGACAATCAACGCCCTATTTTCATGGGAGAATTTGGCGCATACAGCGAAGCGGATATGGATTCACGAGTTCGATGGACAACCTTCATGGCGCGTGAAGCAGAGGCTCGAAATATTAGTTGGGGCTACTGGGAATTTTGCGCAGGCTTCGGGTTGTACGATCCGACAACCAACCAGTGGCATGAAGAATTAGTGCAGGCATTGATTCCGTCTCACTGATACGCCAAATCTACTTCCCTCGTGAGAGCCTATTCTTCACTGGGGAATTTATTAACCGAGGAAACACAGAACAGGAAGAAGAGGGATCGTCCATTTATAGCGTTCCATCGGTTCGATATTGCCCATGACGGTGCACCGTCTCAATGAGGACATGGATGTTTTCTGCGGGTGTTTGAGGAGGCAAGGCACAACCTGGACCCAGAATCAGCCCGCCGCCTGGCGCCAATATATCCAACTCCTCGCGAACTTTGCTGGCGACGAGTTCCGGCGAGCCAAGACCCAGCACTTCGCTCGGGTCAATCACTCCCAGGATGGTGGTCTTACCGAGTGTCAACTCCTTGATCTTTGGCAGGTCGCATTTGTAATCCAATTCCAGGATGGATGCACCTGTGGCAGTCATATCCTTGACAATGCGGGTGGCGTTTCCGCAGATGTGATAAGCGAGACGGATATTCTTTTCCTGCAATCCCTCGACCAATCGTTTGGCATAGCCCCATTCAAACTCTTTATACATTTTTGGGGAGCAGACGTCTGGACCTGAAAGTGACTCACCAATGGAGGTAATGTGTGCGCCTTGTTCCATTTGTGCGATGGCGTAGCGATAAACCACTTCCAGTGAAAATTCCAGCAGACGGTGCAGTTTATCCCGGCTGGCAGGATCGCTCAATGCCGTGAGGAATGCCTCCAAGCCCAACAGCATTGAGGCAAGCGAGAACGGACCCTGGTCGGCTCGACCCATGATAAAGGCTTGCTGACCGATTTCACGAGCGACGATCCGCGTCATTTTGAGATTCTCCACCAGTGGATCGGATGTATATGGATCCGGCATGATTAGCTTATCCAGTTCTTCCAGGCTGCGAATCGCCGATCCAACAGTAACTGGCGCGCTATCTTGCAAATAATCGACCTCGCACCCGCAGGCTTGCGCCAAAGCAGCAGTGCCATTTTCCAGGATCAGAACATCGTGGCCAAACTCGCGCCAGGCTTTTAAATGTCCTTCCGCCATGGCCTCCCCGTTTTGGAAATACGCCGGGAAGGGAAGACCGGAAGCCTGAGCCGTGACAAGAAAGTTGTGCAGGTCGACCGGCACACGATCCGGAATGCCGCCTCTCAGGACTGTGTCAACGCGTTCGACTGATGTCAACCTGCTGTTCATAAAACCTCCATCAAGGCGTCCAAATAGTTCCATCGGGCCAGCGGCTTTGGGTCCACTCAATTGGCGGAATGCTGATCGGATATTTGGCGGCTTTCTTTTCGTCAATATCAATACCCAAACCGGGTTTGTCATTCGGCCACAAATAACCATTGTGCAATTCAGGTATGCCAGGGAAAACCTCTTTCAGTGGTTCACCAAAGTAGATCATTTCCTGAATGCCAAAATTGTGACACGCCAGGTCAAGGTGCAGATTTGCCGCATGACCGACAGGCGAAGTGTCGCCGGGTCCATGCCAGGCGGTACGGACTCCGAAGGCCTCACACAATGCAGCAAGCTTTCGTGCAGGGGTGATTCCACCAAGTTGAGAGATATGTGAGCGGATGAAATCAATCAATTGTTCAGCGATGAGCGGGCGCCATTCCAGTGGGTTGTTATGTAATTCACCCATCGCAATTGGTGTGGCGCTTTGGGTGCGCAAACGGCGGAACCATTCGATCTGGTCAGGCGCGAGCGGATCTTCTAGGAAGAACAAACGATAGGGCTCGAGAGCTTTTGCCATGCGGATGGCATCAATAGGCGCAAGCCGTTCGTGAATGTCGTGCAGCAGAAATAGGTCGAAACCAATTTTATTACGGACATATTCAAACAATGGCGGGATGGAACGTGCATACCAATCCGGGTCGTAATACGCACCGGGAAAACTTCCCTGGATATTATCCATCGTCTTCATGCGATGCGTGGCTTGCGGCGATTTTTTGCTGGGTCGCGCGTTCTTCTTATTGAGGTCTTTCACGCGCCCGCCGTATCCGCCCATTTGCAAACGGACAGCCAGAGCACCTTCCGCTTGATATTTGAGAACGTTTTCCAGCACTTCCTTCGGATCACGTCCATCAGCATGACGGTAGACCATCGCAGCCTCTCGGCATTTTCCGCCAAGCAGATCATAGACCGGCATGTTGGCAACCTTGCCTTTGATATCCCATAGTGCCTGATCCACACCGCTGATGGCGTTGTTCAATACGGGTCCATTGCGCCAATAGGAATTGAGATACATCAAGTGCCACAAGTCTTCAATGTTGGCAGGATCGCGTCCATTCAATAATGGAGCGAGGTACTCTTCCACAGCTTTGGCAACCAGCGTCGGGCGTTGGGTGAACGTGGCGCAACCTACACCATAAAGGCCAGGCTGGTCAGTTTCAACTTTTACGATGACAAGAGCAATGCCATCCGGTGCAGTGAGAATGGGTCTTACATTTGTTATTTTCACGGGCTTATCCTTTTCAAATTTATTTTATCACCGGTCTTTTGCGATTCATCGATTGATAGAAAAACAAAAATGTATCAGCTAAGTTCTTTAGTCTGTTATGCCCGCATCTCAATCAAAAAAATCTTGATCTTCCGGGGCAAGATACTGACGCGCCTGATCTACCTTAAAGTCAACACCCAAACCGGGTGCGTCCCAAACTTCGATCAATCCATCCTTGACAATTGGATTGGGCAAGCCTTCGATGATTTCATACCACCACGCAGGTTTAGCAATTGGGTATTCAAAGGCGATGAAATTCTGCGGAAGTGTAGAGCATACTTGAACAAGGGCGGCCAGCCCAATCAAGCCGTCGAAGACTCCGTGCGGGGCCATCATGATCCCGTGTAAATCGGCATATTCTGTGACCCACTTCAATTCGGCAAGACCACCGATGTCTTCGGGGTCTGGCCCAATGATACGCACAGCATGTTTTTCGATGAGTTCCTTGAAATTTTGCCTCAGATAAATTTGCTCACCGGTATGAATGGGAGTGGAAGTGGCTTGCGTCACTTCACGATAGACATCCGCCAGAGTATAGGGGGTGTAATCGCCGGTGATCAAGTCCTCCATCCACATGATGTTGAGCGGCTCAAGAGCGCGTGCCACGCGAATCGCATCGGGTACCATCCAGCCGGGTCCACAATCCAACGCCAGGCCAATCTCCTCACCAAGGATTGACTTCATCGCTTGCGCACAGGCAATGATGTGTTTCATGCTTTTTTCTGTCAGCAAGCCGCGGTTGGCGTGGGGAGCATCTGCCCATAGTTGATTACTGGCGGGATTTTTATTTTTCGTATTCTTTTCTGGACGAAAATAAGGGTTGGCTTGCGGCACGACTCCGCGAGGTTCGTCATACGAAAAATTGGGAATCTTATAAGGCATGGCGCTATGAAAACCGATGGGCGACTTTATGATGGTAAATCCTTCGGTAGCCGCCTTCATCTTGCGCATATCTTCCGCGTAATCTTCGGGGCTTTGGCCGTTCATTGCAAAGCGCACTCCGCCGTTATACACGCGGACTTTGTCACGGGTCTTGCCGCCTAAAAGTTTATATACAGGAATTCCCGCGTCTTTTCCGGCAATGTCCCATAAAGCCATTTCAATGGCGCTGACGGCGCTGCCCCACGGCTTGAAGCTCCCCATGCGACGGATCTTCATCATTACCCGTTCCACATTGGTTGGGTCTTCGCCAATTAAGTAGTTCTTATAAAACAGTACATGTGGTTTGAGATAGGGCTTGGTGTTTTCAGCCTGACCATAACCATAAATCCCTTCGTCAGTATTAATGCGGATTACTGGATTTTGACCGATAACTGCACATTTGAGATCTGTGATCTTCATTTGATTATCCGATCGCTTCGGCGTTGACACGTTCAACCAGTGCCTTCATGTAACCGATCGTAAATGCCGTGCCCACCCGCGGATGATTGCCCATCACCGGAATATGATCAGCAATAAATACACCGTCAAAATCAACGGCGCGCATGGCTTTCAGCACCTGATACATGCCCAGATAACCATCATCAATAAATGTTTCGACAAAATGCGGCAAGGGTTTATCAACATTTCGAAAATGCACTTTGAAAAGCTTCTTACGCTCACCAAAATAGCGGATCGTTTCGAACACATCCTTTCCCATTTTCGAACCGCCTTCAGCCCAACAACCCACGCACAGGCACATGCCTACATTTGGGCTGTCAGCGATTTCGAATGCGCGTTTGTAGCCGTCGAAGTTACTAAAGATACAGCGCGGAATACCGCCTAACTCCTCAACGGGAGGATCGTCAGGATGAATGCCAATTCTGACATTCGCTTCTTCAGCCACTGGCGCAACCTGCTTTATGAAATGGACAAAGTTTTCCCAAATTTCATCCTCAGTGTATGTACGCTCGTGTGTCAACGGACCTTCGTATGTACGCTCAATCCACCAACCTTTGCCACCCTTTTCGAGATTAAAGGCGCGTGCAGGTGCGTTACCACGCGTTAACTCTCCAGCGGTGCTCCAAATGCCATTTGCCATATGGGCATAGGTGGTATAAGGGATGCCGGCCTTTCCCAAATTTCGCAAATGGGTTTTATATTCTTCGATCTTTTCATCACGACCAGGCAAGCCGAGCGTAATGACATCCTGATTATGAACACTGAAATTACCGAAACTGTAAACCTTCAATCCAGCAAATTCAAAAAGTTGTTTACGGCTGGCATAATAGTCGTAACTGGCTTTATCTCCGCCAGTCCACAAGACGACATATTCGACACCCATCTGGCAGATGAAGTCCAGGTCTTCCTGACTAGGCTCGGGGGTGATTTGAGCCGCGATTTTCATTCCGGGGGCTAAAGGCATAAGCGCCATAAAAATCTCCTATGACCAGAGTCGATCCCAACTAAATTCATTTTCCCATTGCAGAGTCGGCTCGAAGAATCCTTGATCTTCAGGGATAAGGTGTTCCTTTACAGCATCTTCATTGAGCGTGAATCCAAGTCCGGGAGCGTCAGGAACGGGGATATATCCATTTTGAATAATGGGCTTTGAACCGCCATCGATGAAGTCACCCCAGAATGGAATTTCCGTAAAGTGATGTTCTAATGCGATGAAATTCTCGGTCGCAGCCGCACAATGGACTGCTGCCATGGTACTGATGGGTGTACCTGCCATGTGTAATGCCATACTGACACCGTACTCCTGTGCGAGATCACCGATCTTTTTCGTTTCGAGAATTCCGCCGCTTGTGGCAAGGTCTGGATGAATTACGTTGACGGCATGCGCTTGTAGCAGAGGCAGGAAACCTTCTTTCAAATAGATATCTTCGCCAGTGCAGACAGGGGTCTTGAGCGCACGCTCCATTTTTACCCATTGCTCGGTAAATTGCCATGGTACCAGATCTTCAAGCCATGCAAGGTTAAACGGTTCCAACGCTTCGCCCAGGCGAATACATTCGTCCACGCCAATATGACCAAAGTGATCGGCGGCGATGGGGACTTCATATCCTACTACGGCTCGCACCTGTTCCACATATTCACACAACATCTCGATACCCTTCGGCGAAAGACGGACGTGCGTGAACGGATGTTGAATGGCGTTAATATCCAGCATGCGATCGATTTCGGTGCCATCATCCGTCTTCAACATTCCTGCGGGATACGTGAGCGTGTTCTTCTCATTAATGAGCGGCGGAATCCCAATATCCATTTTGAGCATGGTAAAACCGCGGGACATCCGTTCCTTGAGCTTATGTCCCATCGCTTCGCCGGTCGGTTCATTGGGCGTGTCGCAATACATGCGGATGGCATCGCGGAACTTTCCACCCGCGAGAGCGTACGCAGGTACGCCATATGCCTTGCCCGCCAGATCCATCAACGCCATCTCAACTCCGCATACTCCCCCACCCTGTCTTGCATGGTGGCCGAATTGCTTGATCTTGCGAAAAACTTTATCCACGTTACATGGATTTTCGCCAAGCAGGCGGCTCTTGAGCATCATCGCGTAGGTCTTGCTCGCACCATCGCGCAATTCGCCAAATCCGCTTAAACCCTGATTGGTATCAATGCGGATGATGGGGAATCGCCACCCTTCCCAGCCGACAGTTGCTGTGCGCATATCTGTGATCTTTAATTCGCTGGGACGCGAATGCTGGTTAGCGTGATCTTCGGGTCGTGTGCTCATTTTTTATCGCCTTCCTCAGGAGCCATTCCTGGAAGTCAGATTCAATATCTTCGCGCCAGGTTGGGACATCAATTTCACCGCTTGTGTATTTGCCCTCGTCCAAACGCATCTTGCCGAATTCATCGCGTACGCGAATCGCCTCACTTTTTTCCACAACCTCCTGAACAAGATGAGGGGGGATAAAAATGATCCCAGTAGGCGTCCCGAGCATCACATCACCTGGCAGAACGGTCGCGCCACCGATGCGGATCGGGATGTTGATCCCGGCCAGGGTCACATCGGCAATCGCGGTCGGGTCGACGCCGCGGACGTAGAAGTTGCAATCGGTGAGTTGAACGAGACCCTGGTAGTCTCGGATACCACCGTCAATCACCGCGCCGACGCGGGTGCGGCTGCGTGTTGCCGTGCCGAGATTATCGCCCACCACAGTACCATCCTTGACCTTGCCAAAAATATCCACCACCATTACATCGTTTAGTTGCAACGACTGGATGATCCACGAGTTTTGTCCGCCGATAGTGCCGCGACCTTCCCCCACGCCCGCTTGTTGAATGGCATCGTGGTAATCGGGGCGATGAGGCAGAAATTGGGCCGTAACTGCGCGGCCTACCGTGATGACGCCCGGGTGTGTTTCCTTCCAGTTGCCTTCAAACTGGCGGTGATAGCCGTGTTCGCCCAAAACACCCCAGGCTTCTTCAGTGGTGACCAGTTTCATGCGTTCCAGCCAGGTATCGGGAACGCAGGGCCGCCCATCGGGGAAACGATCAAAAGAATTGAGTTTGGTCAGTTCGATCAGGTCTTCTCTAGTAGGTTGAATATGCATGTCTGTCATCCTTTAATGTGATTTACTCAGGGTCATGTTTCCAGCCGAGCATGCGTTCGGCTTTACTGGAGTTGAAGAAACTTTTTGTGCCACTCAAGTCGCCGCGGATTGGAACAGTGGGATAAAACTTTTGGGCCAGTTCCATGGACGGGATTTTACAAACTGAATTCGATCCAGCGATATAGAAGACCTCGTGCCCTTTGAAGGGGGCATTGAGCGCCAGCAAACTGGCATGCGCCGATGCCGCGAAGGTCGTATACGCCCAGAGATTCTTGACCATTCCGTCTGACTCGGGACGCATGGCGCCCCACCCTTCGGCAGTGACGCGATCTTTGGCAACCCAATGCAAGCGCAGGCTGGAGATGGTCAAGTTTTCATAGCGCCGGGCGAGAGAATCGGCCTGCGCTTCACAAATCCATTTTGACAGGCCGTAAGGTTCTTCGTTATAGGTCGGATGCTGTTCATCGAGGGGGAAATAATCGAAGCGCGGCCAACGGCTGTAGGCCAGGCCGGTCGCGTTGACGCTCGAAGCCTGGCAAATGCGCTCAATCCCGGCTTCGATCGCGGCGCGCAACGCATTGTAACTGCCGGTGACGTTGTTATTGTGGACGACATGGTCGGGCAGGCGGCCGGGTGCCGGGATAGCCGCCATGTGCACCAGCGCGTCACAGCCCTGAAAGGCCTTGACCAGCGCCTCGTAATCGGTGATATCGGCCTGAACATGGGTGATGTCGGCATTTTCGCTGATATTTTGCGGGCTGACGTATACCACGTGGTGCGTTTTACCAGTCAAGTCGAGCGTCTGACGGTCAATGCTGACCACGCTGTGGCCCTGAGCCAGGGCCAGATCGATGACGGCGCGACCAACATTACCGCTGCCGCCTGTAATGGCAATTCTCATAAATTCTATCCCGCCTCAGCATAGACGGCCTGGCGCAAGCCGCGAATGTAGCCAATGGCATACAGCCGCCCGGACGAAGAATAACCAGCGTTCTCGTTGCTGTCGCCTTCGACCGTAGGGACATGGTCGGGGCGCAGGACACCGTCAAATTTGATGTCGCGATAGGCCTGCATACAAGCCAGCATGTCGGTTTTACCGGCATCATGCCAGGTTTCTTCGTATTTTTCCACGGTCCCACGCACATCGCGGAAATGGACGAAAAAGATTTTACCCTGTTCCCCAAACTTGTGGATGACGCCTGGCAGGTCGTCCGTCATCAGGGTGAAGTTACCCTGACAGAGCGTAATCCCATTCATCGGGCTGGGAACCAGATCCAGCAGACGCTGGTAATTTTCGATGCTGCGCATGATGCGCCCGACGCTGCGAATCGGCGAGAGCGGCGGATCATCGGGATGCATTGCCAGTTTGACCTTCCACTTTTCGGCGACCGGCATCACCTTGTGGAGGAAGTATTCGAGCGTCTCCCAGAGTTTTTCTTCGCTGATCGGGCCATTTTCAGTTGGCGGGGCCTCCTTCATCAACGCATAATCAAAACTCGTCACCGTTGATCCACCCCGCGAGACCGTGTTCATGTTGGTGCGGAGCCAGTTGAAATCGGTCATCCATTCGTAACACCAGACCGGAATTCCCAACTTACCCATATTTTCGATCAATGTGCAGACGGTGGCGATTTCTTCATCGCGGCCGGGCAAACCACGCTTGGCGTTGTTGAGCGGCGGACGGGCTTCGATTACGGCCAGTTGGAAGCCGGCGCTCTCATAGCGCTGTTTCATGCGCAGCAGCGGTAAATAATCCCAGGGTGCGTCCGTGCCATTCGACGGATCGTCAAAAGGCAAGCCGCCAACAGCAAAATCCACGCCGGCTTGTTTGGAGAGTTTCCATAAGGGAGAAGTGGTGGGTGGTAAAAATTCCGCAATTTGAATCATATTCAATCTCCTTTTAAAATTGTTTCAATCGTCTGGAGTTCTACATCACTCAGCGATAGGTTATTCAACGTACCGACAGCATCTTCGATTTGAGCAATCCGACTGGCACCGATCAACACCGAAGTCATATTAGTGTGGCGAAGCACCCAGGCGAGCGCCAATTGGGCAAGAGACTGTCCGCGCGCTTTCGCCAAAGCATTTAGGCGGTTTACTTTGGCAAGTTTATCATCCGTGATCTGAGCCGGTTTTAAAAATCCATGCAGCTTGGATGCGCGTGAGCCTTCAGGAATACCGCTGAGATATTTATCAGTCAGCAAGCCCTGCGCAAGCGGAGAGAAAGCAATGCAGCCAATCCCTTCATCCTCCAATGCTTTAAGCAAACCATCCTCCACCCAGCGATTGAACATGCTGTAGGATGGCTGATGGATGAGACAGGGTGTCCCCAGCGACTTCAAAATTTGCGCAGCTTGCCGCGTCTGCTCCGGTTTATAGTTGGAGAGACCGACGTAAAGCGCGCGTCCACTTCTCACAATGTAATCAAGCGCGGACATGGTTTCTTCCAAGGGCGTGTCCGGGTCGGGGCGATGATGGTAGAAGATATCCACGTAGTCCAATCCCATGCGCTTCAGGCTTTGGTCAAGGCTTGAGACGAGATACTTGCGTGAACCCCATTCACCATATGGGCCGGGCCACATGTAGTAACCCGCCTTGGATGAAATAATTAGCTCGTCGCGATATGGCTGCAGGTCGGTTCGCAGAATCTGTCCGAAGGTCTCCTCCGCAGAACCAGCTGGCGGGCCGTAATTGTTCGCCAGGTCAAAATGAGTGATGCCAAGATCGAAGGCGCGGCATACCATGGCGTGGCTGATCTCAAAAACATCCACGCCGCCAAAGTTGTGCCACAGCCCCAACGAGATAGCGGGAAGTTTGAGTCCGCTTCTGCCACTGCGGCTGTAGCGCATTGAATCGTAACGTCTATCCATTGGTAAATATGTCATTGCTTACTCCATAAATGATTGAGTATCCTGCATCACAGCACTGCGCCCGCCATCGATCAAGATTGTTATACCTGATGTATACCCAGCCCATGGAGTGCAGAGCAATGCACATTAAGCACCCACTTCTTCAGATGTTCCCAAACGCCCAACAGGATGCAAGCCAATCACCGGGGCACGTTTGGCAGCCGGGTCGGGAAATTGACCAGGCCAATCGATATTCATCGGAGTGTCAATAACCCCGGGGGCTATTCCAACAGTTCGAATGTGCGGACCTCTCACTCAATAGCCAGGGATTGAACCATTACCAACAGACCCGCCTTGGCAACGTTGTACGGGAAACAATTGGGCATAGTATAAAAAGCATGCTTGGAACCCATAATAATCACAACCGGAGCATGAGCTTGATCAAGATGCGGTTTGGCAGCTTGAACCACGCACCAATGCGCAGCCAGGTTAAGATCGATACTGGCTTGCCAATCGGATTCACTCAATGGGGATGCGCCAATATGAAAATTCCGCCCGGTGTTTGAGACGACCATATCCAGGCTGTCAAGTTGATGAGCCGCCCAGTCCACGAAGGTGCGCGCCGCTACTCCATCCGCGAAATCAACAGATTGATAGAAAGCGCGTCGCTCAAAACTTACAACCGTGGCGAAAAAACTCTTCGCGCTCTCGCTGTCAGCTGATTCAATTCCATAGCCTGCGACGTCACTGCCAGCTAGTGCCAGTGCGTCTGCGATGCCCGCACCAATGCCGCTGCTGACCAGCGTTCGATAATTATT
>Ga0315287_10004651_pt1 | contig 13420 bp, 15 predicted proteins | sample YL17G11_0_MG_FD_205037 | JGI IMG/M metagenome (GOLD analysis project Ga0315287, IMG submission 205037) | Sediment microbial communities from Yellowstone Lake, YNP, Wyoming, USA - YL17G11_0 | ecosystem: Environmental > Aquatic > Freshwater > Lake > Sediment | place: USA: Wyoming | collected... | reverse complement strand
TCGACCTTGAAGACCTTGACCTTCACGGTGTCGGGGATGCCCGGCTTCGAGGTGAACCACTCGGCCGCGGCCCAGGACTCGAGCACCTTCCTGGCCGGCGCGTTCTTGGCCTTGGCGAGGGCCGCGATCTCGTCGAAGGAATCGTAGACGTAGGTGAGGCCGGAGAGGGCCTTTGCGGCGTCGTCGGCCAGCGCCTTGTTCTTGAGGGCGGCGACGAGGGGCGGCATGTTGTAGCCGCCGCCCATGGTCCCGAGCATGAAGATGGCGTCCTTCTTGGTGATGATCGGCGACTTCTTCTTGCCGGAGGCGATCTCGCCGAGGAATCCGGCCTTGACCTCGGCCGCGGGATCCACGCCCGGGGAGACGCGATCGCGGAGCAGCCCGAGGAGGAAGGCCTCCTGCCCCTTGGGCGGCTTCTGGAGGAGCTTCACGACCTCCCGGGTCTGCTCGGGGTCGAGCTGGCGAGGGGGAATGCCCTGCCCCTTCCGCTCCAGTTCGTGGGTCAGGTACGCGTCGATCACCGGGTTGTTCACGCGTCGTCTCCTTGCGATGGGGGGTCCGCTTATACCCCATCCTCCGAGCCCCTGTCAGCCGTTTCGAAGGTCCACCCGGTTGTCGTAAAAGGTGCTTCCGCCCCCCTCGTCGGTGAGCCGCTGGGAGGTGAGAGCATTCACCGTTCGTCCGCCCTCGACGTGGGAAAGCCAGGGCACGCCCTCGGCGACGACCACGCCGGGAGGCGTCCGGTCGGTGACGAGCAGAGCGAAGGTCGCCGCCCCGAGCCCGTTCCAGGCCACCACCCGGGGCCCCGCCAGCCCCCGGCCGGCGGCGTCGGCCGGGTTCACCATGAGCGCCGGACCGCCCTCGCGCCGGCGCAGCTCGGGACGCTCCCGGAAGGACGAGTTGAGCCCCCACACCGACGCCCCGGTCACGAGCCGGAACGGCAGTTCCCCGTCCTCCTCGTGGGCGGGGAGCCAGCCCGGCAACGGGTGCCTCTGCCGCGGATTCTCGATCTCGATCTTCCCGGACGGCGTGCGGATGGCCCGCGCCGAGGGCGGCGGGAGCTCGAGCTCCACGCCGCGCCCCTCGGCCAGCGCGCGCGCGTCGATCCCTCTCCGGAGCGGCGCCGGCCTTGCCAGCAGCGCGTCGACCAGGTTCGACGCGGTCTGGCGAAAGAACGGGTGGTCGATGCCCATGGCCGCGGCCAGGCGCCTGAAGAGGTCCCAGTTGGACCAGGACTGCCCGACCGGCGCGATGGCCGGCTCGACCCGCTGGATGCAGTACTGGCCGTAGGAACAGTAGAGGTCGTGGTGCTCCAGCGCGGTGGTGGCGGGGAGCACGAGGTCGGCCCAGCGCGCCGTGTCGGTGAGGTAGCGCTCGTGGACCACGGTGAAGAGGTCCTCGCGCGCCAGCCCCCGCAGCACCGCCTCCTGGTCCGGCGTCACCGCGGCCGGGTTGGCGGCATAGACCACCATCGCCATGACTCGCGGTGAATCGAGGTCGTTGAGCGCGTGCCCGAGCCGGTTCATGTTGACGAGCCGGGTGGGGCGCGGCTGGAGATCCTCGCGGGTGACGATCGACGTGTCGAAGGCCTGGCTGCCGCTGGTGGAGGTGAGCAGCCCTCCGCCCGGCCTCGTCCACGCGCCCGCGATGGCCGGAAGGCAGGTGATACAGCGCACGTTCATGGCGCCGTTGCCGTAGCGGGAGAGGCCGCTCCCCAGCCGGATGAACGGCCCCCGCGCCGACGCGTAGCGGCGCGCCATCTCCTCGACGATGGCCGGCTCGAGCCCGGTCTTCCCGGCCGCCCAGGCCGGCGTGCAGGAGGGCAGGACCTCGTCGCGAAAGCGCTCCCACCCCAGGACCCGCTCGCGGAGGAAGGCGAGATCGGCAAGCCCGTCGCGGAACAGGACGTGGGCCATTCCGAGCGCGAGCGCCCCGTCGCTCCCCGGGCGGATGAGGAAGACCCGGTCGGCGAGATCCGCGGTGGGCGTCCGGTAGGTCTCCACCAGCCAGACCTCCGCGCCGCGCCGCCTGGCCTCCCTGGCGCGCTGGGCGAAGTGGATGCTCGTCGCCACCGCGTTGATGCTCCAGAGGAGGACCAGATCGGCCTGGAGCACCTCGTCGGGGTGGGGCGCGAGGGTGTCGCCCATGACTGCCTTCCAGCCCGCTCCCTTCGCCGGCGAGCAGATGGTGCGGTCGAGGCGCGAGGCGCCCAGCGCGTGGAAGAAGGCGTGGCCCGCGTTGCGCTGCACGAGCCCCATGGTCCCGGCGTACGAGTACGGGAGGATGGCCTCGGGTCCGTGGGTCGCCGAGATCTGCTTCAGCCGATCGGCGATGCGGGGGATGGCCTCGTCCCAGGAGATGGGGCGAAAGTTCCCATCCCCTTTGCGTCCCACCCGCTCGAGGGGCGTCGTCAGGCGCCCCTCGGCGTACACGCTCCGCTCGTAGTTGTTCACCTTGGGGCAAAGGCTTCCCTGGCTGTAGGGGTGGTCTGGATCGCCCCTCACCCGGGCCGCCTTCCCCCCCTCCACGTCCACGAGCAGGCCGCAGGCGTCGGGGCAATCGAACGGGCAGGTGGCGCGGACCGTCTTCATCCGCGGCATGGTACACCTGCCCCGGTGGGCGCCCCAGCGGTCACATCGTGCCCCCCGACACGTCCCGCAGCTTGCGCACCGCGTGGACGTCGCAGTGCTCCCCGCAGGCCGGGCAGACCACGAAGGTCATCTCCTTCACGACGAGTACGTCCTGGTGCGATCCGGCCGGGGCCAGCACGGCTCCGCAGTCGGGGCACTCGAGCGCCTCCACCGGACCGGGGCGCATGAGCACCAGCGACCGCCGCCGCCCGGGCGGGCAGCGACGGCACTCGATGCCGTAGAGAAACCCAGTCTCCCGGACGGGCGGGGAGGCGTCCAGGTCGGCCCCGCAGTACTGGCACTCGTCGGCCATGCGGTTCCTTCCTAGCGGCCCATCGACTCGAGCACCATCCTCCTCGCGGCGTGCAGGCGCGGCCAGACGGTCCCCTCCGGGATGCCGAGGACATCGGCGATCTCGGCGTGGGACAGCCCTTCCACCGCGAAGAGCGAGAGCACCGCGCGTGGCCCGGCCGGCAGGCTGGCCAGCGCACCCTCCAGGGGCTCCCCATCGCGGCGCCGCGCGCGCGCTCGGAGAGCGGCCCGCACCGCGATCCGGTAGGTCCAGGTCGTGAGCCGCGAGGCGCCTCGGAAACCGGGCAACCCGCGGTGCACGGCCACGAAGGCCTCCCGCACGGCGGCCTCGGCGTCCGCGCGCCGCCCCGTGACGTGCAGGCACACCGCGTGAATGGGCTCACGGAGCCGGCGGAAGAGATCGCTGGATGCCTCCCTGCGCGGGCGTCCACCGGCCCGCACGCCTGCCAGGATCTCGGCCTCCTCGGCCGCGGAGAGGGCGGCCGAAAGGGCGGGGACGCGGGCAGGCCTCATCGCCCCGCTCCCTCGAAGAGCCCCAGGTCGCGGGCCTCTCGCTCGGCGCGGGGGACCGTCACGTGGCGCAGGTAGACCCAAAGTCCAGCCAGCGGAAGGGAGAGCCCTCCGAAGTAGACGAGCGGGTCGTAGCTCACCGATTCCCCCGCCAGCGCCCGGTAGAGAAAGAAGGCGAGCAGGGCGGCCAGCGCCCACTTCATGCGCCTCGCCCATTGGAGATTCGCCGCCAATACCGCACGATAGGTGACGAGCATCTCGCCCTGATCCACCAGGGCCACGAGACGCCGCGCCGAGTAGCCGGCCACGAGCCCAACCAGCACGACCGCGATCGCCATCGCCGGGAGCGCGCCGAGCATGCGCGCCGATCTCATTCCGGGCGGGGCCGAGAGCCAGGCCACGAGTTCCCCCCAACCTCCGGCGAGCACCGCCCCGGCGAATCTCCTCGGCCAGGCGCGGACGCTCCCCCAGATTCCCCGCTCGAGCCGTTCCCAGTCCACCTCGGCGGCCGCCGCGCTCGCCTCCGAGCCCAGGCCCGCCTCCGCGCCGCGCGCCCCGGCCTGGTAGGCGCGGCAGCGCTCGCAATCGGCGAGGTGCTCCTCGAGGATCGCCCCCTCGGGCTCCCCCAGCGCGCCATGCAGCCGCTTCTCGACGGCGATCTCCAAGGCTTCGCAGCCGGCCATCTCCACCTCGCCCTCGACCTCTTCGCTCCGGGCGTCTTCGATCACTCACCGTGAAAAGGCGAGGGGCCGCACCGGCCGGCGCGACCCCTCGGAATTCTGGAGGCACCGCCCGGATTCGAACCGGGGAATAAGGGTTTTGCAGACCCTTGCCTTACCACTTGGCGACGGTGCCGTCGTCGCCGGCCCTTGTAGCGGACGACCGACGCTGCGTCAACGGCCGCCGCCCCTCCCGCCGACGCGGTGCGACCTCGGCCCGCGCGACCTGGACGCCCCGCGCCCGCAGCGCCGCGATCAGCATGGGAAGCTCGGCCTCGGCCAGCGGCGAGAGTCCGTGCGCCGCCCGGATCTGGACGTCGACGCCGGCCCGGGCCTGCTCGATCCGGACGTCGAGGCTCGGGCCCAGTTGCAGCGTCACCGACGCCGCCTCGCCGGATTTCACCAGGAGTACGATGCGCTCGATGGCCCGGGCGAGCAGCGGTGCTCCGGCGGCGTTCGACATGGACTCGGAGCGCCCTGGCGAGGCCATCTCGCCGAGGATGGCGTCGAGCGTCCAGCTCCCGGGCGCCATCGCCTCCTCGTCGTCCTCGCGGGCCCGCTCCGGCCGGCCCGGACGCCCGGCCCGCTCGAGCGCCCCCGCGAAGCCGCCGCCTCGCCCGGCTGGCTCGTTCCTGTCCGCCACGACCGCCCTGCTCTCCCCTGGATCGACGCGCATCCCCCACCTGGATGCAGCCAGGATGCCGGACTCCCGCCGCACCGGCACACGGGTACCTGGGCATCCCCGTCCGCGGCGCGGCCCTCCAGGTCCGCCTGCCCGACCGGGCGCCTGGTATAGACTCGCCCACCGCATGCGCCGGGCCGCCCTCCTCCTCTTCCTCCTCGCCCTCTACCTGCCGGCGCTCGGCAATTCCTCTTCGGGCAGCCACCCCGACGAGGCCTGGTACCTGGGCATCAGCGCGGAGATGCAGGCCAAGGACGCCTGGCTCACGCCCTCCCTCGACGACGTGCTGAACTGGAACAAGCCGCCGCTGCTGTACTGGGCCGAGCGCGCTGCCTACGCCGTCTTCGGCACCAACCTCTTCGCGGCACGCCTGCCCTCGGCGCTCGCCTGGATCGCCCTGGCGATGCTGCTCCACGCGCTGGGCCGGCGCATGTACGGCGAGAAGGCGGGCATGGCCGCCGCGCTCCTGACCGCCACGGCCTTCGGCTGGGTGAAGTATGGGCGGCTCGCCATGATGGACGCGCCCATGGCGCTGGGGCTCGCGCTCGCCGCCTATGGCACCTGGCGGGCCTCGGAGGAGGACGACCCGCCCTGGCTGCTGGCCGTGGGCGTGGCGGCGGCGATGGACTTCCTCCTCAAGGGGCCGGTGGGCGCGGTGCTCGTCCTGCTCCTCTCCGGCGGCTTCCTGATGGTGCGGAACCGTCCACTGCTCTTCTCGCGCTGGACCGCGGGGGCCTTCCTGCTCGGCGCCATCCTTGGGCTGCCCTGGTACGTGGCGTCCTTCGCGGTTCACGGCCAGGCCTTCTACGACTTCTTCTTCGTGGCCGAGAACTTCGACCGGTTCATGCACCCGTGGACCGCCAGGGCAGAGGCGAGTCTCCTCGTCGGCTTCCTCGTCTTCATGCTCCCCTGGACCTTCCTCTTCCTCGGGAGCCTCAAGGCTCTCCGGACCTGGCGGGAGCCGGGCGTGCTCCTGCCGCTCTTCTGGGTGGCCTCGGTGCTCGTCACCTTCACGATTCCCTCGCTCAAGTGGCCCCACTACGGCCTCACCGCCATCCCGGCGGCGCTCCTGCTCGCGGGGCGCGCTCCGCCGCCCCGATGGGCCCGTGCCGCCACCGGATTCACCCTCGCGCTGCTGGCGGCCGCCTCGGTCCTGGTCCTGCGCTGGCCCCTTCCCTGGATCCCCCTGCTCGCGCTCGTCGCCGCGGCGCTGGCCTTCGCGGCTTCGTCGATGCTGGCCTTCGGCGGCCGGCTGGCCCCGTCGGCCGCCGCCGCCGGCGCGGCCTTCGCGCTCGTCGTGGGCCTGGTCGTACCAGGAGTGAACCCCCCGGCGCTCCCGCCGCAGGCCGTCCCGTCGACCGGCGACCGGGCGCTCTGGGTGTTCGGCACGGCGCCCGGCCTGTTCACCCTCGCGGCGGGGCGGCCGGTCCGGCGAGCCTGGACCGAGGGCGAGGCCGAGAGCGCGCTAGCCGCCGGCGGCGCCTACATCGCCTCCGAGTCACAGGTGGGACGCCTCTCGCCCGCCGTAAGAAAACGCTTGGTGATATTGGCAGGTTGGCGCCGGATCCCCGGCTATCTGCCGGCGGCAAACGTCTGGCGCTCCTGGAGAAACCGCGATCCGGGGGAGATCTACGAGTCGATGTCGATCGTCGCCCTGCCGCCCACCTCCGGGGTACCCCTTCGGTGAAGTGTCCCGGCGGGGGCGGGAAGCCCCAAATGGACCCTGTCACTCTCCGCGTGAGTTGATACACGTAGAGTCATGGATCTGCTGACACGATTCGCGACCAACGTTCGCCGCCTTCGCGAGAAGAAGAAGTTCTCCCAGAAGGCCCTCGCCGACAAGGTGGGGATCTCGGTGTCCTACGTGTCGATGCTGGAGCGCGGCCAGCGCTCGCCGCCGCTCGAGACCATCGAGAAGATGGCCAAGGCGCTCGGCGTGCCGGCGGCCTCGCTGCTGGCCGGCCGGTAGGCTCGGGGGCGGGTGTCTCGCCAGGCGGGCTCCTAGAGCCCGCCCCTGGAATCTCTCGCCCGCGGTCAGCGTCCCAGAGTCTTCGCGCCGGGACGCCAGTCGACCGGGCACTTCTCGCCGGTCTGCAGCGCCTCGAGCACGCGCAGCGTCTCGGACACCGACCGGCCGACGGCGGTGTTGTGGTAACAGGCGTACTGCACGATTCCCTGGGGGTCGATGAGGAAGGTCGCGCGGGTCGCGATCCCCTTGTCCTCGATGAGCGCGCCGTAGTCGCGGGCGATGCGCTTCGTGATGTCGGAGACGAGCGGGATCCGCAGCTCGCCGAGGCCGTTCTCGATCCAGGCCCTGTGCGAGTACTGCGAGTCGACCGAGCAGCCCAGGACCTGCGCGCCCAGTTCCTCGAACTCCCTCGCCCGCTTGGAGAACTCCAGGATCTCGGTGGGGCACACGAAGGTGAAGTCGAGCGGATAGAAGAAGAGCACCACCCACTTGCCGCGGTGACTGGCGAGCGAGACCTCCACGAACTCGCCCTTGCCGGTGGCGGCGGGGGCGGTGAAATCCGGGGCCTTCTCGAGCACGGTCACCATGCGAACCTCCTCGGGGGATGGTTCGCATAGCGGCCGTGCATCGCGGGATCAACGTCCGTTCGCGGACGGCTCGAGCGGCGGGGCCGGTGAGGACTTGGCTGGGCGCGACGGGTCGGTCGCCTCCTCCGCGAGCTGGATGGTGCGGGCCATGGCGCGGCGCGCCGCTTCCTGGTCCTCGACGGTGAGCGCATAGCGCGGCAGAAGGCGGCGTCCAAAATCGAGGTGGCGTGCCTCGTCGGGCCCGATGACCTCGCGGCAGAGGCGGGCCGTCTCGGCGTCGCCCTGGGCTTCGCACACCTCGGCGAGCAGCGCGTTGCGAAGGCGCGCCACCCCTTCGCGCGCGATGCCCGCGGCGAGGCGCTCGGCCGGCGTCTGGAGACCGCGCAGGTAACGGAACGCCGGACCATGCGCCCGGGTGCGTGGGTCGGCAGCGGGGGCGCCTCCCAGTTCCCGGATCCTCTTGGCCATCAACTGGAAGTGTCTTGCCTCGTCTCCCACATGAAAGGCCAGGCCCACCTTCAGCTCCAGGTCGGGCTCGTCGGTCATCCAGAGCGCCGCCACCTCGGCGGCCTCGATCTCGTCCCGGAGCGCCGTCGAGAGCAGGTCCGTGACCGACCCGGCCGGTGGCAGCGCCGCGCGAGCCTGCTCCCCGAGCCGTGCCAGCGATCGGAGGAGTTCGCGATCCAGGTCGTCGACGAACTCCACCGGGTCGAGCGCGGTACCGCGGGAATGGGAGGAACCCTCGATCATGGTCCATACCCTTGCAGGGACCGGGGCGGCTGGGTAGTCCCTCGGGACGGGGGGCCCCATCCGTGAGGGGGGGGTCCGTCAGCGCGGCTGACGCGGGGGGCGCGAGGCCAGCCGGCGGGCCCGGCGCAAGTGGGCGTCCCGCTCCCGCCCCCGCTCCTCTTCCGTCGCGGCGAGCACCGGCGCGACGGGGGCCGGCTTGTTGTCCTTGCCGAGCGATACGAAGGTGAGGAAGCCGTCGCAGCATCGGCGCCGGACACCGGTGTCGGGATCCTCGTCGAACACCTCCACCTCGACCTCCATGGAGGAACCGAAGGCGGCGTTCACCCGAGCGTCGAGGATGGCGACGTGGCCGAGGCGAACCGGGGCCTGGAAGGTGAGCTCGTCCATGGCCGCGGTGACCACCGGCGTTCGGGCGTGGCGGCGCGCAGCTATGGCGCCGGCCAGGTCCATCCACTGGACGATGCGACCACCGAAGACGGTGCCGAGGTTGTTCGCGTCGGTGGGCATGGCGAGCTCGGTCATCTCGACGCGGCTCTCGGACGCGGGCTTGGGGGGCAGGCTGGACATCCCGCCAATCTATCCGGGTTCGGCCGGGTCTGGCCGGGTTTGGCCGGGCTTGGCCGCTTCGCACCGGGCCCCCTTCCCGCCAGGGGGCGGGTGATGTTATCGGGGCGCATGACGCTCGAGGTGATCCTCATCGACTGGGCCCGCGATCCGCTCCAGAAGCTCTACGCCGCCTACCGGACCTGCTACAGCCCGAAGACGCCGGGCGAGGTCTGGGGCGAGATCCACGACGGGACCATCTCCGGCGAGAAGATCCGCGACTTCATCTCCGAGCGGCTCAAGACCGGCCACGCCTCGCCGCTCGAGCAGGTGGTCTTCTGGTTTGGCATCAGCGGCGTGTCCCGGTCGCTCTCCCACCAGTTCGTCCGGCACCGCATCGGCATCAGCTTCGAGCAGCAGTCGCAGCGCTACGTGAAGTTCAAGGAGGAACGGCTCGAGTACGTGCGCCCGAAGACCTGGGACAAGGCCGGGCTCGGCGACGAGTACGACCGGCTCATGGCCGAGGTGACGCGCGTCTACCTGAAGGCGCTCGACCAGGGGATCCCGGCCGAGGACGCCCGCTTCGTCCTCCCCAACGCCGCCCCCACCAACTTCCAGGTGATGGTGAACTTCACCGAGCTCCTGCACATCGCGGATCTGAGGCTGTGCTGGCGGGCCCAGTGGGAGATCCGGCACATGGTGGCGCTCATGCGGCGCGAGGTGGTGAAGCTGGTGCCCGAGCTGGGCGGCCAGCTCCAGCCCAAGTGCGGCGACCGGCGCATGGGCTACTGCGACGAGCCTCTCGACGAATGGAAGCGCTGCCCCATCGGCAAGGTGCGGCCCCACAAGGATCAACTCTTCGAGATCCTCGAGCAGCACAGGCACGGCTCGGCGGTCCCGCTCACCGAGAAGGACATCCGGGAGGTCGAGGACGCGGGCAACGAAGCCTGAGCGGGCCGCTCGGGAGGGTCAAATCCGACCCTGCGCTTTTGCTTTCGCTCAGGATGGGAATCTGTTAAAAGAGTCTCGTCCTTCCTGTTATTGCGCGTGGGCGCGGCAGAGAGGATATATCGGTCAGCTCCCCGCTGGTCGTCGGACAAAGGGTCCGGCGCGCGGGTGAGTGGACCGCAGCCGGTAAGTACGGTGCAGGACGCCCGCGGTGAAGGAAACCCGCGGCAGCGCAGGGAAAGCATGACGGACAACGAAGAGACCCCGACCCAGGGCGGCGACGCTTCCAGCGCTCCGCTCCCCCAGCAGAACCAGGACATGCCGGCGGCCGCCCCCCAGGGCGAGCCCGGCAACGGCGGGACCGGCCCGGGAAGCCGCCGCCGCCGCCGCCGGCGCGGTCGACGCGGCCGGGGGGGCCAGCCCGGCCAGCCGGGCGCCCCCTCCCCCTCCCCGGGCGGCAACGTCGCCCCCCCCGGCGCCTCGAACGGCGCAGCGCCCGCCCCGATACCCCAGCCGCAGGGTCAGCCGGAGGTGATGGAGGAGGTCGAGGGCGTTCTCGACTTCGAGGGCAAGGGGCAGGGGTGGCTCCGCGATCCAAAGCGCAGCTACCTCCCCCAGAGCTTCGACGTCGAGGTGCCGCGCTGGCTCATCGACCGGATGCACTTGCAGCCCGGCCACCTCGTGAACGGTCAGGCCGCGGTGCGGGGCATGAAGCGTGTGCTCCAGAAGGTGGACCTGCTCGAGGGCACCGAGCCCCTCGCCGTGGTCCGGCGCACCGCCTTCTCCAACCTGACCGCCACGGACCCCACCGAACGGCTGGTCATGGAGACCCGCCCCGACGAGATGGTCGGGCGCGTCCTCGACCTCGTCGCCCCCATCGGGCTCGGCGCCCGCGCCCTCATCACCTCGCCGCCCAAGGCGGGCAAGACCATCATGCTGCAGAGGATCGCCCAGGCCATCCTCGCCAGCCGGCCGGACGTGCACCTCATCGTCCTGCTCGTGGACGAGCGCCCCGAGGAACTCACCGACATGCGCCGGAACGTGAAGGGCGAGGTCTGCGGCTCTTCCAACGATCGGCCGGCGGAGGAGCACATCCACACCGCCGAGATGGCCATGGAGCGGGCCAAGCGGCTCGTCGAGGGGGGCAAGGACGTGGTCATCCTGCTCGACTCGATCACCCGGCTCGCCCGCGCCTTCAACCGCGAGATCGAGTCGTCCGGCCGCACGCTGACCGGCGGCGTCGACAGCCGCGCGCTGGAGCGCCCCAAGCGGCTCTTCGGCTCGGCCCGCAAGGCCGAGGAGGGCGGGTCGCTCACCATCATCGCCACCGCCCTCATCGACACCGGCAGCCGCATGGACGAGGTGATCTTCGAGGAGTTCAAGGGCACCGGCAACATGGAGGTCGTCCTCTCCCGGCAGCTGGGCGAGCGGCGGATCTTCCCGGCCATCGACATCGGCGCCTCCGGCACCCGCAAGGAGGAGAAGCTCTTCTCGGGCAAGCAGATCGAGAAGATCCGCAAGCTCCGCGGGGCGCTGGCCTCGCTGAAGCCGGTGGAGGCCATGGAGCGGCTCCTCAAGAAGCTGACCGAGTTCGAGACCAACGACGACTTCCTGAACAGCTTTTGAGGCCACAGGCTGGCGCCCGGGCCGCCAAGGGATATGATCCAGCGCTTGGAGCTTTCCCCGGAGGTCCGGCATTCCGTCCCCGAGTCCCGACCGCGTCGTCGTCGTCGATGACGACGTCCTGATCCTTCGCAACCTGAAGCGCATCCTCGAGAGCGCCGGCTTCGAGGTCCGCACCTATTCGGAGCCGAAGGAGGCACTTGCCCGGCTCGAGAGCGACCGGCCCACGGTCGTCATCTCCGACTACATGATGCCGGGAATGGACGGCATCGCGCTCCTGCAGCAGGCTCGCGACAAGGTCCCCAGCGCGACCCGCATCCTCTGCACCGCCGCGGAGGACTTCCGCGTTGCCCTCGATGCGGTGAACTCAGGCGAGGTCTACCGCATCATCTCCAAGCCCTGGCACAACCAGGAGGTGGTGACCACGGTGGCCCAGGCCGCCGACGCGTCCCACCTGCGGCGCGAGAACGAGCGGCTCACCATCCAGGTCCAGCAGCAGAACGACAAGCTTCGGGAGTTGAACCTGCGCCTGGAGGAGCGGGTTCGCGAGCGCACCGAGGCGCTGCTCGGCGGGCTCATCGCCGCGCTCGACTACCGCGACGCCGAGACCCAGTGGCACTCGCGGCGCGTCTCGCTCTACTCGCGGCGCCTGGCGCTGCAACTCGGCGTGGCGGAGCCGGAGCTCACCGTCATCGAGCATGGAGCGCTGCTCCACGACATCGGCAAGATCGGCATCCGCGACCGCGTGCTCCTCAAGCCCGGCCCCCTCGACGCCAACGAGTGGAAGGAGATGAAGCGCCACCCGGAGCTGGGCTGGGAGCTGCTCCGCCGGGTCGAATATCTCAAGTCCGCGTCGGTCGTCGTCCTGCAGCACCAGGAGAAATGGGACGGCACCGGCTACCCGGCCGGCTTGAAGGGGGACGGCATCCTCATCGGCGCGCGGGTGTTCCACGTCGTCGATGCCTACGACGCCATCACCAGCGATCGCCCCTACCGCAAGGCCCGCGGCTACGCCGAGGCCCGCTCCGAGATCACCCGCTGCCGCGGCGCGCAGTTCGACCCCAAGGTGGTGGACGCCTTCCTCGACATCACCGAGGAGGAGTGGCGCCGCATCAGCATCGACGTAGAGCAGTACGCCATCCTCTCCACCGAGATGGCGGAGCGCCAGCCCGGGACGTCGGTCGGTCCCATGCCCCTCGCCCAGGCCTGAGCGGCGATGGCCACGACTTGTTACGCGTGCGGGGCGGTGCTGCGCTTCGACGGCCCCATCGGACGGCGCACCGCCTGCCCCGAGTGCGACGCGGACCTGCACGCCTGCATCGACTGCCGCCACCACGACGAGTCGGCGCCAAACGAGTGCCGCGAGCCGCACGCCGACCACTACGTGGACAAGATCGCCTCCAACGCCTGCGACCTGTTCCAGCTCGGCGACGGAGCGTCCCATCGCCGCGGCTCGTCGCAGGCGGCGCGCGACCGGCTGGGGGCGTTATTCGGAGAAGCGCCGAAGCCGGCCGAGAACCCGCGCGACGCGCTCGAAGCGCTGTTCCGGAAGAACTGATCAGCCCGGTCGCACGCTCCTCGCGATCCACTCCAGATACGGCTCGAGCCCGTCCTCCACCGGCAGGACCAGCAACTCCGGCACCTGGTACGGGTGGAGTTCCTGCAGCCGGGCCTTCAGGCCCGGCACGACCCTCCTCTCGGTCTTGATCACCAGCAGCGCCTCGGCGTCGTCGTGGATCTCGCCGGCCCAGCGGTAGATGGAGCGGATGGCCGGGACCACGTTCCCGCAGGCGGCGAGCCCCTCTTCGACGAGGGCGCGCGCGATCTCCGCGGCCGCCTCGGACGTCGGCGTCGTGACCAGCACCACCACCGCGTCCTTCATCTCTTCCCCCTCCTGGCGCCACCGGCGCGTCGTCACATCCCAGAGCTGCGCGACACGATCTCCTTCATGATCTCGGAGGTCCCGCCGGCGATGGGGAGCACTCGAAGATCCCGCCAGGCCCGTGCCACGTCGCTCTCGACCATGTACCCCATGCCGCCGTGGAACTGCATGCAGTCGTAGGCGATCTTCTGGGCGAGGTCGCAGGCCACCAGCTTGGCCATCGAGATCTCGCGCAGGGCCACCTGGTTCCGGGTGAAGAGGTCGC
>Ga0315287_10004650_pt1 | contig 13422 bp, 13 predicted proteins | sample YL17G11_0_MG_FD_205037 | JGI IMG/M metagenome (GOLD analysis project Ga0315287, IMG submission 205037) | Sediment microbial communities from Yellowstone Lake, YNP, Wyoming, USA - YL17G11_0 | ecosystem: Environmental > Aquatic > Freshwater > Lake > Sediment | place: USA: Wyoming | collected... | reverse complement strand
GCCCGCCCCCGACCCGGTCACGAGGGATAAGGCCGCGCCCTGATCCCGCAAGAAGCCTTTGATCTCTTGGAGCTGAGGAAAGAAGCGAAAAATCGTCTCTTCGAGCGTATTCGTCAGGGAACCAAGTTCCCGAGTCCTCAGAAACCGCGTTATTTTACTGTCTTTATCGTCCGAAGTCAAGGCGGCCGGGTCGATCGATCCGTAAATGAGCGGAGTCGGAACAGCCACCGGGGGGAGGACCAGGACGATCCACCGGGCCGGCAGGTCGGGCAGAGGGGTGAGGCGGTCGCCGCGGTCCTCCCCCAAGCAAAGTCCGCCGGCCAAAAAATAGGGGACGTCCATGCCCAACGTCCGACTGAAAGCCTCGAGTTCGCCGGGGGCGAATCCCAGATCCCAAAAGACATTCAGGCCCCACAGGGTCATCGCCGCGTTCGAGCTGCCGCCGCCGAACCCGCCGCCCGCGGGAATTCGTTTGGTCACGATGATTTCCAAACCCGTATTTCGGCCGCTTTTCTCCCGGAGAAGGCTCCCGGCCCGGTGGATGAGGTTGGTATCATCCCACGGAATCGACGGATCGTCGCCGGTAAGTCTGATCTCCGGGCCGGGATGAGGCCGGAACTCGATCGTATCGTGAAAATCGATCCATTGGAACAGCGTCCGGATGTCGTGATAACCGTCAGGGCGTCGCCGGAGGACCTCCAGCCCCAGGTTGATTTTGGCGAACGAGAGGACCTTCACCGCAGCAACCGTTCGATTTCGACCCAAGTCTTCGAGGAAAAGGTCCGAAGGAACGCCGTCGAGGTTTCCGCGGACGGGCGATCGAAGGCCGCGTCGAGAAGGCCGACCCTCCCCTCAGTTTCCGCATTCCGGAACGACCATCGGCGGGGAAGGTCTCCGCCGGGGAAAAACTCGAGAATCCGGAAGGAGAGTCCGCCCCGGATTCCGGAGATGGCCCGCCCGCGGGTATCGCGCTCGAAAACCCAGACCCGGGCAGCCTCGCCGCTCCAGCGACCGGTTAGAAGCCCGGCGATTTCGGCCGGGCGAACGGGAAATCCAAGGAACTTTTCGATGACCTCATCCCGCCCGCCGCGCCAATAGGCCTTTTCAGACGGAAGAACGAGATAGGCCTCGTCTCCCCGGATGAGGAACACCGAAACCGACCTTCCCAAGACATCGAAAACTTCAATCCGCGCCTGATCGGGGAGGGTCAAGGAGAAGGCAAATTTCGTCCGGGCCGTTTCCCCGCCCCGGGTCAACCGAAGCGAAGCGTACCCCTCGATCGTCCTTATTTCGGCCGGCGGGCGAAGATTCGGCCGGAAAACCCGGCAACCGCCGGTTCCGAGAAGGACGGCCAGAAGCCCGGCGCCGGTCGAGAAAGCCGTTCCGATTCGGGGGAATTTTCGGGAAGGCAAGGGATTGCCGATCGCGATCAATCGAGCTTGAGGCCGTGATCCTCGGGTTTTTCGGGGGATTCGGGAGAAATGGGGGGCTTCGGCGCGACCGCGGGATCGTCGAGCTGAAAGCCATAATCGTCGGTCCTGATCTTCTGAAAACGCTCCTTCTGCCGGCGATCGCGGTCCTCCTCCATTTTTTTTCTCCGGAACAGCGGATAGAAGGGCGACTTGAGTTTTTTCCCGAAACAGCTCAGGCGGGGATTTTTCACGATCAAGACGATGAAAATCGCGAAAATGACAAGGATGCCGGTGACGCCGAAATTCATGATCGTTCCTCGCCGAGATCCCCTTCGCCTTGATAAACCCGGACGGACGAATTAATCTTCTTGGAATTCGGGGATCTTCTTCCGTTCTTTTTCCTTGCCCAAATTGAAACCGACAAGGAACGCCGTCAGGAGGCCGATCGTAACGAGTATGGTTTTAAAAAAGTCCTTCATCAAAAACCTTCCGGGATTATTTTATCCAAAGCCGGATATTTGTCAAATCGGCGGCCGGAGAGACGTTGCTTTCGCGGCCCTCCCTGCGTATATTCTCATCAGAATGAAATCCGGCCGCCGAAGAAAAAAAGAAGCGTTCGTCCTGGGGCTGGTCCTCTTCGCGGCCGCGGCGAACGGCCAGGGCATCCGTAAGGCGGCCTTCGCCGGACAATTCTACGAAGCCGACCCGGTCCGTCTCTCGGAATTGATCGAACAGCTCCTGGCCGCGGCGCCCGAACCGCCCGCCTCGTCTCCAGAGATCCGGACCCTGATCGTCCCTCACGCCGGGTATGCCTATTCCGCCGCCGTCGCCGCGGCCGGATACCGGCGGGTCCGGGGCCGGGACGTTTCCGTCGTGGTCATCATCGGCCCGAGCCATCGCCTCGCCTTCGAGGGATGTTCGATCTGGCCGGACGGCGGATTCGAAACCCCGCTGGGGATCGCCCCCGTTGATCGGGAATTCGCCCGAAAGCTGACCCAGACCTCCGGCTTTCGATTCATCCCGGAAGCGTTCGACGACGAACACTCCCTCGAAGTTCAGATTCCCTTCATCCAGAAAGTCCTGCCCCGCGCTCGGATCGTACCGGTCGTCATGGGTCGGCCGAGCGAATCGACGATCCGGACTCTCGCGGCCGCCCTGGAAAAAACGGCCCGGGGACAAACCGTTCTTGTCGTCGCCTCGTCCGACATGTCCCACTTTCTCACCAAAGAAGAAGCCCACCGGACGGACCGGGAAACCATTGCCCTCCTCCTCGCCTTCAAAACGGAGATCCTCCTTCGAAAAGTGGCCGGGTCCGCAAACATCCTTTGCGGCGGAGGGCCGGTCCTGGCGGGGATGGATTACGCTCGGCGCGCCGGGCCGGCGGAGGCGGAGCTTCTGAAATACGCCGATTCGTCCGAAGCCGGCGGTCCGCCGGACCGCGTCGTCGGATATATGTCCATGGTCCTCCAAAGGCGGGCCGAGGAGAAAGAATTCGTCCTCGACCCGGACGAAAAGAAAGAGCTCCTCCGGATCGCCCGCGAGGCCGTGACCGCGGCCGTCCGGGGAACGGACGCCGCCGCCGTCGAGGCCTCCCGCCCCGGTCTCGGCGAAGCCCGCGGCGTCTTCGTCACCCTCACCCGCGACGGCCGGCTCCGGGGCTGCCTCGGGTATATTGAGCCGGTCCTCCCGCTCGCCCAAGCCGTCGCCCAGTGCGCCGCCGCAGCCGCGATCCGGGATCCCCGGTTCGATCCGATTTCTCCGGCCGAATTCCCGGACCTGGAGATCGAAATATCGGTTCTCTCTCCGCCCCGCCGAATCTCCGATCCCGGCTTGGTTCGGGTCGGAACGCACGGCTTGATTCTTTCCCGGGGGGAGAATCGAGGCGTCCTCCTGCCCCAAGTCGCCGCGGAGAATCATTGGAGCCGCGAGGAGTTCCTCGCTCAAGCCTGTCTCAAGGCCGGGCTTCCGAAAGACGCGTGGAAGAAAGGCGCGGATATTTTCATTTTCGAAGCCATCGTTTTCCGCTGAGCCCGCGTAAAATTTTCTCCCCTCGCCGAACTTTGCTATAATGAGGGAGATCGATCCGCGCGGCCGAGGAATCAAAGATGCCGATTTACGAATACCGATGCGATAAATGCCAGAAGCGATTCGAGAGGATCCAGAAAGTCGCCGATCCGCTCTGCAAAAAATGCCCTCACTGCGGAGGTCCGATCCGGAAAATGATTTCCTCTCCGTCTTTTCAATTCAAGGGGTCCGGGTTTTACGTCAACGACTACACCAAAAAGAACAGCCCCCCGGCAGAGACGGAAAAGAAAACCGTAGACAAGGCCGCGAGCGAGAAGCCGGTTAAACCCATCTCCGAAAATAAATCCGGGAAGGATTGACCGCGGATTCAGCCGGCCATGAAAATCGTCGTCCGGACGCCGAATTGGATCGGCGATACGCTGATGGCCCTTCCGGCCATCGAATCCCTCCGGCGGAATTTCCCTGCGGACGAAATCTGGATCGCGGCCCCGGCCTGGGTCCGGGAGATCTTCGCCGGAGAGGTGTCGTCCGAGCGGCTCTGGACGATCGATTCGCCCCAGCGGGGAAAAGATTTCTTCGCCGCGGCCGCGAAACTCCGCGCCCACGCCTTCGAGGCCGGTCTCCTGCTGACGAACTCCTTCGGCTCGGCCGCCGTTTTCACCCTCGCCGGGATTCCGGAACGCTGGGGATACACCCGCGAAGGCCGCGGTCTCCTGCTCACTAAAAAAGTCCGGGCCCGTCGGCGGGACGAGCCTTTGCATATGGTTCGATACTATTTGGATCTGATCGCCGGACTGGGATGGAAAACCTACCCGGCTGAGATCCGTCTCACCGTGACTCCCTCCGAAAAGGCCCGCGGGCGGGATCTTCTGACCGCCGCCGGACTCGATCCCGGACGGCCTTTGGCCATCCTCAATCCGGGAGCCTCCTTCGGGCCGGCCAAACGTTGGCCGGCGGACCGGTTCGCGGCCCTGGCCCGGATTCTCCAGGAGCGTCACGGACTCGAAATCGCCGTGACCGGAGGAGCGGAAGACCGTCCCCTGGCCCAGATCGTCCAGTCCGCCGTGTCCCGTCCGGCCGCGGACCTCACCGGGCGGACGAACCTGCGCGAGCTCCTGGGCGTGATCCGCTCGGCCGCGGTCTTCGTGACCAACGATACCGGGCCGATGCACATGGCCAACGCCCTGCGCGTCCCCGTCGTGGCCGTCTTCGGACCGACCGACCCGGCCGTGACCGCTCCCTACCACGAGCCGCGGACCATTCTCAAAAAAGACGTCGTTTGCTGGCCCTGTCTCTATCGTCAATGCCCCTATGATCACCGCTGTCTGATGTCCATCACCGCCGAAGAAACGGCCGAAGCGGTCGCGAGGTTCCTGTGAGCCGGCCGGCCGTTTTTCTGGACCGCGATGGAACGCTCAACGAGGAAGTGGGATATCCGAGCCGGTGGAGCCAAGTCCGGATCTTCCCCACCAGCTTCGAGGCTGTTCGGCGCCTGAACGCGGCGGGCTTTCTCGTTGTCGTCGTCACGAACCAATCCGGCGTCGGCCGGGGGTATCTGACGGAGGCGGAGCTGAAAACCCTTCACCTCCGGATGGCCAAGGCGTTCGCCGCCAAAGGCGCCCGGCTGGACGCCTTCTATTACTGCCCGCATTACAACCTGTCCGCCTATCCCAACTACCGGCTCGAGTGCCTGTGCCGAAAACCCGCCCCGGGGCTCGCGCTTCAGGCCGCGGCCGACCTCGATCTCGACCTCTCCCGGTCCTACATGATCGGCGATAAGTCCGACGACTTGAAATTCGGCCGGGCGGTCGGAGCGACCCCCATCCTCGTGCTGACGGGATACGGCGCGGAATCCCAAAAAAGAATCGAGGGCCTCGATGTCCGTCCCGCCGCTGTCGCGGCCGATCTTCGAGATGCCGTGGACTGGATACTCGCCCGGGAACATCCCGCCGGCCTATGATCCGATTCGACGATATTCTGGAGAAGGTCTCCGACCGATTCAGCGAGAAGGAAATCGCCTTGCTCCAGAAGGCGATCGTCTTCTCCGGCCGGGCCCACAAAGGCCAGGTGCGGCGATCGGGCGAACCCTATCTCAGCCATCCGCTGGAGGTCGCGGCCCAGCTCGCCGACATGAATCTGGACCCCATGACCCTGGCCGCCGGCCTTCTTCACGATGTTCTGGAGGACACCGAAGTCACGGCCGAACAGCTGCGGGAAGGATTCGGCAAGGATGTCGCCGCCCTGGTCGAAGGGGTGACTAAAATCAGCCGGGTTCAGGAGGCTTCCCCCGAACTCCAACGCGCCGAAACAATCCAGAAAATCATCCTGGCGATGACCGACGACCTGCGGGTCATCTTCATCAAACTGGCCGACCGGCTCCATAATCTCCGGACCTTGAAATTCCTGCCGGAGAGCGCTCAAAAGCGGATCGCCGCGGAAACCCTCGAAATTTACGCGCCGATCGCCAATCGTCTGGGGATGGGGCGGATCAAAGCCGAACTCGAGGATTTGGCTTTTCGCTACGTCGAACCCGAAGAATACTTCCGGATGGCTTCCCTCCTCGAGCCGCGGCGAAAAAGCGCCGACCGGGCCCTGGCCGCTTTCCGACGGACACTCGAACGAAAGATGAAGGACAATCACATCCCGGCCAAAATCGAAGGGCGGATCAAACGGACATACAGCGTCTGGCGGAAAATGAAAACCCGGAAGATCGAATTCGGCCAGGTCTATGACTTCATGGCCCTCCGGATCATCACCGACTCGGTCCGGAACTGTTATCAAGCCCTGGGCATCATCCATCAAAGCTGGCCTCATATCCCCGGCCGCTTCCGCGATTTCATCGCCATGCCCAAACCCAACCTCTACCAAGCCCTCCACACGACGATCCTGACCGAGGACAAGAGCAGCTTCGAGATTCAAATCCGGACTGTGGAGATGAACAGTCTCGCAGAGAACGGAATCGCCGCCCACTGGAGATACAAAGACGAGGATCCCCAGGAGCTGATGAAGGAGGATCGGCGTCTCCAATGGCTGCGGGAGATGGTCGAACTCTTCAAGGAGCAACGCAATCCCAAAGAGTTTCTCAAGAACCTGAAAATCAACCTCATTCCGGAAGAGGTGTACGTCTTCACCCCCAAGGGCCGGGTCGTTTCGCTCCCGACGGGCGCCTCGGCCTTGGATTTCGCCTTCCGTATCCATACCGAAATCGGCCTTCACGCCGCCGGGGCGAAAATCAACGGCAAATCCGCGCCGCTCCGCACGCTTCTCCGCACCGGCGACATCGTCGAAGTCGTCACCGCGCCGGAACGGGGCCCCGCCCGCGGATGGTTGAACATGGCCTTTACCTCAGGCGCCCGGCACCACATCAAACGGCGCCTCAAACAATTGGACACCCAGCGGGCCGTCGCCCTGGGGCGAAAATTATGGGACCGGGAAACCTCGAAATACCGGTTGCCGCCGGAGTTTCCTCAAGGGAACGCGCTGCTCGGCCGCCTTTCGGAGACGACGTCCCTTGCTCTGCGTTCCCTGGAGAGTTTCTATGCCCTCGTCGGCCGAGGGAAGATCGTCCTCGGGCGCAAATTTCTCGACCGCATCTCGCCTCCCGGCCTGGAGCCGCGAAGGAAAGGAGAATCCGGAGCGCCGGCCGAAATTCAGGTGAAAGACCGGAGCTTGGAACTCCTCCGGTTGGGAAAATGCTGCGCCCCGATCAAGGGGGAGCCGATTATCGGTTACATCACGGCGGGGAAGGGGATCACCGTCCATGCCGGACGATGTTCGAGGGTCGTCAGGGAGCTCCTCTCGCCGGATCGACAGGTGGAAGTCTCTTGGGGAGACATCCATCCGATCGCCTTCAAGGCGGGGGTCGTGGTCGTCGCGGCCGATACCCCGGGTCTCTTGGCCAAGGTGACAGCGGCCGTCGCCCGGATGGAAGGGGATATCACCAAAGCGGAAGTCATCCTGTCCGCCGACAAAAAAGCCCAGATCCGAATGGCCCTCACGATCAAAGACATCCATCACCTCGAATCCATCCGCCGGGAGATCGAAAAAATCGAGGGCGTCGCCTCGGTCGAACGGAGTTGAGCGGAAATTCAGCTATTCATCCACCGACAAACTTCCGTGGAATTCCGCGAGGGGGGTTAGACGGCTTTCTGGACTTTTCCGGAACGAATACACCGGGTACAAGCCCAGATTTGTTTATTCCCGGAATCGGTTTTGGCTTTGACGTGTTGGAGGTTCGGCTTCCATTTTTTCGGGGACGATTTGTGGGAGTGGCTGACGTTGTTCCCGAAGACGGGACCTTTTCCGCAAATATCGCAGGTTTTCGGCATGATCATACTCTCGATCTTTAATAAAGGGGGTTTCTTTATACCATAAACGCGAAGACAACGCAAATTCAGCTTCTTCCGCCCGAACGAGGCGGGGATTAAACGATCCGGCGGCGCATTTTAAACGCCTCCAAGGTGTTCTTCATCAGCATGGCGATCGTCAACGGTCCGACCCCTCCTGGAACAGGGGTCAGCCAACCGGCCGTCTCGATCGCCCGGGGATCCACATCCCCGACGAGGGTATACCCTTTCTCCGCCAAGTCCTTAGCCCTGCGGGGGTCCTCGCCGAAGAGGGTCTGAATTGTGTCCTGATCCGAAACGGCGTTCGTTCCGACGTCGATGACCACGGCTCCGGGTTTGACGAAGTCACGGGTGACGAAGGCCGCCTTGCCCATGGCCGCGACCAGAATATCGGCCCGGGCGGCCACCCCGGCCAGATCCTTGGTCTTGCTGTGGCAGACCGTCACCGTTCCATTCTCGTTGGTGATCAACGCAGCCAGCGGTTTCCCGACGATCAAGCTCCGGCCGATCACGACGACGTCCCGGCCCTCGATCCGAACCCCCGTGGACCTGATCAACTCCAGAATGCCGAGCGGCGTGCAGGGGCGCAGTCCGGGCTGGTTCTGGAGGAGGAGGCCGAGGCTCGTCGGATGGATCCCGTCCACATCTTTGTCCGGCCGGATCCAACCGATCACCTCGTTGGCCTCGAGCTGTTTCGGCAGGGGGAGCTGGACAAGGATGGCGTCGACGGTCTCATCGACATTGAGGGCTTCGATTTGAGTCCGAAGGTCGTCCTTCGTCGTCTCCACGGGAAGATGAATGACCCGGCCGTTGAGGCCAAGCGTTTGACACGCTTTTTCTTTGGTCCGGACGTAGCTTTGGGAGGCTTTATTTTCCCCGACCAGAACGGCGGTCAATCCGGGAACGGCGCCGGTCAAGACCCTGAGGCGGGCCGCTTCTATTTTGACTCCTTCTCGGATTCGATCAGCCGGCGGCTTTCCTTCGAGCCAAATTCCCATGAAAAACTCCTTTGTCAAGGGACGAGCCTTCGGCTCGCCACTCGCCCGGGAGAAGAGTTTATCCGAAATCCGCGGAGAGATCCAATGGCTTCGGAAACGCCCTGTTTTTTCGGGAGGCCGGTCCTTTCGAGCCAAAGGTCGAGAAAATCATCGACTTGGTATGAATATTGCTTTTGGAAACGGAGTGGACGACTTGACGGACCGAAAAAAAAAGGCTACTTTGAGAATCAAGATGGGAAAAAAAACACTTCCCGGACTTCTGATCCTCCTGATGATCCTCGGATTCGGCGCCGGTTGTGCCTCATCTCCCGGCCGCGAGCAAATCCGTTTCGGCGTCTGGGCGTCCCGGCAAAATCTCTGGGATGAGGCCGTCTTTCGCTGGAAAAACGCTCTCGTAACAAGCCCGAATTCAGCCGCCGCGCACAACAACCTGGCCGTGGCCTATGAGAGGAAGGGCCTGTTCGAGGACGCGCTCAAGGAATATGAAATCGCCCTCCGGCTTGAACCGAACAATTCCTATGTAAAGTCTAATTACCAAAACTGTAAAGAAATTCTTAAACCGGCCGACCCCGCCGCGGGGACGAAGGGTTCCGATGAAAAAAGGAAGAAGTAGCGGATTTCTGCTTCTCGCCGCGGTCCTGACCGCCGCGGGATGCTCCTCGGAATTGGCCCTGGAACGGATCCGTCTGGAAATCCCGGGAAAGCCCGAATTTCTCATCAAAGACGCGCCTGAAATCATCCTCCCCGGCTTCTGGGAGGAGGCGGGGATCAAAGGCGTCCCCCTCAGCCCGGAACTCAACGACCACTGGAAAAACGCCCTCAAACGGGAGTTCAAGGGCCGGGTGACGGAGAAACTCGTGACGTGGACGAACGCGGAGATGCTGAACGCGCCCGACATTTGGAAAGAGGCCGGGAAGGGTTCTCCCGGAGCTTTCCTTCTGACCGGGACCGCCACCTTCACGACGGAAACGCGCAAGGCCTTGGTCGGTGTCTCCACCGGAAAATTCGAGGGTCCCTGGGATCGGCCTAATGCCTGGGCCGAGAATCAAAATTTTTCCCTTCGGCTTGAAGTCGTCCTCCTTCGCGCCGACGACGGGAGCGTGGCCTTCCGGAAAGAATTCCGGGATGCCATGTCGACGGAGAATAAGAAATCCACGCCGGCTTATATTCTTCGCGATCTTCTTGATCGGATCTCGCCGAAGCTCTTTTCGGCGATCTTCGGATCTCCCCGGACCTTGGAACGATATCTTCTCAGGAAATAAAGGAGCTCCATGCCGCGCCGTACCCTTCCGGTCATCGGCCTGACCCTCTGCCTCTTGATCCTCAGCGCCGCTCTGGCCGAGGCTCAGAATATGTATGTCCCCTATTACGGGAAAAACCGCGTTCTCTACGAGAAATTTCCCTGGAAGATTTATCCGACGGAGCACTTCCAGATCTACTTTTACACGACGGACGACCGTCTCCTCAAGAACGTGGCCGATTTTGCCGAAAGCGCCTACGCCAAAGTGAGCCGGGAGCTCAAGCACGACCTGGGCAAGCCCGTCCCTCTTCTGTATTACACAACCTTTACCGATTTCGAGCAATCCAACGTGTTTCAAGTCTCGGAAGGCGTTCTCGGCGTCTCCGAGCCGGTTATGTTTCGGGTCGGAATCCACGGCGACATGACGGAAGACGAACTCCAGGCCCTGATTTCCCATGAGCTCGCTCATATTTTCCAGTTCGATTTGCTTTGGGGCGACAAGGGCGGGGTTTTATCCATGATCACGCAGCCGCCGCTCTGGACGTTCGAGGGTCTCTCGGAATACGTCACCGGCGAATGGTCGTCCTGGTCCACCCTCATCACCCGGGACGCCGTCCTCAACGACCGGATCCCGGACTTCTCCGACTCGGGCGAGCTTTTTTCCCGGTATCCCCTCCCGCGGGAGCCGGCCTATGATTTCGGACACGCCCTCTATGAATTCATGGTCGAGCGATACGGGGCGGGCGCGATCCGTGACCTGTGGCGGGGGCTGAAAAGCACGCCCCTCCTCGGACGGCGGGATCCCATCGAACGAACCTTCAAACTGAAGACCCGCGAGTTCAGCCAGGAATTCAAGCGGTACCTTCGGGCCCGGTTCAAGGATTTCTACACCCGGGAAAATCCCGAGGATTACAGCATCGCCCTGGGGCCGGAATTCCCGATCAATCCGTATTACTTCGCCTTCTCCCAAGCCCTGTCCCCTTCCGGAGACCTGGTGGCCACGATCACCTTCAACGCCCTCGAGGGGGACATCGACATCGTCCTGCTCTCGACCAAGGACGGCCGAGTCCTCCGGAACATCACCAAAGGATTCACGATCAAATACGAGTCGATCAAATTCGAGATCGATCCCTCGTATGGAACAAGCCTGGCCTGGTCCCGGGACGGGAACGAATTGGCGTTTTTCGGCCGGAAAGGCCGCCGTCACTCCCTGTTCATCGTTTCGGCGCTCACCGGGGCGACCCTGCGCGAGATCGACGTGAAACAGGACCAACCCGCCGGACCCAGTTTCTTCCCGGACGGGAAAAAGATTCTTTTTTCCGCCTACGAGAAAGGCCGGCGCGACATCTTCGCCGTCGACCTCGTAACCGGAACGTCGGAAAACCTGACCCAAAACGACCTCTTCGAAAAAGCGCCGACGATTTCCCCCGACGGCCTCAGGGTCGCCTATTCCATCCGGGTCGGACGAACGGACAAAATATTCCTCTCCCCCTTGTCGAACCTGAACGAACGCCGGCAAATCACCTTCGGCCCGGACCAGAACGTCTGCCCGTCGTTTTCCCTCGACGGGGACACCATCTTTTACGCCGGCAACGCCCGGGAGGCCTACAACGTCTACTCCGTTCGGGTGTCGACCGGGGACGTCCGCCGCTATACCGACGTCCGCACCGGGAATTTTTTCCCGACGCCTCTTCCCAACGAGCCGGGAAAAATCATTTTTTCGTCCTTCAACAAAGGCGCCTTCCAATTATTCAAGAGCGACACCCCGGGAAGCGTCGAGCCGCCTCAACCCGCTCATCCCGAGCCCGCTGAACCGGAGACCTTCACGCCGACGCTGAGCTTCCCCCTCCAGAAGGATAAAATTCAAACGCACAAAGGTCTCGGGAAGCTCATCCTCGCCTCCGCCCCGCCGATCGACGCCATGATCACCACGGACGGCGCGATCTGGGGAGGATCGTCCTTGGCGTTCTCCGATATGCTCGGCGATCACACCTTCACGATGACGGCTTATCAAGTCCGGGAATTCCGCTCCTTCAACTTCAGCTATCTGAACCTCCGGAACCGCTTCCCCTTCCTCTTGAGCGCTTTCCAATACACGATTTATTATTATCCGTACAGCACCTACTTCGACCCGTCGGCGATGTTCCGGCAAACCACCCGGGACGCGATCGCGACCCGCAAGATCACCGGACTGACGGCCCTGGGGCAATATCCCTTCGACAAGTTCACCCGCGCCGAAGCCTCCCTGGGCTTTTATAATTTCGAGGAAGATTCCAGCAGCGGTTCCGGATCGGGAAATTTCGATCCCCGGAACGGATATTTCATCAACGGGACCTCGCTTCAAGCCTCGTTCTCCCTCGTGGGAGAGACAACGCTTTTCCGCGCTCCTTACGGCCCCTTCGCCGGACATACCTTCCGCCTTTCTTTGTCCCAGACGATTCCGGTGTCCGAATCCTTTATCCACAGCACGACCGTGGAAGCCGATTTGAGGAAATATTTCTATCTCGGGTCTGATTTCACGATCGCCTTCCGTGGGGAGGGCTCCCTGAGCTTGGGCCGGGATCGGTATCTGTCGTACTACGGCGGAAACAACCAGGTCCGATCGACCGACTTTTACAGTCTGGTGGCCACGGAATACTGGTTTATAAACGCCGAGTTCCGCTTTCCGGTGATCCACGCCATCGATACGCTCATCGGCTCCCTGGGTCCCGTCCGGGGGACGATCTTTTTCGACATCACCCGGAACCGGTTAGGCAGTTATCCCGCGAAATTCTATGAAGTCAACCCCGATTTCGCAACGACCGGCGGCTCTTACTACCGGGAATTGGAAGCGATCGGCTCCTACGGGATCGGTTTTCAATTTTATTTTCTCGGTCTCCCGATCCATTTGGACTACGCCAAGCGGCTGGAATGGGTAAAATTATCTAAACCGTTTTCAATAAAGGAAAACGGGGAGTTCGTCCTCCGGTTCTGGATCGGATACGATTTTTAAAAAAAAGGGGATAAAACCCCTTGAAATCGGCCGAGCGCGGTGCTATCATGGCCGGGCATTCTCCCCTGAAATAAGATGAGGAGCCTCTCAGTTTTTCACAGGTGTGGATAAATCTGTGGAAAACTAAATTGGAAGCGCGTCAATGGAAGAAAAAGCGAATCCTTGGAACCTGATCCTCCTTGACCTCCAAAACAAGGTCGACACCAAGAGTTTCGAAACTTGGTTTGAGCCGACCGCTTTTATCGGCCGGGAAAAGGACGATCTCTATATCAAAGTCCCCAATTCCTACTTCAAAGATTGGCTCTCGTTTCATTATTCCGCCGTGATCAACGAGAGCGCCCAGAAACTCTTCGGCCAAACCTTCGAAGTCAAGTATATCTTTGACGACGTTTCTCTGACCTTCAAAAGG
>Ga0315287_10004649_pt1 | contig 13422 bp, 9 predicted proteins | sample YL17G11_0_MG_FD_205037 | JGI IMG/M metagenome (GOLD analysis project Ga0315287, IMG submission 205037) | Sediment microbial communities from Yellowstone Lake, YNP, Wyoming, USA - YL17G11_0 | ecosystem: Environmental > Aquatic > Freshwater > Lake > Sediment | place: USA: Wyoming | collected... | reverse complement strand
ACCACCCGTAAGGAGCCCTTGGGCTTCGACGTAAAACGTGCGCACAAGAATTCGCCAGGAGGCCCTTGACTCCAGAAGCTCTTTCAGGGATGGAAAAACCGGGGGTCTGTTGACCAACACCAACGCGATCCACGAAGGGCACGAAGTCCACGAAGGACCGATTACTCGGCCGCCCGCCGCTATTCCCTAGTGGTCTGTCAGTCGTGCTTTGATAGGTTTCGTTGGGGTGGCAGTTGCACTGCCACCCCTGGGGCGGCCAGCCGGACGATCAACCGTTCGAGGATGATCCGCGGCGGCATGGCGCTGTCGCCCTTGAGGTCCAGGTCGGCCTGCAACAGCCAGCGATAGACTTGGGCCCCGCGATGGCGTCCCAGCCGCTTGAGTTGCCCTTCGGCCTTTCCGAGCACGAACGGTTTCACGCCCGCCTGTTGCAGCGCGTCGCGCAGGTTGAGGCGGCGGCCGGCCGCCTCGGCCCGGAGTATCAGCCGCGTGGCGGCGGCGAAGCGGCGCAACGAGGCCGCGATTTGTCCCAGCAAGCCCACCGGCTGCTCGCCCGACGCCAGCAGGCGGTCCAACTGCGACAGGGCCTCTTGCACCTCGCCGTCAAGGGCCGCGTCGAGCATCACCCAGGTGGTTTTCGTCCGCCAGCCGCCCGCGGTCCGTTTAACCAGTTCGGGCGTGATCTTCTTGTCGTCGCCGACCATCAGGGCCAGCTTGGCCAACTCCTGGTCGAGCAACCCCAACTCGGGACCGATCATCTCGACGAGCGTTTCGGCGGCTGCCTGTGGCAACTGGACGCGGTGCGTCTGCTTGGCCCAGTCGGCCAGCCATTTGGTCAGCCTGGCCCCCGCCGGCGCCGAACAGTCCACCAGCAGGCCGTCGGCGGCAATCGCCTTGTACAGCCGGGTGTTGCTGGGCAGCGACTCGACATCCAGCACCAGGATGCCGCTCCGCGCGGGCCGGGCGACGTAGTCTTCCAACTGCGGCCGGTAGCGGCTGACGAACTCGTCGGCCTCTTCGATCAACACCAGCCGCTTTCCCCCGCCGAACATGGCGACGGTCGAGAGTTCCTCATGGACATCGCGGAACGGGGTGTTGCGCCCCTCGTGAGTGTTGAGCGAGAAGTCGCCCTCGTCGCCGCCCAGCACGGCCGTCCGCAAACATAGGATGACCTGCCGCCGCAGGAACGCTTCATTGCCGAAGGCCGCGCAAATCGCTTGCGGGGGGTGCTTGTCCGGTTGGGCAAGGTAATCGACGGCTGCGATGGGCTTTCCGGCCATGCCGTCAGTATACAAGCCGCTTGCCGTATGGCAACGTAGGGTAACCGTTCACAGGGGACTGTCCCGATTTTCGCGGCACGAGGGACGTCACCTAACGAAAATGTTTGACTGCCGCGAAAATGGGACTGTCCCCCTTGATCGCGCGTGAACCGTTAGCAATTCAGGGTGCGTTCCCTCTTCTGGGGAATCGGCTATACTGACCGGCATGGGCGATACGTCCGAACCCACACGCCGCTGGTTCCACTTTACGCCGGGACACGTCCCGCTCGCACTGCTGGCCGTCGAAGGGTTGCTGCTGCTGTCCGAGCGGTGTGGCTGGTTCGGCTTCAACCAACACAAGGGCTGGACGGTGCTGATCGCCGTGGCGAGCGTCGGCGCGGCAATGCTTCTCATGCTGCTTTGGTTCATCATCGCCTTGATCTTCCGCTGGCGGTTCCAGTTCACTATCCGGTCGCTGTTGGTGTTGACCGTCGCCGTTGCCATTCCGTGTAGTTGGATGGCAACTGAGATGAAGGCGGCGAAGAGGCAGAAGGAGGTGGTGGAGGAGATTGAAAATGTGGGCGTGTCCGTGCGATATGATTGGGAGGTCGGTGCGGATCGTATCCTACAGCCAAACGCACAGCCACCGGAACCAGCGTGGCTGCGGAATCTGCTGGGAGCCGGTTTCTTCGATAATGTTGTTGAAGCCAGCGTAGATGACGATGCCGGGCTGGCACACCTCAAAGGACTGACCCAACTGCAAGTGCTTGACCTCAACTTCACCAGGGTCAGCGATGCCGGGTTGGTACACCTCAAAGGACTGACTCAACTGCAGTGGCTTAACGTCAGCCTCACCGCGGTCAGCGATGCCGGGTTGGCACACCTCAAAGGATTGACCCAACTGCAACGGCTTGAACTCCGCAACACCACGGTCAGCGATGCCGGGCTGGCACACCTCAAAGGATTGACCCAACTGCAATCGATGGACCTCACCGGCACCAAGGTCAGTGATGCCGGGTTGGCACACCTCAAAGGACTGACCCAACTGCAAGGGCTTGAACTCGGCAACACCGCGGTCAGCGATGCCGGGTTGGCACACCTCAAAGGATTGGCCCAACTGCAAGCGATTGACCTCAGCGGCACCAAAGTCAGCGATCGCGGGCTGGCACACCTCGAAGGATTGACCCAACTGCAATGCCTTTACCTCACCGACACCAAGGTCGGCGATGCCGGGCTGGCACACCTCAAAGGATTGACCCAACTGCAAGGGCTTTACCTCAACGACACCACGGTCAGCGATGCCGGGTTGGCACACATCAAAGGACTGACCCAACTGCAATGGCTTGAACTCGGCAACACCGCGGTCAGCGATGCCGGGTTGGCACACCTCAAAGGATTGACCCAACTGCAATGGCTTGAACTCCGCAACACCACGGTCAGCGATGCCGGGCTGGCACACCTCAAAGGATTGACCCAACTGCAATGGCTTGACCTCGACGACACCACGGTCAGCGATGCCGGGTTGGCACACCTCAAAGGATTGACCCAACTGCGAGAGCTTGACCTCAGCCGCACCAAGGTCAGCGAGGAAGGCGCGAAGAAACTCCGACAGGCATTGCCGAACTGCTCGATTCATTACTGACATGCCCGATCCAAGTTCCCGTCGCCGCCACACCAAACCGCCTCGTGCTTGCGCTGGGGGTGGACAACCGCAACATGCCCACGGCAAGCGTGGGCATGGCACCCAACAATCAACGGGCCGAAGGCCCCGTGGTTCTCGCAGGCCAGGGCAACGCCCTGGTGAAGGGGTCGCCGCGAGATCCGCATCGGCCTAACGGGCCAACCGTTTTCCCCGGCGAACGGTTGGCCCGTTGGACCGACGATCATCAACGTCTGTCTGCGTCCACCAGGGCGTTGCCCTGGCCTGGGAGAACTGCTGCCCCGTTGGGACAGAACAAGCTTCGCAATGCCGCGAGACCACCGCTCGCGGCTTTCTGAATGCTACGACCGCCGCACGGGTCGCGAGCCCGTTTGTTCCACCGGGCGGACATCGCGAATGCGGACCGATGGCCGCGACTGGTCGATGGTTGCCGGCTCGGTCGTCTGGTGGACGCCCACGTTGCCCGCCTCGTCGCGGACCTCCAGCCGCAAGTAGATTTTCTGCGGCGTGCGATTATCGAGCGGCCAGGCGTAGCGGCCGGTGTTCTCCAACCCGCTGGCGATGGGCAGCCACGGGCCGGCCGGAGTTTCGCTGAAGGAGAGCGAGACGGGCCGGGCGGCGAGCCATTTGTCGTCGGCCTGCCACGAGATAATCAGCCGTCCCGCCTCGTCGTCGACGCCCTGCTGGGCGGAAACGATCCGCGCGGTGGGTTTGGTCAGGTCCACTCCGATCCAGAGGTCGGGCAGATCGCCGCTCTTGGGCGTCATGCCCCCCAAGCCCGCGCCGTTGCTGACCACCACGCGGAACCCGTAAATGCCCTCCTCCTCGACATTGACCAACAGCGGGCCGCGGCGGGTGGTGTCGAGCGTGTAGCTGCGCCACGTCTGCCCGCCGTCGCGGCTGCCCCAAAGTTCCACGCGGCCGATTCCCGACGGACCGACGGAATCGACATCGTAATCCAACTCGAACATGCGCGAGTTGACCATCCGCGGCCGCTCCCCGGCGGGCAATCCGGGAATCGACGGCAGGCTCGTCGCTTGTTCGTCGGCCGCAACATAACGCTTGCCGATGGCCGGATTGATGTTGATGGCCACCGAGCCTCTGGGTTCCGCCGCGGGCGATGCCTCGCCGCCCGCCGGGAACTCGGAGCGCCGCGCTGCAACGGGCGTTGGCGGTGCAGCGGATGCCTCGGCCTTCTGCGGGCCGGCAGTCCGATTCGCGCCGACTTGCGCATGACCGAAGCCCAGGTTGCCGGCCGTGTCGGCCACCTCGCCGCGAATCTGAATGTCGCCCTCTCCCGGCTTCAGCGCGAACGTCGCATCGCCGGCGGTTGGCGTGGCCGTGCCGGCAGGGTCCTGCCGGTCGATCGCCACCTGCTGCCACGGCCCGTTGGGCAAAGCACGATATTGGACGCTCAGACTATTGGGCTTGAGGTGCGACTCCTCAATCTCCCAGTGGATGCTCACCTGCTTCGACTCCACGCGCCGGGCAGTAAGCTTGAACGCCGGCCGCAGCGTATCGACCAACACCCGCAAGCCCGGCGCGCCGATGGTCTCGGGCCGCAATTGTCCCGATCGATCGAGCGTGCGGATGACGAACCAATACTCGCCGTCGGCGCCAGCCCGGAACATGAACCGCTGCTCGGCGACCGGCGCCTTGGCGTACAGTTGCCAATGGGCGCCGCGGTCGTCCGAAACGTACAGTTGCACTTCCGTGGGCTGCCGCGCGGGATCGGCGGGCGGATCAACCCGGAACGGAATCGCGAACACGGGATGCCGCGTGGCGATCAACTCCGGCAGCGACAGGGTTGCCGGCGCCGGGCCGGCAGGCAACTGGGCCAAGAGCGCCGAGAGTACGAGCCAGTGCGAAAGCGGTTCAAGCCACATGCGATCCCCCCCCCAACAAGTATCCCCGCCCAGGCGCAATGTCACTGCTGACCGCGCTTGATGATCGTATCGGTTCTGCCGATCATGGCACTTGAGAAAGAGGAACCGGCGGCCACAACTGGGCAAGCTGCGCAAGGATGCGCGGCCGCGGTTGCTAGTGTGGTGATCCACTCAGATGGGAGTTCACAAGAAACCGGGGAGAAGCAGGTGGGGCAGACATTTCTGTCTGCCCGATCTGCCTCAGCCACCAGGTTCTTGCGGCAGACAACAATGGCAGACAGGAATGTCTGCCCCACCTGTCGCCATCTCGACGGTCCGATGAATCAGCGCTACTTCGCGGACTTGGCAAGCGCCCGTTCCAACTCGGCTACGCGGCGTTCGAGGTTCTCTACGCGGCGTCGAAGCTCCTCGATCTGTTTCGCCTGCTCCGCCTGCGGGCCGGCTGCCTTGGGCGGTTCCAACTGGGGACCGGGCTCCATTTCGGCGGGCGGTTCCGGGGGCTCGCCCGGCAACGCACCCGGCGGCAAAGGGACTGTTTCCGGCAGGCCCGCCGGCTTCGGCTCCTCGACCTTCGGCCCGGCTGCCGGACGCTGTCCCAGCGTGACCTTCACCTTCTGCGATTTTCCGTCGCGAAGGATGTCGAATTCGAGAACTTGGCCTGCGCCGAAGGTTTCCAGAATATCCGACATGTCGGACATTTGCCGCACGCGGATTCCGGCTATCGCGGTGACGAGGTCCTGCCGCCGAAGGCCGGCCTTCTCGCCCGGGCTGGCCGGATGCACGGCCAGGATTCGCACCCCACGGCCGCGGTCGTTCTGGTCGTCGGCCACCACGCCGAGGTATCCGGGCTCGACGTCGTTCGGCTTGCCAAGGTCGTTTCCCGGCGCTGGCGGGGGGGGCGGCACTGGGCCGTCGGCGACCTTTTCCCCGCCGGCCGGCTGCTCGGCCCGCTGGCGGATTTGCCGCTCCAATCGCTCCAGGGCCGACTGTGCCGAAGCTGTGGCAGCGAAGAAGCTCCCAGCCAGCACGGCCGTCAAACCCAACCGGACGTATGCGTTTCTTTTCATGGTTCGCAGTCCTCCCATGCGTTGACGCTTGAATTATAGCAGCACGGCCAATCGAGGGCTGGTCCATTTTTCGGCTGGAAGACGCTTTTGGCGAAAAACGTCGGCCGATACCTCACGCGGAGCGTGAGGAGTACGCTACGCCGAGCCGAAAACGTATGGGGCAGTTGGGGTTCGGACGCGGGCGCCGCGACCCCGGATGGCCGGTGCAGGCCGGGGTCTCGACAGGTTTTCCACGCGACGCGCCTCGCCGAAGCCGATAACTTTTCGGTCCGTCCGGCGTCGACTCCCCGGCATTTACCGATGATTTCGACCCGCGCGGCGGCCGAAGAAAAAATTCCGCGCCGCCAACCATCGCGACCCGTTTGACAGCCATGCTAGCATGGCTAGAATCAGTGCTTCGCGTGTGAGGTAATGTGACCAATCGCGGCGGTGGCAGCCGTCAAAGCACTCGCCAAACTCTCTGACTGAACTTCGTGCCGAACGGGGGAGCCGTTACGCACATTGTATGTTGACCGGAGAGATTACGCGCCGAGGAAGCATCGGAAGTGACCAAGGACGATAGGGAGATCGTGTCGGCCGTGCGCGATGCGCTCGTCGACATGGTCGGACGAGAACGATTCGATTTGTGGTTCGGCGCGGGAACGCGGCTGAGCTACGAAGGCCGCGCGCTGCGGATTGCCGCGCCGAATCGTTTCTTCTTGGAATGGATTCGGGGTAACTTTCGCCGAGACATCGAGAGCGCGTGCGGGAACGTGCTGGGGAAGTGCCCGGCGATCGAGTTTCACCTCGACGCCGCGGCGAGCGACGAGAGCGGCCAGCCCATGCAGACAACCAACGGCAACGTCGCGGCGAAGCACTCGCGGCACGCTCGGCGCGCCGCGCCGGCCGACGACGCCGCGCCGGCAGCGCCGCCCGCCGCGGAATCGGCGGCCCCCGCGCCGCGCCGCAAGTTCGCTTCCTTGGAGTCGTTTGTCTGCGGCGAGGCCAATCGCCTCGCCCTGGCCTCGGCGCAAATGGCCGTCCGCCAGCCGGGTCAACTCACGCCGTTGATTTTCCACGGGCCGACCGGCGTGGGCAAGACCCACTTGCTGGAAGGCATCTGGACCGCCGCGCGGAAGTCCGGCCACCGGCAGACGGCCGTGTATCTCTCGGCCGAGCAGTTCACCAGCTATTTTCTCGAAGCGCTCCGCGGCAGCGGCTTGCCCAGCTTTCGCCGCAAGTATCGCGGCGTGGGGCTGCTGATTCTCGACGACCTGCAGTTCCTGGTGGGCAAGCGGGCCACGCAGGTCGAGTTGCTGCACACCGTCGACACGTTCCTCCGCGAAGGGCGGCAACTGGTCTTCGCCGCCGACCGCTCGCCCGCCGAACTGGCCGAACTGGGACCGGAGATCACCACGCGGCTGGCCGGCGGCATGGTCTGCCGCATCGAGCCGCCCGACCATGCCACGCGACTGGGCATTGTCGGTTCCATGGGCCGGCGGATGAAGATCGACGTGCCGGCCGACGTGCAGCAGTACATCGCCTCGCGGCTGACCAGCCACGCCCGCGAACTCTCCGGCGCGTTGTGCCGCCTGCAAGCGACCAGCCAGGCGGTAGGCCGGCCGATTGCCCTGGCCATGGCCGAGGAGGCGCTGGCCGACCTGATCCGCCACAGCGGCCGGGTGGTGCGCCTGCCCGACATCGAGAAGGCCGTGTGCGAGGTCTTCGGGCTGGACCCGGCGAGCCTGCAATCTGGGGCGAAGGGCAAACGGGTGAGCCACCCGCGGATGCTGGCCATGTGGCTCGCCCGCAAACACACCCGCGCCGCGTTGAGCGAGATCGGCTTCTACTTTGGCCGCCGCAGCCACAGCACGGTGATCTCGGCGCAGAAGCGCGTGGACGGCTGGATGGTCTCCGGCTGCCCGCTGGAACTGGCCGAGCGTGCTTGGCCCGTCGACGACGCCATCCGCCAGGTCGAGCAGTATCTGGCGGCCGGGTAAGCGGGGCTAGACTACTGCCTCGAACAGCGCTGAGCCGACGCGGACGATGGTGGCGCCCTCCTCGATGGCGATCTCGAAGTCGCCGCTCATGCCCATCGAAAGCTCGTCGAGCGCGACACCCGGCGGGCAGCGGCCGCGCAGGCGGTCACGGAGTTGGCGCAAGGCGGCGAAGTCGCGCCGGGCGGCATCCGGCCCGCCCTCCAGGCTCGCCATGCACATCAGCCCGCGAACGGCCACATGCCGATACCGCGGCAGTTCTGTCAGCAAGGGCTCGACTTCGCCGGGCTGGAGGCCGTGCTTGGCCGTTTCGCCGGAGGTGTTCACTTCGAGCAAGACCGGAAACGGACGGGGGGATTCACCGGCATCGGCATCAATCGCGGCCAGCAGTCGGGGGCTATCGACCGAATGGATCATGGCCACCAGCGGCAGCGTGCGGCGGACCTTGTTCCGCTGCAGGTGCCCGATCAAGTGCCATTGGATGGGCAGGTCGGCCAGTTCAGCGGCTTTCTCCCAGAGTTGCTGCGGCCGGCTTTCGCCCAACTCGCGGCAGCCCGCGGCCACCAGGGCACGGACCTCCGCGGCCGAGACATACTTCGTGACCGCCACCAGCGTGATGTCGCTGGCCGCACGGCCGGACCGCGCCGCGGCGTCGGCAATCCGGCCGCGAATATGCGCCACATTTTCAGCAATCCGAGCGGCAATGTCGGCCATGTGTCGAGGACTCGCCGGGTTTTACGTACAAGGCGATTTCGCGAGACTGTAGCATGGATATCGGGTTGGTTATGACCCCCGCCAGCTTGCCTGGCGGGTGAACGAGTTTCAAGGCTAGGAACCGCCCGAGAGCTTTCTGCGACCCCTGCCGGCTTGTCCGGCAGGTGAAGGAGTCTGTGCGGCCCCTCCGGGCGAGCCGAGAAAACTTCTTCACCTGCCAGACAAGCTGGCAGGGGCCGGGGAATAGGCAGATTCCCACTCTAGCCTAGCAACCTTATTCACCTGCCGGACGAGCCGGCAGGGGTGCCAAAACCCGATATCCTTGCTACAGTCTCAATTTCGCAGTGTTTGTTTCCGCCACGCTTACCGACGCATACGCCGCATTCGAGAGCAGGATACATGAGGGGTATCGCCGGGCGAGGCGAGTCAGTTCCTCGGGATCGGCCAGCGGAACGATGTCCAGGTCTTCGACCAGCGACGTGTCGAGGCGGCTCAGCAGGTACACCTTGTCGCGCTGCAAAGCGCGGACGAGTTGCGCGGCGGGCAGGGCATCGACCGGCCGTTCCTTGGCGACCTGCCGCAACGCTGCCTCGCGCGATTCGGCGGCGAGCATCCGCTGCACGGCCGGGCCGGGGTAGGCCGAGAGCTCGCAGCACACGGCGATCGCCCCGCCTTCCTCGACCAGATTCTGGGCCGTCTGCACCGCGCGGCCAAGGTTCTCCCACGTCTGCTGGCTGGGCCCGCCTTCGATGGCCGCGATGACCAAGGCCGCGCGGCGCGAGGCCGTCGAAGCCCACGCCTCCCGATACAACTGCCGCCCGCGCTGCCGGATCGACTCGCTCTGCCCGGCCAGGACGTGCAGCACGCGATCGCCGGCCGCGGGCACAAGCTGAATGGTAAAGTTGATTCCCAGCAGCCAGGCCACGTGATCGACCTCCTCGACCAGCGCCCGCTTGTGGCTGCCGCCGGCATTGAGCGAGCCCAGGCCGCGAAACCGCTGCTGGGTCTTGATGTCGGAGAAGGCAGGAAACACGGCGCTGTGGATGCCGAAATAGCCCGCCGCTTCGTCGCAGCGCAGACAGCCCAACGGCAGCACGAGGTCGGCCTCGTGCAGGGCGCGATTGACCAGGATCGGCTCGCCGGCTTCGCTGGCCGCGAGGTAGGCAAGCTGCCGCCGGTCGGTCGGGTCGTGCGTCGCCACGGCGATGCGGCGCCGCAATGCCGCGGCAAGCTTCCGGCACGGGTCGGACTCTGCGGTATCGCCGCCACGCGGGCCCTGGAGGATGGTAATGCCGTCGGGATCAACGCCCGCCTCGACAAGCGAGTTTACCGTCGCAGCCACAAACTGCGCAGTTTGGGGTATGCCGTGATCCACTACCAGAACAACGCGATCGCCAGGCGTCGTACTCCGAGCGAGAACCGGATAGTCGATTGGCTCGCGCAGCGCCGCGGCCATCGCCGCCGCCGGGTCGGCCAGGGGGCCGCCGCGCGGCGTGCCGTATTCGCCGGGCGTCACCCCGTCGGCGAAATCCACTTGCACACACGAATTGGCCCCGAAATGCAGGCACGCCATCAAATGAATCTGGAAAACTGTGACAATTGGGCAAAACAAGGATCGCCATCCACGCCATTATCGGCCCCGGAGCCGGCGTGGTCAAGAAGTCGAGCTTTACCTGAACGCTTACATCGCAAATAATACTGAACTCAGGCCCTCGAATCGGTTGGAGTCGCCTCCTAAAATCCACCGCCTCAACCCCACGCTCAAGGAAATCGCAATGAATCGCCAGTTACCCGTTGTTCATGTTGTCGGTAGAACCGCATTGTTCGCGTCAATGGCCGTAGTGCTAGCAGCCGTGCTACTGGCGGTTGGCTGTAGCAAACCTTCGGAGCCATCCCCGGCAAAACTTGCGGAGTTGGAAGCGGCGGCAAAACGCGCCGACGAGGCGCCACCGGCCGAAGAGCCCGAAGCCAAGCCAAAGACGGGCCGCGAGGTTCTCAACCGCATGGTGGCCGTGTATCGCAAGGCTTCGAGCTATGCCGATGCCGGCGCCGTCCGCCTGCTGGCCGAGGCCGGTGAGCAGAAGATCGACCAGAAGGCCAACTTCTCGGTGAGCCTGGTGCGCCCGAACAAGGTCCGCTTGCAGGCCTATCAGGCGATGCTGGTCTGCGACGGCAAGAAGCTTCAGGCCGCCATCGACGACGTGCCGGGCCAAGTGCTCGTCAAGCAGGCGCCCGGCCAACTGTCGCTGAAGACGCTCTACACCGACCGCATTCTGGCGACGGCGCTAAGCGGCGGCTTTGCCGGCGCGTTGCCGCAAGCGATGCTGCTGTTGGCCGACGATCCGTTGAAGGCCATGCTCCGCGACGCCGAGGAGCCGGCGCTGGCCGAGTCGGGCCAGATCGACGGCCGCGACTGCTACCGCGTGCGGATCAAGCGTCCCGACGGCATGGCGGTCTTCTGGATCGACCAGCAGAACTATTTGTTGCGGCGGATCGTGTTTCCGACCGACGAACTGCGCCGCATGCTCAGCCCCGACAAGCCGGTCGAGACCCTGTCGATGGTGGCCGAGTTCCCCGGGGCGCAGATCGACGGCAAGATCGACGCGAAGGCCTTCGAGTTCCAGATGCCGGAAGGGGCGGAGGTGGTCAAGTTCTTCATCCCCCCGCATACCGCCCAACTGCTGAGCAAGCGGGCGCCCGACTTCAAGTTCTTCACCCTCGACGGCAAGCCCGTCACGCCCGAGTCGATCGCCGGCAAGATCGCCGTGCTGGACTTCTGGGCCACCTGGTGCGGGCCGTGCAAGGAGAGCCTGCCGAATTTGGAGAAGGTCTACCAAAAGTACAAAGACAACGGCAAGGTGGCGTTCTATGCCGTGAGCGTCGATCAGCCGCAGATCGACGACAAGACCCTGGCGAAAACCTTCGAGGATTTGAAGGTCAACGTGCCGATCCTCCGCGACAAAGACCAGTCAGCCGCGGCGTTCAAGTTCACCGGCATCCCCACCAGTTTCATCATTGGAAGCGACGGCATCGTGCAGGATTACGAGGTCGGCGGCAATCCCAAGCTGGCCGAGATGCTGCCGGAAAAAATCGAAAAGCTGCTCGCCGGCGAAAACATCTACGAGGCGCCGCTGAAAGAATACCAGGAGCAATTAAAACAATACGCCAAGATGCTGGAGTCGTCGCCGGAAGGCGAACCGGCCGCCGGCGAGCCGATCGTCGAGGAGCGCAAGCTGCTCGAGGCGAAGACGGCCGAACGCAGCGAGCCGAAAACGCTGAAACTCGCCCCCCTGTGGAAATGCCCCGATCTGAAGGCGCCGGGCAACATCCTGCTCGTCGAGAGCAAGAACCAGCCGCCGCGGCTGCTGGTGATCGATGCCTGGCGCTCCCTGGCCGAGGTGGGGCTCGACGGCAAGCTGATCGCCACGCACAAACTCGACGTCGACGAGAAAGAGATGGAGGTGGTCAGCAACTTGCGGTCCGCCACCGGCGCCGACGGCAAACGCTACGTCGTCGTCTTCGCCAGCGCCCAACAGCGACTCCACCTGCTTGACGAGAACTTCAAACGCGTGCTGAACTACCCGGAAGACGCGCTGAAGAAGCCGCACAGCGGCATCGCCGACGTGGAACTCGGCGACCTCGGCGGCGACGGCACGCTGCAAATCTGCGTCGGCTATTGGGGCGTGGTCGGCGTCCAGGGCGTGTCGCTCGACGGCACCCGGCTCTGGTCGAACCGCTCGCTCTCCAACGTCATCCGCATGGCCATCGGCGGCGCCGACGAAAAGGGACGCCGCAACGTGTTCTGCACCAACAATAGCGGTTCGCTGGTGGCGCTGGACGCCAACGGCGAGCGCCGCTCTGAAATCAGCATCCCCAAATACATGTTCCATTGGATCGTATCCGCCGACTTGCGCGGCGACGGGCAACCGCTGTGGTGCGGTCTGGCCGCCCCAAGGCTGGGCGACAACCTGGCCGTCGGCCTGTCGCTCAAGGGCGAGGAGCTATGGAACTACCTGCTCCCGGCGGGCGTGCAGCCGCAGCCGATCGAGCCGATCATCGCGGGCAAACTCACCCGCGAAGGCCCCGGCCAGTGGATTTTGCCCGGCCCTGACGGTTCCATCCACATCCTCACGGCCGAGGGCAAGCTGCTGGACAAGTTCAACTACGGCGCCACGCTGCAAGGTCTGGCCACCGTGGAAGTGGACGGCCGGCCGGTGCTGGTGGTTTCCTCGCCCAACGGGCTGGAGGCATGGAAGGTGGAGTGAACAAGTGCAAATAGCCGAATTCGCCTTATGAGTATGAACATGAGAAAGAAAAAGATATCCCCCATCCATCCAGGCGAGGTTCTCATGGAGGAGTTCCTCAAGCCCATGAGCATTTCTCCATACCGGCTGGCCAAGGACATCAGCGTTCCTCCCCGCCGGATCAACGAGATTGTCCATGGGCAGAGGTGCATCACCGCCGACACCGCCCTGCGTCTGGGCCGCTACTTCGGCGTCTCACCGCAGTTCTGGCTCAATCTTCAATCGCACTTTGATCTCGCACGGGTGGAAGATCGGATCGGGGACAGGTTGGACCAGGAGGTTCACGCCCTAGCCACGGCTTGAAGGGCAAGAATGGCGAACCAGGGGGTCGAGCGTAGTACAGATGGAGGACAACGATATGCGTGCCGAATATGATTTTACTGATGGAGTGCGTGGTAAGCATTACAAAGCCATGCAATCTGGATATACAATCACTATTCATAATGTGGATCAGTAGTGTCCGGTTATAAGTCGAATAGTGACAACTGGTTACAGCAAGTGGTTTCGGGATTCGGGACAAAAGAAGTCGAAAGTGCCTGAAAAATAGGTGTTTTCT
>Ga0315287_10004648_pt1 | contig 13424 bp, 12 predicted proteins | sample YL17G11_0_MG_FD_205037 | JGI IMG/M metagenome (GOLD analysis project Ga0315287, IMG submission 205037) | Sediment microbial communities from Yellowstone Lake, YNP, Wyoming, USA - YL17G11_0 | ecosystem: Environmental > Aquatic > Freshwater > Lake > Sediment | place: USA: Wyoming | collected... | reverse complement strand
TGGGATGCGCCGAGTTCCTTGGCTTGGTCGCTCACTGCGCCGAGTAAGGCCTCTCGCGCCTCTGGGCTATCGGCGATCACCCCTCCATAGTTCACATAGGGGAGCGACACCAGAAATTGCCCGAATACTGGACTCTTTAAGAACACCAGCGGGAGAACCCCTCTTACGTCCCCCTGTGCCCCTCTGGCCATGTAGTAGAAGGTTGGATGCCCAAAGACCTTCGTGATGACATGACGCCAGGCCGCGAGATGATACCCAGTCGCCTCAGGGTGCTCACCGACATAGCGGTCCCAGGCGGCTTCTTCCTCACTCCGCTCCATGTTGACTATCGTGACAGTGGCCATATGACGTACGCGATCACGTCTTCGCTACTGCCTGTTCTTGGAACTCTGCCGCTCCTCACAGACACGGTCCAGCAGCTCCCCTCCGTGTCAAGATGGGTGAGACACTCAGCTGCATAGAGTTTACTGAGCAGGGCGAGAAGGGATTCTCAGGATGAGTGCACACAGTTCTGCAGTGGTTCTGGAAGATCGGCTGCGGGGGGTCGAAGTCATGGCGAAGGCGACGCGGCGACGGTTTACAGCCGAGTACAAGCTCGGGGTCATGCGGGAAGCAGACGCCTGCACGGAGCCGGGGGAGATCGGCGCCTTGCTGAGGCGGGAGGGATTGTATACCTCCCACCTCTGCCTCTGGCGTAAACAGCGGCGGGCGAGGGAGCTCATGGGGCTCGCCCCCGCCAGGCGAGGCCCGGCGCCGAAGGCGACGAACCCGTTGGCGGCCAAGGTGGCGGCGCTGGAGAAGGAGACGCGGTGGCTAAACGCTCGTGCTGAGCGCGCCGAAGCACTGGTGGAACTCCAAAAAAAAGTCTCAGAGATCCTGGGGATCGAACTGAAGCGGCACGGAGAGACGGGCTGATGGCGGTGGTGGCGCAACAGCGGACGGGGGTGGGGATCGCCCCGGCGTGCGCGGCCCTGTCCGTGGCGCGGGCGACCTTCTACCGACGGCAGACACCGACGGTGGCGGGTCCCCGGCGCCCGCGATCCATCCCCCGGGCCCTCCCACCCGATGAGCGGAAGAGGATCCTCTCGCTGCTCATCGACGACCGGTTCGCGGACCGTGCGCTAGCGCAGGTGTATGCCATCCTGCTGGACGAGGGGACGTTTCTCTGCTCGATCCCTACGATGTACCGGATCCTTCGGGAGCACCGGCTGGTTCGGGACCGGCGCAACCAGCGTCGTCACCCGAGCGACCACAAGCCGGAACTGCTGGCCACGGGGCCGAATCAGGTGTGGTCGTGGGATATCACGAAACTCCTGGGCCCGGTGAAGTGGACCTACTTCCACCTCTACGTGATCCTCGACATCTTCAGCCGGTACGTGACCGGGTGGATGGTCGCGCCGCGCGAGTCGTCCGCGCTGGCCCAGCGGTTGATCGCCGAGACCTGCGCGACGCAGGGGATCGGGCCAGGCCAGTTGTTCCTCCATGCCGATCGGGGCACGTCGATGACCAGCAAGCCCGTGGCGCTGTTGCTGGTGGATCTCGGGGTGACGCGGAGCCACTCGCGCCCCCAGGTCTCCAACGACAATCCGTTCTCCGAGGCCCAGTTCAAGACGCTGACGTACCGCCCAGACTTCCCGGCACGCTTCGGCAGCCTCGAGGACGCCCGCGTCTTCTGCCAGGCGTTCTTCCGCTGGTACAACGGCGAGCATCGCCACGCCGGCATTGGGCTGATGACGCCGGCAGTCGTGCACGACGGGCGGGCCTCGGCGGTGCGTGACGCCCGGCAGTGGGTACTCAGTGCCGCCTACGCCGCGCACCCGGAGCGCTTCGTGAGGAAGCCACCCCAACCACCCAGGCTGCCTCACGCGGTCTGGATCAACCCGCCGAAGGAAGAATCGGCCTCGCAGGATCGCGCAGAAGCCACGATCTCGATCAAAGACGACCGACGGGTTGCCCTAAAAGTAGCGGGGCTCTTGGTTTCATCAGATCCCGTGATCGTCTCGCCTCACGCGATCACGACGCAGACAGATGAGGTTGTACGCTAAACTCCCAGGGCAAGTGTCTCAAAATCGTTGACACGTTCCGGCGGGGTCATCGACGCACGAAGCACTGATCGTCGCTGACACAAGCCCCACACCCAGAGAACGAATGGGTATCCTGCATAGGCGTACAGCACGACAAGGAGCGAGCCCAATAGCAGTACCTGAGTGATTATCTCGAAAGGACAGGGACTCATGGCGATTGCCCCATAGGGAGTCTCAGATTAGTTAGGCATCGCAGAGCAACCACGCGCAGTCCGGTAGCCAGACACAGCCCTCAGTGGCTAAACGCCTGTTCAACGCTGGCCTCGGACCAATGTGATGAATTGCTGCAGATGGGTCTGGTAAAACAGCTGCGCTATCGTAAAATCTGGGGAGGGTCAACCATCATCTATTTCGGATAAGGTCGACAAACCGGCTCAGACGGTCGCGGTAAAAAACCATAATTACTCCAAAATACACTGCAGCCCCGCATGCCACTTCACCAATCATTCGAAAGTATGAGGGAGCGTCCGCTGGGATTATCAGCAGAAACAAATAGATTCCTCCAGCCATACTCGCTGTTCCGATAAAAGCCGGCCAAAGGATCCCAAGATAGGTCAAGATCGACAAACCGGTTACCTGCAACACATGTCGATAGATGGGGACCCATGTGGGAGGTTGCACAATGATCCAGGCTACCGCGAGACCAACTACTCCCCAACGACTTCCAACCAGGAAACCAATGGGATAGAGCATCACGCACAGAACGCTATTGAGCATCGCCAGGCGAGCCCCCCCGGTGACATACAAGATCGGTGAGATCAACGTGAAGACTGAACGAACCACAGCCCAACATGCTAAAATTCTCAGAGGCGCAATGACACCCACCCACTTCTCCCCTAAGAGCATTATTACGCCATCCTCTGAAAGAAACGCCACCCCGACTCCCAGTGGAAAGGTGATGAGCGATACGCCCTCCGTCAGCAAAAGGAGGTAGCGGCGTATTGCTGTCGGATCAGTCTGCACTGAGGAGTAGAACCCCGGCATAACGCGACTGAGCAACGCGGTGATTTGATCGAGAGGGAGACTCGCCATGGTAGTGGCAAACGAATAGGCCCCGACGACCCCTTGTCCCAGGATTCGTCCCGCGATGAACACATCAGCGTTGGAGGCGATATACCATAAGAGCCGCCCGACTAATACATGTGAACTGAATCGAAGTGCCTCGTGCAGAGAACGCAGAGACGGCCTTGTATAGCGAACCGGATGATACCTCCATAATATGGCCGTCACCGCCCCATGACCTGCCACGCCACCGACGACAAGCGCCCAGTATCCGGCTCCCCACCACGCCAGTCCCAGTGTGGTCAAAGTGGCTATCATCGCCTGTCCACCATCGAGAAACGCGAGCAGCTTGAATCGCAGGGCCTTTTCAAGCAAAGCGCTGGGGATCGATCGCATGGCAAGAAATGCAAATCCGACGCCCATGACCACGATGACCAGCGGTACGTCGGAGACGTCATAGAATCGTCCCGCCGGAATTGCGACTAGACAGGACAGGAGAAACCCACACACACCGAATAGGCTGGCCAAGCTATGCATGCTGGAAATTTGCTCGTCGGTCAGCTGGCGAAGAGCGACCACGGCTGCCCCCAGCCCAAATTCGTTCAAGAGCCCGATCAATCCGACAAAGACGGTTGCCATGGCAACAATCCCGTAGTCTTCGGGGGTGAGTAATCGTGCCACAATGATGGTTGATGCCCAGGACAGGATTTGGCTTAACCACTTGACCGCACCGGTCCATGCAGCCCCCGCACGAGCGTGCGATCCAGCGCCCCCGTCTCGCGCCCGGAATGACTTGAGGGCACCTTCATATCTGCACTCACTGCACCAGATCGTTCCATTGCGACGTTCCGTCCTGTCCTTAGAAGGCCAACCATCCCCTCATCCATCGGGAAGAGGCGCGATGCATTCGAGGGGAAAACCCTTGCAATGCCATTGCGCGATCGTCCGCTGCTCTCCTGCCGATGAACTCATAACTGACGGGGGCGCGGCAGTACGGCACGAGCGATTGCAACAAGCTCTCTCAGATATTCATCGCGGCTGGCAACCATGCCGCGGACAAGAAAATACAGAAGTTGCATTCGCTCATTAAGGCTCAAGGGCCCCCTCAGAACTGCCACAACCTGGTCCGAGAAAATCTGCCACCGGCGTTCTCGCTTCGCTCTCAAGAACCGTGAAACGAGGGTCAGCCTCGGAGCTGCGGCCTTGCTGGGCAGCCTTTTTGAGCATCCTGTGGGAGTGTTTTTCTGTTGTGCCACACGTGCGGACCATCTAAGTTCTAGCGTGCCAACATAGTTTTTCCGCAGCCTGCTAGACCAGGAGAGGCATCACTCCGTAAACAGCTTCGCGAGTTTCGTCGCATTGAACCAGGCCGGATGATGTCCCGCTCCGCTCTTGTCGCTGATGTCCGTGGGGGTGGGATTGAGATTGAGATACCAGATGTTGGCCGCACCGGCTGAGGTGGAGAGTGGTGACGCGATTTCACTCAGAATATCGGCTTTAGAGAGCTTCACCGAATAGATTTGCAATCCGCGCAAGATCCCCGACAAACACTCGTTGCCTGGTTGCCACGGGGCATCGCCAAACGTCAGCGCGGGTGCGGGCGGGCTCGTATCGCCATAACCCGACAAGGCCGAGGTGCGCGTGACCTTATGCCCCGCATCCACGTTCGGCAGATCCCAGTAAAACTCATGATGCTTCACCGCACCGACTGCGCCCCACACGACCAACGCTTGCGTATACCACACATCTTTGACCACCAGCCCATTCGTGAAGTCCGATTCCTCGGCTGCTATTTCCCAATCATGCACGGTGCCCGTGGAGAAGCCACGCGGATACGGATGGGCTCCGTAGTTCGTATCCACCGTTCCGTTTGGCCCGTTTTTCCAGTACCACGTATCAGCAAGGGTGCCCTTGCCATCGTCGTTCGACCAAAACATCGTGGTGTAATAGCCGGTTTGTTGCGCCGGTTTGACCCGCCAAATGTAGGTGACCCCGTTCCCGCTCGGTCCATAAATGGGCAGGCCGTTACTGTGCGGATTCGTCCAGCGGAAGCGCACCGACTCGGCGTTTTCGTTCGGCACGTCCCCGTTGGAGGGAAACACTAAACCGGTGCTGGACGCGGCGCTGGTGGTGAAGGTCCAGCTGAAGTTGGTCGCCAGCGCATTGCCCGCGAGATCCTTGTTCCCGGTGGTGAGCGTGGCGGTGTAAGCAGTGCCCAAGTTCAAGCGGGCGCCCGAGGGGAGCACGAACGCGACGGTGATGCCATTTGTCGTAATGTTCCCGGTGACGAGGTTATTCGCGTGGTCCTTGAGCGTAAAGGTCGTGGCGGTAACGGTCTCTGGATTCACTGGCTCGCTGAAAGTCGCGGTGATGGAGGAGGAGACCGATACGTTGGTGGCGCCGCTGGGCGGACTGGGAGTGTTCACGGTCGGTGGCGTCGTATCCGGGGTAGTCCCAGTGGTAAAAGACCAGGTATAATCAGTGAGCAACGCCTTGCCGGCGAGATCCTTGACGCCGGTGGTCAGGGTCGCCGTGTAGAGTGTGGAGCCGGCCAATGCCGAAGATGGTGCGAACATGGCGGTGGTTCCTCTGACGGTGACCGTGCCGCTCACCGGATTCATTGTGCTATCTTTCAGCGTAAAGGTCGTGGCAGTGATGGTGCTGGCGCTTATTGATTCACTCAAGGTGGCCGTGAGCGCGGAGGAAATCGATACGCCTGTGGCACCATTGGCCGGAATTGTTGCGCTAAAGGAAGAGGAACCGCTATTACCGATCTCCGTAGTTCCCGTCACGGGAGAACTCCGTTCACAGGAAAGAAGTACCGAGGCAACGATGAGCCCCAATGCGGCGTGAGACAGGCGGCAATAAAACGAAACCATCTAGTCCTTTACTTGAATAACATGGGTCTTTATCGTGAAATGACGATGAGACATTTAACCTAAACGAGCGCAACCTTAGAGGCTATCCCCCCCCTCAAGAGTCAGCTCTGCGAGATGTTGCCGGTTACACGATCGTCCGATACAGTTCGATATCGCGCATGCTGAGGCCCTCCTGGTAAGGGCCTCAGCATACCGGAAAAGAGAATCTTCACCCACCCAGAGTTCCGGAAGAGCTTTTTCCAAAACCGGCTCGAGCCGCTTCATCACTTCCGCTGTTTGGTTCGCATGCGTTCCCGATCCCACTTCGAGCGATACATTGGGAGTGGGAGTACCGAGATCTTGAAAGAACTGCCCCGCCATCCCGATATCGTAATGTTGACCGGTATGCACCAACAGGGGAGCGATCTGCGGATGCGCTTGCATTTCTCTCATGAGCGGGGCGATCTTCATGAAGTTCGGACGCGCGCCCACGAGATTCACGATCTTCATATAATGCCCTCCATCATTCTAGACTTATTAACCTGCTCCCCGACATATTCTTCATGCCATCAAGCCTGTGGCGAACGAGCGGCACGAATGAGCGAGAGGAAGGTCTGTACACGCGCTCGATGCAGCCCAACCGTCGTAGCGAGGTAGGCAGCGCCTCCCACGGCGACAAGCGCCAGGAACCGAAGGGCAAGGCTGCTGTTCACTGGAAGAAATAGTTTGGCAGAGAGCACTGCAATCGCCATGACCACCGTTCCGCTCAACGCGGGCCATAAGGCCTTCAGATACTGCCCTGCCGTCAGCTGAATCGTGGAAAAGACACGCCAATAAATGGGGAGCAAACTAAGCGGATGAACGACCATCCAAGCCACCGCGATTCCCAGCACGCCCCAGGCGCTTCCAATGTAGAACGCGATGGGAAACACCACCATCGCCCAGAGACCATTGAACATGCCGAAGCGAGAGCCCCCGGTGACAAAGAGAATCGGCGGCAGGAGGGACGCCACCGATCGAACCGCAGCATAGGTGGCCAATACACCCAGCGGCACAATGATGGCTTGCCACTTCTCCCCCAGAACCAATAGCACGAACTCTTCCGACACCAGCGCCAACCCGAAGGCAGCCGGGAATGTGATCATCGCCAGCCCTTCCGTCAGTCCAAGAACATAGCGGCGCAATGCGGAAAAATCGTGCTGCACCGCTGAATAAACGGCCGGACTGACCCGATTCACCAACGCGGTGACTCTTTCCATGGGGATGTTCGCCAGTGTCAGTGCAAACGAGTAGCTTCCTAGTGCAGCCGGCCCAAGAATACGACCAGCTATAAAGACGTCAGCGGTGGAGGACAAATACCATGCGAGGCGGCTCGCAAGGAGATGCCAACTCAGACTCAGCACACTTTTCAAGGTCTGGTAATTGGGGACGCTGAACGGTGCTCCGGCAATACTCACAACCACGATAGCCGTGGCAACACCACTTATTAGTCCTCCGAGAACTAACGCCCAATATCCAAAACCGATGAGAGCGAGCAGAACCGTCACCGTGGCGTTCACCAGCGATTGCCCGCCTTCCACTAACGCCAACGTTTTAAATCGCAGGGATTTTTCCAGAATGGCATTCGGCACAGAACACAATCCTGCCGTAAGAAATGTCCCACCCAACGCCACCACTACCCAGGGCAGATCGGGGGCATTATAAAATTTCGCCAGCGGCAAGGCCGCCGCACAAGCCACTGCGAATCCGGCGAGACCCAGTGAGAGCGCCAGGCTATTAAGCTGGGATACTTGTGCGCGACTGAGGCTCCGAACCATGACAATCGCACTGCCCAATCCAAACTCATTTACCAAGGCCACAAGTCCCAGGAATGCCATTGCCATGGCGACCAATCCATAATCGGACGGTGCCAAGACCCTCGCCACCACTATAGTGGAAACCCAAGAGAGAAGCTGACTCCCCCACTTGACCGCTCCCGTCCACGCAATACCTCGGAGGAGCGAATGATCGAGACTGGCAATGGAAGGACTCGCTATGGGAGACGCTGGGTCGCAGACCGGCTTATTGACTTGGGTAAAGACTGTCATAGGATCCAATGGTTAATGGTAATTATTGCACAACAGGCACGGATTCCAGCATACATAGCAGCAGAGCAGGCCACCGCTCGCTTATCGGGAAACTGAATGATCAAACTCTGGAAAGAGCGATCAAGGCAATCCTCGCATACCTGAATCCGGCGATTACATATCCACCACATGACAGTACTCAGCCAGCCTTGTCAGGGCGTGATGCCGGATCTGCCCCATGACACCCATGCATGAAGCACAAGACTCACATGTCCAATTCTTGCGAAATATGGCTCGCTACTCGTACCCCGCCACTAGATAATTCGCGCATAGCGTAACCAAGACCCGGTCAGTTCCAGAGCTTGTTTGCGCCCCACGGGGGCACTGTATCCAAGCAGACGTTGAGCCTTCTCGGAGGAGTGCGCGACCGTCCGCCCTTGCGCGGCAATGATGTTGTCCGTCCGATCGAATCGCTGAGCAATTGGCGCTATTTGGCAAACCGCTGGGGCCCGTTTATTTTCAAGCGAATCCGCTGTTTAACGTCTGTGGGTAGAGCGAGGAACCGTTTATAGTCGAACTCTTCAAGCGTACGGATCAACGGCACACCTCGTAAGACGCTTCGCAGCTCACCGGATAGAAGCACGCGCGGCAACGTGGCGAAAGTGTCGCGCCACATCCTCTCAGACGGTTTGCCATAAAGATCCGCTGCTCTGACTGATGGAAGCAACGCGCCGACAAGAGCAGCATGATCATGGAGGTGTTGTTCCCACGACACGACATCCCGGTCGGTAATAAAGAATGTTTGGCCTATCGCTTGGGGCTTCCACAAAGACAGCAGTATGGCTTCCATAAGATTGTCAATGTAGACATGATTGCAGGGGTTTATACCACCATCGACGACCGCCATTTTCCGGGAACAAATTTTCTAGGCGCTTCCGGGTTCAACATGGGTAAAGATCGAGCCCTCCGCAGCGAAAGTGAAGTGAGGGCAACGGATTCTTCAGATATGCCCGTTAATCGCGCAAGGCAGTAACAAATTCACTGGCTCTCAGTTGAAGTCTATGGATTACGTGTCGCATAGCTCCAATCAACTCGCGCGCAAGCACATCGCGCTTCCATATCCCCATGCGAATAAGGAAGCGGCCCAAGCGCATTTTCTCTGCAAAGTCCAATGGTGCCTGCATCACTGAGCGGCCGTGCGCGCAAAGATGTCGCCATTCCCTCAAGGACATTCGCCCCTTGGTTTTGGGGTCAAAAAATTCCTGCGTCAGGCTAACATCATCTTTGTAACTGCTCGAAGCTGCTGGATGGAACCGACGATAAAATAAGAACTCAGGAATTTCCCAGAACTTTCCGTAAAGCGTCAACTCAGCCACCAGCGGGATGTCGCCCCCGGGAAAGTTTCGAAGCAGTCCTGTTTGCCGTAGAACGTTCGCCCGCATTAACCCATAAACAACGTTAACAAGCCCCAATTTTGACAAGAGCAGGACAAAGCGTTCAGATGCCTTAGACGATTGTAGGTGTAAGCCGTCTTCGTACTCCGAAATGACGCTGCCTCGCTCGTCGACTAGCTTCGTTTTAGGATATGTGAGAACCACCGAGGGCTCCCGGTCCAAGACCTCCACACAACGTGCCAGACTCTCTGGCGCGAACAGGTCATCACAGTTCGCCCATCTAAAGTACTCGCCGGAGGAAAGCTCAAAAGCGCGCCCGAAGTTCTTGGCAGCCCCAAGATTCTCTGCGTTGCGGACGTAACGGATCCGCGCATCTCTTTCGGAGTAGGTCCGGCAAATCTGTTCGGTACGATCCGTCGAAGCGTTGTCGCAGATGATGAGCTCAAAATCTTCGAACGTTTGCGCAAGGAGTGAATCTAGTGTCTCAGCGATGTAACGTTCGCCGTTGTAGACAGGCACTCCAATACTTACTCGTGGTATCTTGCTAGTCTCCATTTGTCCCTGCACCCCAGTGGCGATAATGAAGTCACTAGCCCGCATTATTCATGACGGTTCGTCGCGAAATCGCGCAGTCGCCAAGCGAGACAGGCGCGCGGAGCCGCGAGGCGGGGCAACGCCACGCCTGGGAGTTTCGAAGGGGGTGTGCCCCCTTCGTGGGGATTCTACAAGGGGGCTGGCCCCCTTTGTAGGAGTGGGCGAGGCAGGCTTCAGAGCCGAGCCTGCGACGGGAGGGAGGCATCCTTGAACAGGATGTTGACCGACTGAGTGGCGAGCCCGCCTGCCTGGACGCCAGTCCGACCGCGTCCAGGCTTGTCGCAGCGGAGAATCCGCGATTGCAGCAGAAATGTTCATGAATAATGCGGGCTAAGACCATCCCTATTCGCGGACCTCTTCTAACAATCTGAACACCTGATCGTATTGAACGTCGAGGGCCTGACGATGGGTCAATATCCGCTGAGCGATTTCTCTTTTTATTGCCGTTTTCCGGGATTCGAGAGAGATAAATCGCTCCTGCAGGGACTTTAGTTCAAACTGCAGAATATCCAGTGCATATTCTGCCTGGCCCATTTGCTCCATGAGATCATTGGTTTTATTGGCATAGGCGATTCCTAAGACAGGTTTGTTGAGTAAATATGACAAGACTACTCCATGAAATCGCGTGGCAATGATCATGTCTGTCATGGAGATTGCAGAAGTCAGGTCATCAAATGAATGGACGGGGTAATCGATGATATGTTTTTCAATATCCAGGGTACTGCTTTTATTCATGTATATCCGTATATCTTCGATGGCGGGAGGATCAGCGCGTATTTGGGTGGGAAAGAACAGGACTGCATAGCCCCTCTGAATAAGCCACGAGGCGAAGTCAGCTAATTTTCTGATATAGATTTCGTAGTTACCAGCATTAGCCCCAATCATATATTGCGGATCCAAAAAAGGCAGCGGATTGATCCCGACTATAGGTCGAGCGATAGATGAGTTAGCATGCTGTACTGTTTCCTTGACGCATAGACTGTATACCAAATCTGGAAAGACAGGATTGTGCCCCACGACGCCTAACTGCTCTATACACTTCATAGACACCTCATCACGGTAGGATCGGTAGTTAGCGAGTGAAAGAGAGGTTCGGATAAAAAACCTGCCGAGCGACGACTGAATAGGTCCCGCTCCACAGCTCACAAAAGCAACCTTTATTTTGTGGGCCTTGGCGATTAGCACCCATTTGAAAACCGTGTATGGATGTCCCCAGGGCCCTCCAGCAACATAGTCAATTAACTGCGAAGATCCGGCGATAATCAGCAGGTCGACGCCTTTCAAATTCCGGTAGCATTGAAGCAAGAACCCTGGTTCCTTGAGGGAGGCTCCTAAGACATGCCATATTGTCTGGGTTTTCTTTAGGAAAAGATAAACCAAAGGGAATGTTTTAAGCCTGATCTTGACCTGCCCTACCAGCTTAGATGACCATTTGCTTTCTTGAGTACTAAATTGGCTCCGGTTGTCAGGCGTCGCAACCTCCTGGGTCCTGTCGATTCTTCGTATCGGGAAGGCGGCTATATGATGCCTCTCCCTGGTATCCTCAGGCTTGAGAGTAAAACCATGGACTTCGGCGTATGGATAGCGGCGTTTGATATTTTGAATAACCACTGAGATGATGACCTCATCCCCGAGATTTCCGTTACCTACGTGACCAAAGACACCAATTCTTCTAACCGCGCGAGGACCACTCATCGTCGAAATTCCCAACGGCCATTCATGTGGGCACAGAATGTCATTCAATCCCGCTTTTGAGCGAGCACGATAAGCGTGTATCCCAGCCCAAGTCGCTCCTTCAGGGCCTCGCGATGCTGCCGGGAAATTAACAATCCCAGTACTACATTGACCTTATAAGAGTTGACCAATCGCAGTATCCCGCGGTGACCCATGGGGAGGATGCTCATTGATCGGAGTACATGAAAATGAGGGCGGAGGAGGCGCTTGAGCTGCGGCATTGTAAGCCACCGTTCTATATGCTCGGGAGGTTGGGGGGGGAAATCTCCGCGGTCTATTATGAATTTATTGGCAGTAGTAATTATGAGATACCCCCCAGGTTTGAGCACATGAACAGCGCGATCAAGGTAAGCAACTTGATCTGGAACGTGGGCGATGACCTCCTGAGAAACGACGACGTCAAAATTGTTCGCCGGAAGAGACATTTTGAAAATATCCCCGGCAAAAAACGTGACGTTGGGGTAGCGAGCCCTGGCTGTGGCGATAACACTTTCTGCGAGGTCTACCCCAGTAGTCAGACCGAACTTGGCCAGCATCTCGGAAAGCCAACCAGTACCGCAACCCAGATCAAGAATCCTAGGGCGATCAAGATTGAGCGACTGGAGAAGCAGTAAAATGGCTTCAGCACGTCTTATGCACCACTCAATGAGATGCTCTGGGTCTCGCATATTTGCATTCCAAGTCTCCCAAAATTGCTGTTGTTCAGATATCGTTGGATCCGATAAATTTTTCATTTCCTCTCTCCCAAATTTATCTACTTATTCCGGCTACGTTTAAATCAATTGGCGAAAAGGTACCCTCAAAAGATGTGTAAATGAGTTGAAGGCGGCATAGCCTATCGATTGCGAACATCAGCTGGGTTGGAAGCCTGACACCGAGAGAAGCGGACAGAACATAAGCATACATACTACCCAAAAAACTTCCGGGTGGTTATGGGCTCTAGCAATGCGCCTAAACTGCTCCCCTCTATGACAGGGGCCACCTGAACTGAGTAGACTGTGGCTGATCCACACAGGAGGGATCGGCCATGAAGCAACGCAAGTGGGACGCCAAAACCAAAGTCTATAGTGGACCAGTCCGCTGGAGTTGGAACAATCGCTCACCGCATGAGTTGAGTGGTACAACAGCCGGTACTTGCATTCGGCACTCGGCTATCGGACACCGTGTCAGGTCGAACAACAACATCGCACCATCCACAGCACTCAGTTCGTGGCCGCTTGACAAATGAGGAGCACTACACCCTCCACTGCAAGAGTTAGCGGCAAGAAAGTAAAGAGCAGCAACATTTTTAGAGTTGATAATGACGCTCCGTCATAAAAAGATCTCTCAGTAACAATTACAATGCCGTCGACAAACTTAGCTGGCACTGGCGGAACTGTGCGAGAGGCTTCATTCAAATACTGCCCACGCACAGTAGGGTTGATGTGGGTGGCGACGCAATGCTAGCTTATTCAGTCCAATTGTCTCCATCAACGCCAGCGTTTCGCCAGGCCAATGGCGGCAATTAAGTTCGTCAAAAACCAGCAGAGAACCACGGGTCAGACGTGGAACGATCAGCTTGAGAACATCGCGGGTTGGTTGGTAAATATCCATATCGAAAATTGCCATGGCAATAATTCCAGCAGGGTTGTCTTGCAGCCATTTTTTGAACGTAATCGATGCGTCGCCTTTTATCAAATCAAATTTTTTCAC
>Ga0315287_10004646_pt1 | contig 13426 bp, 8 predicted proteins | sample YL17G11_0_MG_FD_205037 | JGI IMG/M metagenome (GOLD analysis project Ga0315287, IMG submission 205037) | Sediment microbial communities from Yellowstone Lake, YNP, Wyoming, USA - YL17G11_0 | ecosystem: Environmental > Aquatic > Freshwater > Lake > Sediment | place: USA: Wyoming | collected... | reverse complement strand
TCTCTCTCTCTCTCTCTCTCTCTCTCTCTCTCTCTCTCTCTCTCTCTCTTTCTCAGTTAAGTGGGGGAGGGTTGGGGGGAATGGGGGGTTAGAAGCGCGCGCGCGCGTGCGGTGAGTCAAACCAACCCCACGCGCGCGCACCGAGGGAAGGAAGAAAAACAAAAAAAGGCAGGGACAGGATTCACACCCCCATTCTCACATGCTCTCACCCTTGCGCGTACCGGCGCGTCCACTCCGCCGCCGTCTTGTCGTGGACGTCCTTGTCTGCCAGGAGCTGCTGGGCGATGGAGCCGACGAGGGGGTCCTCTGTTGTTGTATTTTGGGAGAGGGAGCGCATGAAAAGAGCGAGGGAGGGGGTGAGAGGGTGAGGTTGGAAGGGGATGGCATGGAATGGAGAAACGAGCCGCGCGCGCCCCCACGCTCTCTCACTCCTCACAACATCCACGCACGTGGATTGGGATCGGTCAGCAGGGAGCAGACGGAGAGCAAGACTTTCGAGACGGTCAGGGCGGGCGACCACTGCTCTTTGAGGACGTCCTGTGAAATGAAATGAAAAATGAGTTCAACAGGTTTTTTGTGCACGCCCTGGAGAAAAAGACGCCCTGTGTTTTTTTACTCCTCTCTCATCGATTCTTACCAGGCAGATCGCGCCGTTAGAGTTGATGTTGCAGTGGTAGATGCGGGTCTTGAAGGTGACCTGGTGTGGTGGTGTAGAGGAGGGTGTGAGAGGAAAGAGAGGGTGAGAGAAGGTCGGGTCGCTCGCCGCTGACGCGTCGGCGCTTTTTTTTTTTTTTTTTTTTCGGTGTCAGCTTGCTCTCTCTTTCGCCGGCAGTCCCGCTCTCCGACTGGTGTTCCCGCAAGGCCTCGGCCCCCGGCTCAGATCCGCCGATGGCCTCCTATGGCCAGGATCCTGGGCGTGCGCGGGTCTCCGCGCGGAAAGGCGAGAGGCGAGAGAGCCCCGAGTCGGCGCTCCATCAGGCGGGAGAGAGTTAGCGCTGTTTCCCTCCTCCCGCGCCCAAACCCTCCACTCGGCCACTCGCTCGCACACCTTGGGCGCCTTGAAAGGATAGTCCGACGGGAAGTGGATGTCCAGGAAGAAGACGCCGCCCTGGTATGGAGAGCCTGAAAAAAAAGGGAGGAGGAAGACGGGCATCAGTTATTGAGAAACGCACTCGTCTTCTCGCACACCGCTCTGGAAAGGCGGGGGGGGTGCGGCGGCCTCGGACACCGCACTCGCACGTCTCAGGGCGATTTCCATGTGCCTCTCTACACACAGCGATTCAGCACGTCTGGGAAAGACACACCCTCGCAATAATCACTCACCGCTCGGCCCCAGGATGGTGGACACCCACTCAAAGATGTTGTCCCCCTTGGGCCCCGCCGAACAGTTACACGGCGGGTCCAGCGAGATCTCGGCCAGCTCCTTGGAGATGCGCTTGGCGGCGGAGGACGCCATGTGTGGGCTGTGGGCGAGCAGGGGCCGCGTGAAAAGGGGTTCGCGCTTTGCTGTGTGTGTCCTCGAATTGAGTGTGTGTGCAAAAGCCAAAGAGCGCGCTCGCTTCTCGTTTTTTATTTTTTATTTTATTTTCGCTCGCGATGGCCGATCCGCCACCCGCACTCGACCTGGACACGGTGCTGGATGGTAGGAGACGGGGATGGAGACAGAGACAGATAGAGAGAGTGGGAGAGCAACCGGCGCTCCTCAATACTTGCCCGCCCCTATGGCTCACCTCTTTTTTCCCACGCGGCACCCGCAACCCGCACAGACGCGCTCGCCGACTTTGACGCCCCGCTGGCGACCCTGATCGCGCCCGCGGCTGCTGCTGCTGCTGCTGCCCAGCCGCCGGCCGCACCAGCAGCAGCCCCCGCTCAGGCCCGCCCCAGGGGTGGCAGCCGCCTCCCCTCCCTGCCCCCCCGCACCAAGGCGGCGCCGCCGGGAGGAGCCACCTGGGGCAGCAGCACGGGGCGTGGCCGCGGCGGCGGGGGTGGGGGGGCCGCCACCGCCCCGGCTAAGGTTGAGGCCGCCGCCTCGCCCTTCAACTTTGCGGCCGCCGCGGCAGGGGCGGGCGGGGAGGGGCGGGGAGGGGGCGCGTCCAGGACCCCGGCCACCGCCGCCGCGCCCGCCACCCGCCCTGCTGCCCGCTCGGGGCACCTCGCCCCCGGCGACGCCGCCGCCCTCGCCGCCCTGATGGCGGAGCTCGGGGCGGCGGCGGGCGAGGGCGGGGGCGGTGGCGCGCCGCCCCCTACTTCTCCAGCTGCCGCCACCCTCGCCGCCCTGGCCGGGGCGGCGCCCGCCAGCAGCACCAGCGCGGCAGCAGCAGCAGAGGGAGAAGCAGAGGGCCCGGCCACCCCGGCCGACCTCGACCCCCTGCTCGCCCGCCTGGAGGCGACGCTGGCCTCCCTGTCAGCCGGCGCGCCAGCAGGGGACGGCGGCTGCGGCGGCGACGGCGGCGGCGGTGACGACAGTGGCGGCGGCGGCGCGGACACAGCAGGGGGCGCGCCATCACCGGCATCCGCCGCCGCGGACCTGATGGCCGACTCGGTCATGCGTGCCCTTCTCGCCCGGGACGTCCTCCACGCCCCGCTGGCCGAGATCGGGTCGCGCTACCCGGCCTGGCTGGACGCGGCAAAAATGGAGGGGACCTTGTCTGAGGCAGATGAGGCACGGTACGTGGCCCAGCTGGGGTGCGTGCGCCGCATCGTGGGCCTGTACGAGGCGGAGGCGCGCGAGGAGGCGGCGGCGGCGGCGGCGGAGGGCGGCGGCGGTGGCGGCGGCGGCGCGGCCACCGACCGCTTCCCGGCCCTCTTCGCCCTGCTTCAGGAGATGCAGGGCCACGGCCAGCCGCCCCAGGCCATCGTGGACGAGCTGGCGCCGGGGCTCGCGTTCGATGAGGACGGCCTGCCCGTGATGCCGGCGGGCGGCGGTGGCGGCGGGGGAGGTGGAGGGGGGCTGCTGGGCGGGTTGCTGCTGCCTGGCGGTGGTGGTGCGGGGGGCGCGGGCGGTGCATGCTGCCTGATGTAGAAAACAAGAGCACGGTTCTCATTCAAAAAGTACACGCCTCCCATCTTGCCTTTCTCACTCACCCTGTGTCCCGGGGCGGCGGTGGCGGGTCAGCCAGCGTGGAGGCAGCGAGGGCGGCCGCCGCGTCCTCCACGACCAAGCCACCGCTCTCCTCCGCCCCTGCCGAGAGCTCCGCGCTCACCAGCACAAACTCGTCGTTGCCGCCCTCGACGCGCAGGACGAGGACGGCATCGATGGAAGCCGCGCCGGCCGCGGCGGCGTGGAGGCCCAACAGGGAGGAGGAGGGCGAGGGAGGAGGGGCGCCGCCACCCCCGCCCTCACCGCCGCCGCCCTCGCCCTGCCCGCCCCGCGCGCGCACCTCCAGGGCGACCGCCTCGCCCGGCAGCAGGGTGCCCGAGGTGGGGCGCACCCCCAGCCAGGGCGGGTGGCGGAGGAGGGCGGCGGCGCCGTGCCCATCCCCTCCCCCCCCACCCACGCCAAAGGCGGCCGCGGGCTGGGGCGCTAGCTCCCATGCGGCCGGAGTGCGCCCTGTGTTCTGCAGCACGCACCCTGCCCGCACCGCGCCGCCCGGCGGCACGCGCCCCAGGGCCAGCACCTTGGGCGCCGCCTCGCACCGGGGCACGGCCTCCATGGCCGCCGCGTCCGCGGACCGGCGGGCGGTCTCGAGGGCGGCGGCCAGGAGGGTGGGGTCAAGCGAGAAGGGCGTGAAGGAAAAGGTGGCGGCCACGGGCGTGTGGTCGGAGAGGGCGATGGCGGGGGCCGACGCATAGGCGTGCGGGGTGACGAGGAGGGGAGGCAGCGCGTCGCTGGCGCCGCCGCCCTCTCGCCCACCCCAGGCGGGCAAGGCCGTGAAGAGGATTCGGTCTGTCCAAGCCGGCGTGCGGGCAGTCGCGCCGCCGTCGAGGGGTTCGGGCGTGGTGGGGGTGGGGGTGGAGGGCGCCCCCGCCGCGGCTCCGTCGCCATCGCCCTCCGCCGCCGCCCCGTCGCCATCCCCTACGTACGCCCCACCCCCGACCCGCAGCTTGAAGGTGGGCATGAACGCGCTCAGCCGGCCGGCCTCGCGCCAGCCCGTCAACCAGGCAGCGCCCGCGCCCCGGCCGGCCAGGGCGCCCGGGGAGAGCTCGTCAAGGGCGGCCAGCCTCTCCAGCAGCCCCGCCCGGGCGCGCTCGTCCGCCTCAGCCGCCGCCGCCGCTCGCAAGCACTTGCGCACGGTGGCGTCCGGGGCGAGGAGGCGGTAGTTCAGGTCGCCCGCCAGGAAGGCGGCGGCAGCGCCGCGCAGGGCCGCCCCCAGGCCGGCCCCGCTGCTGCTGCTACTGGCCGGCGGCGGCGGCGCGGGGAACGCGCCCCGCTGCAAGCAGTCCGCCAGGCAGGCGTCCCGCCGGGCCGCGTCGCCCGGGCCGTCGCCGGAGGGGAGGTGGGCGCCCACGAACACGGCGGGCGCGTCGTCCACGAGCAGCCGCACGGCGACGAGGCCCTTGTTCCCCAGGCGCAGGCCGCCGCCGCCGCCACCGACGGCCGTGGCCTGGGCGGCCCGGACGCGGGGGGCCGCGCCCTCCCGCACCCACACCCCCAGCACCAGGCCCACCAGCTGGGCGGCCGCGAGGCGGGTGTAGGGCGGGGCGGCAGCGCCGCCAGGGGCGAGCGAACGCAACGCCCGCTCTGCCGCGCCCAGCCACGCCTCCACGCCCGCCGCGCCCACCGCACCCGTCGCGATGTTGCCCGCCGACAGGGGGACGGCCTCCTGGAAGGTGATGGCGACCAGGTCGGGCGGGGCGACGGGCGAGGGAGAGGAAGTTGAGGGCGGCGGCGGCGGCGGGGCCAGCCAGGGCGCCAGGTCGAGGCCGGGCGGGGGCGGCCTGCCCGCCGCGTTGAAGGTCGCGACCAGGACGGCCAGCGGGCTGCTCGGCGTCGCCACCGCGGACGGGTGCAGCTCCTGAATGGCGGACCGCAGGCCTGCCCCGCGGGCGCCGGCCGCGTCAAGGGCGGCTTCGAGGGGAGGGCTAGGATCGGCCATAGGATCGGAGTAGAGGGGAGGTTGAAGAGGGGCCGCGAGGGAGGTTGACGAGAGGCCGCGCCGCGCGCCTTCGGGCTCTGTCTCTCTCTGTGGAGCGCGAGGTGCGCGCCTTGCGATGCGTGTCTACGCCTCTGGACGTGTAGCGCGGGGTGTGGCTGGGCGTCCTCGCGAGGCCGCGCGGGCGCTCGCGGAAGAATGAGGGGGGGGGGGAGATGAAGGGTCAATGGAGAGGGCGAAAACAGAGGGGGATTCGCCTCAGTTCTCAGTTCTCTCTCTCAACTCGCTCGTGTTTCCGTCGCCCGCGCTCGGACACGCGCGCCTGCCCAGCCCCGCTCAACAAGCGCCCGGCACGAGCGCCCTAGACTCTGAGGTATCAACATGATGGGCGGTGCCCGCGCCCGCCTGCAAAAGGTGAGAAAGAGAGACTTTCAATGCCTGCGCCTGCGCGCCCGCTCTCTCGCCCGCCCGCGTGTTTTTTTTTTTCCGATCCTCTCTTCACCTTCGCAGGAGTACAAGGAATTCCTGCGCTCCGCCGGCGGCCCCTCCCCCCGCCCCGGCCCGGACGGCTACTCCCTCTCCCCCGACGGCGACAACCTGTTTGCCTGGACGGCGGTCCTGGCGGGGCCGGAGGGGACGCCGTACGCTGGCGGCGAGTTTGACCTCGTCCTCTCCATTCCGGACGCCTACCCCATGGCCCCGCCGTCCGCCCGCTTCGTCACCCGCATCTTCCACCCCAACATCCACTTCAAGACGGGGGACGTCTGCATGGACGTCCTGAAGGCCGCCTGGTCGCCCGCCTGGACGCTGGCGGCCCTGTGCACGGCCCTGCGGTCCCTGCTCGCCCACCCGGCGCCCGACTCGCCCCTCAACTGCGATGCCGGCAACCTGCTGCGGGCGGGCGACGAGCGGGGGTTTGGGGCGATGGCGCGGTTGTACACGGTGGAGCTGGCGGCGGCGGGGCGGCCGCGGCGGGCGAGCTCCAGCGTGGTGGCGGCGGTGGGGCGGGCGAGCCTGGCTGGTGGGGGGTGAGTTTGAGGGTGAGGTGAGGTGGGTAGAAGAAAAACTCGACAGCTAAAAATGATGACAACACAAAGACAACGCCTCCCCACACTCTCTCCCCCTTTCCTTCACGGCGGCGCTGGCGACGCCAGCGAGGGCGGGGCGGTCGGTTCAGGGGCCGGCTCCTCTGAGGCGGAGGTCCCGCTCGGGCGCCGCCACCATGCGCCGCCGCTCCCCAGCACCCACGCCCGGGCCCGGTCCACGAGGCTCCTGTCCGCCGCGCTCCCCCCACCCGCCGACCCGGCCCCGGTGGAGGGCGCGCCCGAAGCGGTACGCTGGAGGGCGGCGCCGGGCTTGGCGGCCGGGCCGCCGCCCGCAGAGGAGGCGGCCGAGCCGCCGCGTGTCAGGCCGGGCGGCAGGAAAGCCAGGGGCCCGGGGCCCGCCGCGCTGGCCGCGGCGGCCGCACCCGACCCACCGCCCCGCAGTGGCAGGGGAAGTGACGACCCCGACGGCGGCTGCGCCGCCTCCGACGCCCCCGCCCCACCCCGCTGCATGCCGCCCGGCCCGAGCCTCGCGACGAGCGCAGGCAGCGGCCGCCCGGCGGCGACCCCGCTCCCGACCCGGGCCGCCGCCGCCCAGCGGGCCCCATACTTTCGGGCCAGCCAGGCCGGGTCACTGGCGACGACGGCCCGGGAGGCCAGGGCGATGGCGTTGGCCAGGCGCTGGTCGGGCGAGGGAACGCCCGGGCCGAGCGGGCGGCCGGCAGGCTGGGCGCCGCTGGACGCCAGGACGGCGCCCCTGGCGAGCCAGCCCGGCAGGCCGGATGGCCAGGGCGCGGCGCGGAGGGTGGCCAGGGTCAGGGAGGCGCGGGTGGCCAGGTACAGGCCCAGGCCCGCCGCCTGGGCGCCCAACACCAGGGCAGCCGCGGTCGTGGTCGCCCGGCCCGTCGGCAGGGCCCCCCCGCCCCCACGCACCGCGCCTACGGCCAGGGACAGGGCCGTGGACGCGACCACCACGTCCGCCACCGCACACCCCAGCTCCGCCGCCGCGTCCGGCGTCAGGCGGAAGGGCGAGCCCGTGGTGGCCAGGGCAGCCCGGGCGGCGGAGAGGGCGCCGCGCCAGCCCCCGCGCGTGGGGGGGCCGGCGCCGCCTTTCCCCGCGCCGCCAGGCGCGCCTCCGCCGGCCTCCAGCGCCCGCCCACTGCCGCTGCCCGTCGGTGTCAGGCGCAGGTAGGCCGCGTACGCGAGGGCGAGGCCCAGGGCGGCCGCCGCCTGGGCGACGGGCGGGGCCAGGCCGGACCCTGGCGAGCCCGCCCCGGGCGCGCCCCGGCCGACCGCCCAGGCGGGCGTTGCCCCGACAGCCGCGCCCAGGGCGGCCGCCCGGGCGGAGCCGGCCAGGACGGCGTAGGGGCGGGACGCGGCCGCCACGGCCGTGGCGCGGGCCGACCAGGAGGGGCGGGGCGGGGCGGGCGCGGGGCCGCCCAGGCCGCCGCCGCCGCCGCCCCGCAGCGGGGCGAGCCAGCCCCGCCGGGGCGCGCCGCCCGCCGCGGGGTCGGCCCCAAAAGTTGCGCCCGCCCGCGCGTGGGGGGGGCCGCCCGCCGCGTCAAACAGGGCGCCCGCGCCCGCCACGAACCGGCCGCCCGGTGTGCGGGCGTCCTGCCAGGTGGCACCCGGTGGGGAGGGGCAGCCGAGCAGGGGGCGCACCACCCACGCCTCCCACCGGGACAGGGGGTGTGCAGGGGCCCAGCCGCCGCCAGCCTTTGCCGCCGCGGCCGCCGTGCGAGGGGGCACGACAAAGGCCGCCCGGCGGCCACCTCCCGCCGCGTCCCCGCCGGCGGCAGACCCTAGAGGGGCAGGCGCGCCCGCCAGGCTGGCCGCAATCAGGGCGGCCGCCCCGCCCAACGCCGCCAGCGGGCAGGCGGCGAGGACGAGGGTGGCGACGACGACCGCGGCCGCCCGGCCGGGGCCGCCCCCGCCGAGGCCGGCAGTGGGCGGGCCGGCGCCGGACAGCAACCCCGCTCCTGCGACCGCAAACGCGGGGGCCGCACCCAGGACAAGGTAGCCTCCCAGCCGCGGCGGCGTCGCCCACGCGGGTGTGGGCCCCCGGCGGGCGGCCGGGCGGTGGGCCCAGGCGGCCGCGCCATGGGCGGCCACTGCGGCGACGCCCGCACAGACCAACCACCAGGCCGCCCGGGCCAGGTGGGTGTAGGGCCCGGGGGCGGCCGCGGGGGGCGACCCGCCCCTGCCAATCACTCCGCCGCCCCCGCTCCAGGCCACGGGCGCCGGGTAGTCGCCCGCGGTCCGCAGGGACGCCGCCCGGGCCAGGGCCGCGGGGCCAAAGAGGGCGCCGGGCTCGGAGATGCCGTTGGCCACCAGGCCGCCAGTGACGCCCACGGATGTCACGACCAAGTACCGCCCCGGCAGGGGCGGCGGCGAACCGGCAGGGGAGGGAGCAGACGACGCCAGGGCGGCCGACGGCGCGGGCGCGGGCGGGACGGAGGCGATGGAGAGCGTCGACTGGGCCGGCGCAGGCGGGTCGCCCCACAGCAGCCGGTCCAGGCCGCCACCACGGCGGCCGTGCCGCCCGCCGCCGTGGTCGGGTGGAGGAGCAGCCGAGGACGAAGTGTCGACCTCGACTCCACGGCCGCCGCCGGGTGGCCACAGGGAGGCGGGCGAGCGGGTGCCGGCCAGGACGTCCAGGAGGCTGCCCAACTGCAGGAGGCGCCGGCGCCCGCCTGGCGGTGGTGGCGGTGGTGGCGCGGGCGCGGGCGCGACCTCGCCGCCCTCCTCCAGGCTGACCGCTAAGGGCGCGGGTGCCGGGGCCCGGGCGATGGGCAGGGGCGCGGGCGAGGCGGCCGCTGCCGCTGGTGCGGGCGCCGGCGCCGGCGCTGGCGTGGCAGCAGGCGCCGCAGCAGGCGCGGCCGCGGGCGCCGGCCCGGGCGCCGCACCAACCGCCGCAACGCTCGTCGGCAGGGCCGGCAGGCCCGGGACGGACCCGGCCAGGCCGCCCCCGGCCGCGACGGCCGTGCCGTTGGCGCCCAAGGGCAGGCGGGAAGCCTCCAGGAGGCGCCCGGACGACGCGTCCACGCGCAGGAGGGAGGGCTGGAACGCCGGGGGCGGGCCCCGCCCATCCCACAGGCCGCCGCCCTTGGCGCCGCCGCCGGGGCCGACGCGTGTGAACGCGTCCAGCGGGCACGCCACGTCGCCCACGCTCCACGCAAAGGCCGACCCGAACTGGCGCACGGACGCCGGCAGGGAGGGCGCCGCCAGCCGCCCCGCAAAGTGGGCGCGCTGGGCCCAGTGGAGGAGGCCGGGAAAGGAATAGCCGAGGCCGCCTGCAGGCGTGGTGCGCGCTGGGGACAGGGCCGCCGCCGCCACGCCCGCCCCCGCCACGCCCGCGGCGGCGACGCCCCAGGCGGCGGTGGCGATGAGGGCCAGCCCTCCGCCGGGCGTCAGGCCGCCGGGCGGTGAAGGCTCGTAGCGCAGGGAGAGGGAGGCGGGCGTGGAGGGGCGGCCCGCGCCGTCAGCGACCGCGCCCGCACGAGCGCTCACCGTCAGGGTGAGTGGCGTGGACGGGTCCAGGATCGGGACTCCCACATACACCCGCCCCGCATCCACGTCATAGACGACGTCGGCCCTGTCAGAGCCCGCCAAGTCGAACAATGTCGCCGGGTCAAGGGCGGGCACGCGCTGGCCGTAGTCGAGCACAAAGACAGGGTAGGTCGAGAAAGTGGTGGTGTGGCGGGCGGACGCGGTGATCGAGACGCGCGGCCCCTCGCCGATGTCGCCCGCAAAAGAACCCGACCCGGAGGTGGCGAGCAGGGTGCGGCGGGCGGGTGGAGTGGGCTGCGTGTGATGTGGAAGGATGGGACGGGGTGAGGTTGTGGAAGGGAAGGGAGGGAGAGCCGCGCGCCTCCCTCTCTATCCTCGTGGGCCGCGAATGCACAACGCCGCCCGAAAGGGGGCGCGCGCTCGCTCAATAACACGCCGCGCATCACGCCACCCACCGCTAACGACGTGATTGGTGGTCTGAACGCGGGCCATGGGTGCGGGTTGAGGTGGGGCGGGCAGGGGGCGGGCGGGCAAAAGGTGTCGCAAAAGGCGAGCGACGGTGCGGCGGGCGGCGGGCGGAAAAAAATGGGTATTGAGGGGCCGCCTTCACGCCGCTTCCCTGCGCGGGTCTACGCGGCTCCGACACACGCGCGCACATTCCAGTGTGTGTCAAATCGTCGCTTTATCCACGACGAGATAAAAAAACGCAAAACGCAAAACGCACCTGCCCGTTTAGCGCGGCCTCCACTGCCGGCGCCCACAGACCGGCCAGGACCGCCGCAAACGCGAGCCAGGCCAGGGGCGGCTGCCGCCGCGCGGGGCGGCGCCGCACGGTGCGGTGGCGTGAAATACCAGGCATGTATGGCAGTGTGTGGTGTCGCAGTCGTGTGAGCGTTCTCACAGACGCATCGTGCGTGGGCGGGAGGAGAGGGGCCGTGGTGTGTGTTTTTTTCAGAGTGCAGCGCGGTCGACCGACCCACGCGCGCTTCCCAATTTTTCATTCATCTCTTCCGCCCTGCGCCATGGGGGCACGCGCGCCTTCTTGATCTCTCTCGCTCTCTCTCTCTCTCTATCTGACTGTCTCCTTCTTCTCTCAGGAAGTCGTTGCCTCCGCCCGTGACCCTGCCACCGCGGCCGGGTCCAAGTTCTCCGCCCCCCCTGCCCCCCCTGCAAGTGCCGACGGCGAGGGCAACCCGGGGCTGGGCGGTCGTGGCGCTGCCGCTGCGCCGCCACCGGGGCCGGCCACGGTGGAGAGGGGGGCCCGGACCGCGGGCGTGTTTCGAGGGTGTGAGTGCGCGTGGAAGGGTGTGAGTGAGGTGCGCGAGGTGCGCTCGGAATGAACGAGTGCAATGAGCGGGGCTGGTTGGTTCTCGACCTCGCCCTCTGACTTCGGTGCAAGGTTGAAAAAAGGATGACACGCCACCCCACACCCACACACACGCACCACGCGCACGCACGCACGCGCGGGCCTCAAACATCGAGGCGCGCGCTGGCGCGTGTTTACTTGATTTCGAAAGTTCTCACCACTCCCCACCTCCACCCCACCCCACCCCACCCCCTCCATTTTTTGTTGGTTTGGTCGGAAAAAAAAAAACCCCACTGCCCTTGTCTCCTCCACCCACGGTGTGCGCCTCACGACCCGCACATCAGGCAGTCGTCCTTGTTCTCCAGGGAGCACACCATGGCCGCCAGGCGGGCCTCCCGGACGGCGTCGTCCTCCTCGGCCGCCTCGCCAGCCGTGGGCTTCGCGTCCTTGCCCGACCCGCCGGCCGAGTCGGACCCAGACGACGCGGACACCGCCACCACGCCCTTGGCGGCCTTGGCGGCCTTGGTCTTGGCCAGGGCCTGCTGGTCGACCGTGAACTTGATGGCGTCCGCGGCCGCCCGCGTGCGCAGGTAGTACATGCCCGTCTTCAGGCCGGCCTTCCACGCGTAAAAGTGGAGGGACGTCAGCTTGCCGTAGTTGGCGTCCGCCATGTGGACGTTGAAGGACTGGGACTGGTCGATGAAGGCGCCCCGGGCGGCGGCCATGTCGACCAGGATGCGCTGCTTGATCTCCCACACCGTCTTGTAGAGGGCTTTCAGCTCGTCCGGGATGTCCAGGTCGGCCACGCTCCCGTTGGCCGCGACCAGCTCGTTCTTCAGGCTGGGCGACCACAGGCCCAGGCGGGTCAGGTCCATCAGCAGGTGCTGGTTGACGACCTTGAGAATGAGGGTGGAGAGAGAGAGAGAGAGAGAGAGCGGAAGAGAGGAGGGGGAGAGGGGTGAGGTGTGAGGTGAGTGGACGGGGAAACAGGTGAAAAAGGAGGGGGGGCAGCACGCGTGCGCGTGTAGTCGCGCGCGCCTCTCTTTTCCTCACCCCTCTTTTTCTCCCTCTTTTTCTCTCCTCTCCCGCTTTGCTCACTGTGAACTCGCCGCTCAGCACGCGCCGCACGTAGATGTTGGAGGTGTACGGCTCGAAGCACTCGTTGTTGCCCAGGATCTGGGAGGTGGAGGCGGTCGGCATGGGCGCGACCAGGAGGGAGTTGCGGACCCCGTGCGCGGCGATGGCCGCCCGCAGGCCCGCCCAGTCCCACCGGTCGGAGGGCGCGGGCGCGCCCCACATGTCGTGCTGGAGGACGCCCTTGGAGACGGGGGAGCCGGCGTAGGTCTGGTAGGGCCCCTCCACGGCCGCCAGGGCGCACGACTCCTCCAGGGCCGCAAAGTAGATGGTCTCGAAGATCTCCTTGTTCAGCTGTTGGGCCTCCTCCGAGTCGAAGGGCAGGCCCAGCAGGATGAAGGCGTCCGCCAGGCCCTGGACGCCAATGCCGATGGGCCGGTGCCGCATGTTGGACCGCTCCGCCGCCTCGACGGGGTAGTAGTTAATGTCGATGATGCGGTTCAGGTTGCGGGTGACGACCCGGGTGACCTCCCGCAGGCGGGCAAAATCGAACACGCGGGTGGGCGCGTCCAGGGAGCCGGTCAGCTTGACCGCGCGCGCGCCGCCGGCCGCGGACGAGCCGCCGGGCGTGGAGGGCGGGGCGTCCGCGACGAAGCCGGACTTCTCCCGCACGAAGCGGGGCAGGGCGATGGAAGCCAGGTTGCACACGGCCGTCTCGTCGGGGGCCGTGTACTCGACGATCTCCGTGCACAGGTTGGAGCACTTGATCGTGCCCAAGTTCTGTTGGTTGGACTTGGCGTTGCACGCGTCCTTGTACATCATGTACGGGTTGCCCGTCTCGACCTGGGCCTCCAGAATGGCGAACCAGAGGGCCTGCGCCTTGATGACCTTCTTGGCCCGGCCCTCGGCCTCGTACCGCTTGTACAGGGCGTCAAAGTCGGGGCCCCACACGTCCGCCAGGCCGGGCGCCTCCGCAGGGCAGAACAGGGACCAGTCGCCGCCGGCTTCCACCCGGCGCATGAACTCGTCGTTCACCCACAGCCCGTAAAACAGGTCGCGGGCCCGGGACTCCTCCTTGCCGTGGTTCTTGCGCAGGTCCAGGAAGTCGAAGATGTCGGCGTGCCAGGGCTCCAGGTAGATGGCGAAGGCGCCCTTGCGCTTGCCGCCGCCCTGGTCAACGTACCGGGCGGTGTCGTTGAAGACGCGCAGCATGGGGACGATGCCGTTGGAGGTGCCGTTGGTGCCCCGGATGTAGGAACCGACCGCCCGGATGTTGTGGATGTGGAGGCCGATGCCGCCGGCGGACTTGGAGATGCAGGCGCATTCCTGTTGCGAGGGGGATGGACGGAGGGGGGGGGGGGGGGGGGGGGGGGGGGTGGTGGGTTTGGGTATGTGGGTGGTGAACGTGCAAAAAAAAACAAAAACCCCCCCACAGAGAAAAAAAAAATTGAAAAGAGAAT
>Ga0315287_10004645_pt1 | contig 13429 bp, 10 predicted proteins | sample YL17G11_0_MG_FD_205037 | JGI IMG/M metagenome (GOLD analysis project Ga0315287, IMG submission 205037) | Sediment microbial communities from Yellowstone Lake, YNP, Wyoming, USA - YL17G11_0 | ecosystem: Environmental > Aquatic > Freshwater > Lake > Sediment | place: USA: Wyoming | collected... | reverse complement strand
AGAGAAGACAAACCTCATCTCCCCTTCCTTTCATGATCAAATCCTCAAAGAGACCAGGCTCTTTTTTATCTATTTCTTCTCCAATCTTCATCACCTCTTTGATGCTGATGAGAATTGGGTCATCATAGTCTCTCATCCCTTTTGGGTCATCCCAGATCATTTTCTTGAGCTTAGGACATTTGTCTTTAATCATGAGGCATTTATCAACCTCTTCCTGGCCTTCGCCCAACATCAATTTGGCATCGGCATGGTCGATGATATATTTCACCTCGTCGATGAGAGAATCCTGGAATAACCATACTCCCACCCCCCCCGCACACATGGCGGCCATCTCTGCCCAGAGGGCCTCAGGGCGATTATCCCCAATCATGGCCACTTTATCTCCTCTCTCTAATCCCAAAGAAACCATTCCTAAAGCAATGTGCTTCACATTTTCGTAGTATTGCTTCCAGGTGATGGGAATCCAAATTCCAAACTCCTTCTCACGCATGGCCACCTTTTTGTCCCAATATTTTTTAGCCGCTTGCAAAAAGAGTTTGGGGATCGTCAAATCCTTCGTCATCTCAATTTCTTTCCAGCTACCGGCGTGTGACATAGAGATCCTCCACCTCACCCAGATAGGCCTTGATCACATTGGAATTCTTCTGAATCTCAGCAGGAGTTCCTTCGGCAATCTTTTCGCCAAAGTTTAAGGCCATGACTCGATGTGAAATATCCATCACCACACCCATGTCGTGTTCGACCAGAACACAGGTCGTCTGCCAGCGTTTCTCTTCGTTAATATCCAAAATAAATCGAGCCATATCCTCTACTTCTTCCAAATTCAGACCCGCAAGAGGTTCGTCCAATAAAATGATTTTAGGATTGAGTGCTAATGCCCTTGCCAATTCGACTCGTTTTTGAAGCCCGTAGGGAAGCATCCCCACAACCTTATCCCTGATATGTTCAATCTCAAGGAGATCAATGATCTCTCTTTCAATGAAATCCCGATGCTCGATCTCTTCACGAGCTGTCTTCCCGATGTAAATAGAACCACTGAGCAATCCTGTTTTGAGATGAATATGGCGACCGAGCCGGATATTATCGAGCACGCTCGTGCCTTTAAAGAGCTCGATCTTCTGAAATGTCCGTGAGATTCCTATTTCCGCTCTCTTGTGGGGTTTTAACTTGGAGATTTCTTTCCCTTCAAAATAGATCTGTCCTCTTTGGGGGTGATAAAGACCATTGATGCAATTTAGTAAAACTGTTTTCCCTGCGCCATTGGGTCCGATGATGGAGAAGATCTCACCTTTTTTTACTTCTAAGCTGATATCCATCAGGGCTTGGACACCTCCGAAAGCCATAAAGATTTGATCGATTTTTAGCTGAACCTCATTGGTGACTATCATTTTTAAATCTCCTTTGATACGATCCCAAAAAAAACCATGTGTATACAAAGAACAACTTTCAGAAGGGTTTATTTCGTTTCTAAGGGGGACCCTAATCCCCTTTCCCCAATTATTAATACAAACGCAACAAATAATATGACATCACCCCCACCCTAGCCCTCCCCCCTTGAGGGGGAGGGGAGGGTGAGGGGTAATTTGATTTAATGCGTTTGTATTAGTTTTTGACATTAATTAGGAATGGATTAAATCAGAATAAAAAACCCCACCCCAAATTGATGGTCTCGTAAAAAGTCCGTTTAGTCCTCTTTTCGTCATTCCGGCGAAAGTCCCGCGCCCCGCGGGATTATTTCAATTGGTTCTGGACTCCGGTTTCCACCGGAGTGACGGTTTTGGGAGTTTTTACGAATTTATCAGAATTTACTTAACCTGATTAACAAAACCTTATTTCTTTGTCAAGAAAAAATCTACCTCCTATAATGTGAAAAAATTAGTGAAGTACCCCGCAGCAGAGCTGCGGGGCATCTAATTCTCTAAAAAACTTTCCTCCCCCTTGTCGAAGATCCCGCTGAATTATGGCGGGGATGGGGGAGAATTAAGGTGGGGGTGATGATTAGATCATTTCCCCCTCACCCTAACCCTCTCCCCTGCCTTCGCCGAAGCGGCTTCGCGCAGGCAGGCCCCAGGGGAGAGGGTAGGCCATTCATCCCCACAGCAGAGCTGGGGGGTATTCTGGCCTATTTTGATAAAGTTCAATAGTTCTTCAGTCCCAAAAATCTTTATAAATGGGAGCTAAGAACTTCATATACATATCCATAGACCTTGTTATGAAGGGGAAAAAAGAAAAGATCAAGCAAGGAAGGGAAGATTCCTTTTTTTACCCCGTTAGAAATAATGCCCCGCTGCTCCCTCCGGGCCAGAGGCCCTCTGGGCCGGAGGGGGCAGCGGGGTTAGATTTTAGAATAATTCCGGGTTCCGCCCCGTAGGGGGTTCCACCCCGGAGGGCGGGGTTTAATGCCCCGCTGGAATTTCTAACGGGGTTTACTCCTCTTATCCTAACCACCGTTTCCGGCGTTTATAATGTTTTACGTCTCGATAACTCCGTTTCTCTCCCATTCCAGTAAATCCGAGATAGAATTCCTTAACGTCCTCATTATTCTTCAATTTATCCGCCGGGCCATCCAGTACGATTCTTCCATTTTCCATTACATAACCGTATTCTGCTAATTCCAAGGCGATATGGGCATTCTGCTCGACCAAAAGAATGGAGACCCTTCCTTCCACATGGATCCTCTTTGCAATATCTGCGATTTCCCTGACCAGTAAAGGAGACAAGCCCATGGAAGGTTCATCGAGGAGCATGATTTTAGGATGTCCCATCAGGCAGCGACCCATGGCGATCATCTGCTGCTCCCCCCCTGAGCAATAGCCCGCGGTGTTATCTTTGATTCCGATGAGCCTCGGGAAATAGCCATAAACCATTTCCAGGTCCTTTTTGAACCGTGTTCCATTTTTTGGGATGATGAGTCCCCCTGCTCGGAGATTTTCCTCAACGGTGAGGTGCTCTGCTAAACGCCTTCCTTCCATAACTTGAAGGATTCCCATCCTGGCAATGTCTTCAGGATAAAATTTATGGATGGGTTTCCCTTCATAATAGACTCCTCCATCCGTAACTTCTCCCTCCTCGGTTCGGAGCAATCCGGAGATGGCCTTTAGGGTTGTCGTCTTGCCAGCACCGTTGGCTCCTAAGATGCAAGCAAACCCACCTGTTTCAAGTTGGATGTTGACTCCCTTTAGCACTAAAATAGTATTAAGGTATTTTACCTCAACATTCTTCAATTCCAACATGATCGGTCCTCTCTTTAAAAGGGCACAAAGGGTAGGGGAGGCTTTAGCCTCCCCTATTAGGGGCGACCTGCCTCCGCCGAAACGCTTCGTGCAGGCAGGCTGAAGTCGCCCCTACCCAACTGGTTCCTTTCTTCATTATTTCACAGGGATATAATGAATGTTGACCGTCTCATCTTTGAACAAACCTTGTTTGATCATATCATCCGGGACAAGCCTGGGCACCTTGTACCACGGAGAAAGGGCGACCACTTTACCACCCTTAACGCCAATTAATCGGTCATGGTTTGCCAGACGCCGGTCATCCTTGCCTGATGGTGCACTTTGAAATTTAACCGTTGTGTCATGGGCTGCATAACCAGCTAAGGTCTGTATGCCCAACTCTTTCACGTCCTTCCCGGTGATCCGTTCACAGGCCTTTGCCAAATCGACATTATCCCGTTTCATAATTCCTACTAAAGCCCGTCGCACGGACTCCAGCATATTGGCTTTCATTCGGACACCACGCATATATTGAATATTTGGCATTGAAGGATCTTTGCGGTATTTGTCATTGAGCATCTTGGCGAATTTGACACCAGGTTCATTCGGTTCAGCGGCCGGTACAAAAACAGGTTGGGGGCACATATAACCCTCTGCTGATCCTGGACCGACAATATCTAATAATAGGTCAGCCGGTGCCCATAAATTGGCCATATGAACCATCTTTCCTGCAAGACCCAGCTTATGGATACCTTTCATGATAACTGCCGGGGTTTGCACAATGGAATTAGACCAGACGATATCCACACCCCGTTTCTCAAAATCGGAGAGAAACCCCATAATCTCTGGATCGGTCGGCATCATCGTGCAAAATCGTTCCAAAATGACTTCGTACTTTCCGGTTTTTTCTCCGTGTCTTTTGGTCGGTTCATTCGCAGCCCGACCATAAGCCGAATCCCAGGTTAAATGGGCTACCTTGGCTTTTGCTCCGGTGCCCTTCTTTGGCCAAAGATTATCGATATAATATTCGATGGCCCCACCAGCTGACTCGCCATAACTCCAGCAGTCCATATAATTCCATGCAGGCGGATAGAGTTGAGGATCACTAAAACCAATCCCATAGCATACGATGCCGTCCCTTTCGAGGATCGGTTTCATCATCTCTTGGTTAGGAGATGACCACATCTCAATGATCGTGGGTTTTGGCGTTCCCATCCTGAATCTCTTGTAGGCAGACATGAACCTGGCATCGACATTACCAAATTCAGCCCACACATATTTCACCTCGACCCTGCTCTTGCCATCGCCAAAAACATCCAGTCCACCTTGTTCAGCGATCCACGCCAAATAGTCTTTACCTCCCTTTTCAGCAGGGATGGCGATCGGGGCATAAGCTCCAGTGAGGTCAATAATATTGTGGATGGTGATGGATGGCTTTCCAGCGGTCAAACCCTCTGCGGGAGCGAAAAGGAAAATTGCAATCGCAAATACTCCAAATAGATGTAGAATTTTACTCTTCTGTTCCATTTTTCTTACCTCCTTGTTCGAAATGACGTTTAATGTGGCCTCTCTTTTCACCTCTTCATTCCCTCAAGTCCATCCTTAATAAGGGAAAGGATGCAAACGGTAGGACCTCTTTATCATTTCCCAACGATGGGCAATTCCTCTCGGTTCAAACACTAAGAAGACAATAATGATCAAGGAATACATGACTAATGAGAAGGCTGCAGAGGCATAAAAAGCAGCGCCGCCTAAAAAAATTTCAGCTAAGGGGGTAACAAGGGTGCTGAACTCATCCATGACCTTCCAAACGGTTGCCCCTGCAATCGCACCAAAGATGCTCCCGAAGCCACCGACTACGAGGAATCCCAAATACCAGATGGAATCATCCAGGCCAAACCATTCGATATTGACATATTCGTAATAAGCTCCTCCCAAGGCTCCTGAAATCCCTGCAAAAAAGCAACCGATGCCGAATGCCATGATCTTGGTATAGGCGATATTAATCCCCATCACTTCCGCAGCGATATCATTGTCTCTCACAGCAACGAAAGATCGGCCCAATTTGGTCCTCGCTAAATTCGTCGCTAAATAGGTCATGATGATTGTGATCGTCAATACTAAGAGGTAATAATTTCGGTCTTTCGTAAAGTCAATTCCAAGAAGAGCGCCAGGGCGTTTCATCCACATCCCATCGGTACCATTGGTCACTGAACGCCAATTACTGATCACATAGACAATGACAAAATGGGCGGCTAATGTGGCAAAGGCAAGGTATAGACCTTTCATCCTTAGAGCAGGAAGACCGAACATCATTCCAATGAACATGGGGACCAACCCGGCCAATGGCAGACAGACCCAGAAGCTGATCCCAAAATGCCTCTGGAGAATCCCAACCGTGTACATCCCAACACCCATAAAAGCGGCATGTCCAATTGAGATCTGACCACAATAGCCAGTGATGACCTGCAGTCCCAGCATCCCAATCGAAAAGGCACAGATGAGGGTGAGGATGGAGATTCCGTAATCGCCCGTTAAGAACGGTAGGAGGTACATGCCGACTATCAGGAGTGCTAAAAGCACTTTACGAAGGGGAGTCCTGTAAATCTCTTTGGCTTGAAAGTAGTTCCGGTCAAACGTACCACAGGGTCTATTGATATTCATTCTTTATAACCTCTCTATTCTGACTAAACCAAAAAGACCGTAGGGTTTAATAAAAAGGATCAGCAGTAAGAAGACGAAGGGGATCATCATTGTGGTTTCGCCGGGCAGAAGGGGTGCAATATGAGCGATCGTCAACATCTGAAGAATGCCTATGGCAAGACCAGCGATAATCGCACCCGCAAAGGATTCTAATCCTCCAAAGAGCACCGCAGCGATAGCAATCAAACCGTTTGCATCGAGAGCCAATCCAACGCCCTGAATGTTCCCCAGCAACATCCCAGCCACCACGGCAATGATACAGGAGATGATCCAACTATATTGAAAGATTCGCTTGACATTGATGCCTAAGTTTTGAGCCACCACATGGTCTTCATGGACCACCCTCATCCCAAGACCGGTTCTTGTTTTCTCGTAGAATAGCATCAATGCTGCAATAAGAATTGCGCAGAGGATGAACCCATAAACCTGAATCTCCGGAAGGTGCAAGAAGCCAACCTTCCAAGCCCCTACCGGCAAGAAGGATTCTCCAAAGCCTTGAATATCTCCTTTTCCCATCAGGATTCCTAACCCCCGCAAGAAAAGCATGAGACATAAAGTGACGACAATAGGAGCCAAAATAGGCTGCCCCACCAGGGGACGCATGAAAGCCCTTTCGATGAACATTCCCAAAATCGCCCCTCCCGCGCAGGTGATTATAAATCCAAGCCATATGGGTAGATGCCAGACGATTAAGCAGTACCACATAATATAGGCGCCTATAATGAGAACAGCTGCCTGGGAAAATGGGAATACACGGGTGGATTTATAGATGACCACATAACTGACGGCCAATAAGGCATAAATCCCTCCACTGCATAAACCTAATACAACCGATTTAATGGTTTCTTCCATTTTTACCCCGTTAGAAAGCCCCGCTGCTCACAGCGGGGATGACAGTTGTTCCTTTTTCAGCGAACACGGGGTTTAATGCCCCGTGTGAACCTTCCCGTTAGAAGATAGAAGACTTTCTAACGGGGTTTATCCTGCTCCTAAATAAGCGGCAATGACCTTAGGGTTACTCTTGATCTCTTCAGGGATGCCTTCAGCAATCATATTGCCGAAGTCGAGGACGACAATCCGATCTGCAATATCCATGACCACACCCATATCATGTTCGATCAACACAATGGGGATCTTCAAAAATTCATTGATATCGATGATAAACCGAGCCATGTCTTCTTTTTCATCCAGATTCATCCCTGCCATCGGTTCATCAAGAAGGAGAATCCTTGGCTCCAGGGCCAAGGCTCGACCCAATTCAACTCGTTTCCTTAGCCCGTAGGCCAGCATACCCACCACCGATCCCCTGACGTGTTCCAATTCTAAAAAATCGATGATGTCCTCTGCGATGGCGCGCTGAAAAGCTTCTTCTTTGTTTGCCCAGGGGAAATAGATCATTCCGGTAACGAAGTTATATCCGATATGGGGATGCCTTCCAGCAATGATGTTGTCGGTCACCGATAAGCCGGTATACAAAGCAATATTCTGAAAGGTACGGCATAGACCGAATTCAGCGATTTTGTGGGAGGAGAGATGGGTGATTCTTTTCTCTTCCATATAGACGTCACCCTGCTGGGCACGGTAGAAACCGCTTATTATATTGAGAAGGCAAGTTTTTCCTGCACCATTGGGTCCGATGATGGCCAAGATCTCACCTTCCTTGACTTCCACCATGACATTGTTGAGGGCTTGAAGCTTGCCAAAGGCGATGCTGATATTCTCGGCCCGAAGCAAAACTTTTCTTTCTTTAACATTGGGATTGGTCAAAGGCCGTTTCTTCTCAATACATTCCCGGAGCAGCATCAACCCATAGCTGTATCTCTGTTCCCGTTTTTTTGTGATATCTCTGGTCATTTCTGCCATGTGTCCTCACCCTTGGATCGTCTCAATATAGATCGGAAGCCTCATGACCGACTTTCTGCCATCTCGGTAGGTAATCGTCGTTTCAATATCTACCTGGTTATCTCCTTGATACATCGCATTCACAATATTCTCGTAACGCTTCTCCACAAAGTCTCGCCTCAATTTGCGGGTTCGGGTCAGCTCCGCCTCATCTGGATCAAAATCCTTATGGAGAACAATAAACCTTTTTACACGAGTTGTCTCAGGCAGGGTCGTGTTGATCCGGTGGAGGATCCCGGATAAAAGTTTCCTGACTTGTTCCTTTTGTGAAAGGTCCGGATGAGAGGTATAGGCGATATGGTTCCGTTCCGCCCACCTGCCTGTGTTCTCAAAATCCATATTGAGGAGCGCCGTAACAAAATGTTTATCGTTTCCGATTACCATCGCATCTTTAATAAAGGGGCTGAACTTTAATCGACCCTCAATATACGTCGGGGAAAACTTTTCACCGGTCTTCGTGGTCTGCATGTCTCTCACTCTGTCGATAATATAAAGTTCTCCCTCCTCATCCATATATCCGCCGTCGCCAGTAAGGAAATAACCTTCTTTAAAACTTTTAACGGTCTCTTCAGGCCGCTTATAATATCCCTGAACCACTCCAACCCCACCGAGCAATATCTCTCCATCTTCGGTGATCCTCACCTCCACCCCGGGGAATGGTTGTCCCGATCCTTCGGAACGATAATAATCCTTTTCGAGTTGGAGGACATCGAGGCCAGAGACCTCGGTGGAACCATATCCTTGTGCAATCGGGACGCCTATGGCCCGGAGTAGTCGGAAATTATCCGGACTCAAAGCCGCACCGGCTGTAATCGGAGTTCGGGTCCTCGTCATACCGATTTTGTCCTGCAAATGTCTGAAGACGGCCCAATACCCAAAGAAAAAGAGGAAACGCCAAAACCAACTCACTTTTTTCCGTTCTTCTTGACCTTGAGCAATCTTATAACCTACGGGGAGAAACAGGTTGTAGAGGGACCTTTTCCAGAAGGGAGAGTCAATCATTTTGGCCTGGATTTCGGAACAGGTCATCTCCCATTGTCTTGCCCCGAGGAGGATGACACCGGGGGCTATCTCACGAAGATCGGAACGAACTGTCTCGGCCTTTTCAATGAAATTGACTACAATCCCTTTTGCCAAATTAGGCGCTACAGTAAAAATCTGTTCTCCAATCCACGCCGGCGGCAGAAAAGAGAGGTTTTCATCTTTTAGATCCCACGGTAAGGCTGCATCCCAGCCATGGAACAAACTCAAAAGATTCCTGTAGGTGACAGTGGATCCCTTTGGCAGGCCGGTTGTCCCTGAAGTATAAAGCAGGACCGCCACATCATCCAGTTTTGCCTTATCAACCCGTTCTTCAAAAAAGTTAGGGTGGGCCTTCTCATACTCTTTTCCCATTTCCATCATATCATCAAAACCGATCAGCCATGGGTCATCATATCCCCACATTCCCTTTGCAATCCAGTAGACAATCTTCTCCACCTTGGGAATGTGTTCTTTGATGGAGAGGATTTTATCCACCTGCTCTTGATCATCAGCCATGACAATCTTTGCATCGGAGTGATCGATAATATATTGAAGTTCAGAAGGGATGGAATCGGTATATAGACCTACGGAAGCTCCTCCAAGACTTTGGGCAGCGGTCTGTCCCCAGAACCATTCGGGGGCATTCTCACCGCAGATCGCAATCTTATCCCCCGGTCCAAAACCGAGGCTGGCCAAACCTCCGGCAAGCCATTTCGTCCGGTCATAAAAGTCTTTCCAGGTGAGTTCTCGCCAGTATCCATAATCTTTATACCGGTAAGCAACCCGTTTGTCTCCCCACTTGAGGTAATTGCGTTTTAATAATTTTGGGAAGGTATCTTCTCCTGGAGAGGGTTGGAACTTGTTCCACGTCTCTTCTGTGATTGATTTAGCCACTCTTCTCTCCTTATTCAACTATAATTTCGGCATCGTAAATTCAGTCTTGAATTGATTGCGAACAGTTCCCAGGCCGGGGGAATCGGGGAGAGAATAAGTGATGTTGCCGTCAACGAAAAATTTCCTTTTGTCACCCCCCAAATCTGTCCAAAATTCCTCACGCTTTTGGAGTGCACCTTTCATACCTTCTCCCCCATCGAGACCACGGGTTATGAATTGTCCGAGTATTCCACCATAAACAAAAATGTCTATGGAGGACCAAACGGACTCCCCACCTGCTGGAATGACCATACTCGTCATGGAAGCGGCCTGCACGATCGTCTTTTCAGGAGTGCCATCCTCCGCTTTTGCCTCAAAATAGAGATCGTCTACTTTTGCGAGAGCATTGTTCGGATTGGTCAGCTTGAAATTAATCCTGAATACAAGGACATCCGTTGCCTGGAAAGGAGGCTTCGCTGGGATCGCATTGAGCCTCTCAATGCTGGTGACCTCCACCGAAACAGGGAGAATTTTAGTAGGAGCTGTTACAATCATCTGCTTTTGTCCAGCACATCCAAAAGCGCCCACCCCTAAAGCCACACACACCATAACCACCATCAAAATCAATGCTTTTCTATTCATATGACCCTCCTTCATCTTGTTGTTTGCTCCATTGCAAACAGTAGTGACTCACCTCATCGATCCTGAGCCGTTTGACCACCCCGCCGAAAGACATCCTCCTTGTAAGCCTCGCACAAAGAACATCCCTGAGGCCCGTGGCATTTATAGGGCCCGTTACTATCTTTGGTGACGACCTGATGCCTGTAGTAATAACCACAATTTGTCCTTCCATCTTTGTAAACCATGATGGGAACCCACTTTTTCACCGTCTCACAAAACAATGTTGTCGCCGTTAGTCGCCAATCCATAAGAGTCTCACCTTCTTATACGTCAAAAAATGGTGCTTCCTCTCCAGGAAGCCGCGTCCCGTAAATATTTTTCCATGCTGAAGTTTGTAGAAATGGTTGGCACAGTTGAGTGGATCCTTTCGTCTACCACTGAAAAGATGGTGATCCTCAACCCTCAATTGAAATTGGCCCTGTCTTTTACTGGAGACTCCCACCCCGTCTCAGCCTTTCAAATTTTTGGCAAAAATTAGGAATGAATTAGTTAAATGAGAAAAACAGTCACAGAAATTTTTAACCTAATTAGCAGAACTGGTTTTTTTTGTCAAGGAAAAAATAAACCAGTTTACGTAATCTGGGAAAACCATAAATTTCATTAATTATTTCGTTGAGTTATTTTTTGGCTTTTTTTTGAGATTTAAGAAAATCACAAATGGGAAATTTTAAGTTTAAGAACCCATCTGGAAATAGGGCGAAAGGATTATTTGATCAGGGTACGATGCCTTTGATGCAGATAGCCTCCTCGGGGCAGACGTCCTCGCACTTGCGGCAACCAAAACAAGCTTCCTCATTGACCACCTCAAGCGGACCATTATCCAGCTTTAAGCAGAGTACAGGGCAGATCTCAACACAAGCCCCACAGGCGTTACAGTGATCAAGAATTTCAATGATAGGTTTCATGGCGATTTCGGATTTTGGAATTCGGAATGCGGAATTTTAAATCTGCAATCTATGATCTGAAATTTGAAATTTCATCATATCAGGTTATTAGATCCTTTCCAGAGTTTCCACGCTGGCGAAGGCTTTTCCTTCAGCAGTTCATCATAGATTCCTCTCTGCGTGAGTTCCCTCATGATTTCGTTTGTCCCTGTATAGATCTTAGCGACTCGAACGTCTCTGAGGAACCTTTCAATGGGATAGTAATCCGTATAACCGATACCTCCTAAGACCTGGAGGGCTTGATCAATGATATTCCACGCTGCCTCTGTAGAATAGAATTTCGCCATGGCCACTTCCGTGTTGGGCCTTTTTTCTTCTTCGTCGATGAGCTTCGCTGCACGCAAGCAGAGAAGCCGACCTGCATCAAGGGTGGCAGCCATATCCGCGATCTTAAAGCTGATCCCCTGAAATTCCCTGATTTTCTGTTCAAACTGTTCCCGTGCGTCCGAGTACCGTACAGCAATTTTAAGGCATTCACGGGCAGAACCCAAGGCTGTGGCCGCCTCCATCAAGCGTTCCGTTTGGAGGAGATACATGAGAACCTCAAAACCCTGGCCTTCTTCGCCTACCCGGTTCTCTCCCGGGACTGCTACATCCTTGAAGAGAAGATGGGAAGCACCCATACCTCGCCACCCCATCAAGTTAAATTGCTCCACCACTTGGACGCCATGTTTCCGTTCCGCAATGAAGGCGGTAATCCCCTTGTGAGGGGCGACGTTAGGATTCGTCCTGGCAAAGGTGAGGAACCAATCTGCACCGATTCCTCCTTTCTGGAAGCGCTTTTCCCCTGTGATGATATAACTGTTTCCTTCTCTTCTGGCGATGGTCTGCAAACGAGCAATATCAGAGCCTTTTAAAGGTTCGGTAATCCCTTCAGCACAGATAAGATCTGCCCTCATTGTGGGAATGATATATTTATCCCAGAGTTCTGGAGTGCCGTATTTATAAATGGCACGGCAGAGATAGGTTGACATGCCCATTGCACAGCCTAAGGGGAAGGCCAATGCACCCAGTTCTTCCTCGGCAAGGATAGCGCAAACCGCATTGAGACCTCTTCCTCCCACCTTCTTTGGCAAAGGGATGCCCAGATAGTTGTTCTGTCCAAGGGCCCTGACGAAATCCTTTGGGAACTCCTTCTCATCCTCCTTGTCCATTCTGAGAATGAAGGAGAGATCTAATCCATCCAGAAAGGCCTTGAACTCTTGGCGAAAAGAGATCTCTTCCTGAGAAAGCATCACATCAATAGACATAAGCCACCTCCATGAATGTTAAATTCTTGTTATGAGAGAAATGACCAGAACTAAATCTTTGCTTTTTGTGATTTTGATACACCATGAGATATTTTTGTCAAGCTTTTTTTTGAGAGCTCTGAAAAACTACTACACACTCTCTTGATTACACAGCGCAGCGTAGCCGCAACCGAAAAGAACCAATGAAATGCCCCCCTCACCCTCCCCTCTCCCCCGAAGGCGGGGGAGAGGGATAGGGTGAGGGGGAAAATCCTGACAAAATTTGCTTAACAAAATTTCAAGAAATTCAAGGTTAGGAGTACAAATTCCAAAAAATGATTACACAGATTTCTCGGCTTTTCAGAGCTCCCTATTCAAATTTCTGAAAACTATTTTTTCAGCATTCGACTTTCGGTTGAAAGTTAATGACGGATAATTACTAATAAGGCCGTAATTGTATAGACATCAAACTCTTCTTCTATACCACTGGATTCCGGCTGGAGTTTATCCCGCACTTGATGCGGGGCCGGAATGACGAAAAGGGGCGATGCCTCAAATTCGTCTCTCCGGCGAAAGCCGGAGTCCAGCCCAAGGTTTTCAAACGGGCAAGCCTCCAATTCGAGGATGTCTATCCTATTATGGACTCCTCAGTATATGACGGACATAATAAAAGAATGGAATCTTTTGAATTGAATTGCAAGTTGACTAAAGGTTTTTGATTGTGGTATATAACCGATAATCTTAATAAATTTATTAGAGGGGAAAGGAGGGGAAACCCATGAAAAAGACGAGACGTGAGTTCTTAAAGACCTTGGGAGCCACTGCTGTTGGGGCAGGGGCGATGATGTCAGGCACGGGTGTA
>Ga0315287_10004644_pt1 | contig 13429 bp, 11 predicted proteins | sample YL17G11_0_MG_FD_205037 | JGI IMG/M metagenome (GOLD analysis project Ga0315287, IMG submission 205037) | Sediment microbial communities from Yellowstone Lake, YNP, Wyoming, USA - YL17G11_0 | ecosystem: Environmental > Aquatic > Freshwater > Lake > Sediment | place: USA: Wyoming | collected... | reverse complement strand
AAATTAATTAAATTTTCATTTTTTTTTTTTTTTTTTTTTTTTTTTTTTTTTTCTGGCTGGGCTTCTCTCTCCAAACGCAAGAGGGGGGGCGGGCACACACGCGCGCACACCCACCCTTGCGCTCTCCCGCGGGTACGCTTCAGGACATGGACGCTCCCCCACGCCCCGGCGGCGCCGGCACGGGGCGGGACGATTTCGAGGTGAGGGGACGCAGAAGTCAACCGCGCCGATGGGCGGGTGGTCGTCCGCGTTGAGTGAGGACAGCGCCCGCGCCCGGCACCCGCCCTTCCGATGCAGCCCAACCACACCAGCGCTTCGCCCGTCTATTCTCTCACATGTGGAGTGTACGCTCGGGATGTACCACCTCCTCAAACGCCGCGAAACACCCAAAAAGAAAGGGACCCCCCCCCCATCCCGCCCTCACCATCCACGTTTTTTTTTTTTTTTTTTTTTTTTTCCCCTCCCTACAGGACCTTAACCCCGCCCGCTCGCCCCCGACCCTGCCCCGCCCCATGCGGCCACCCCCGCCACCCCCGCCAGCCGGCTCCTCCCCGGACGGATCGCCACCCCTTCGCCAACCCGTGGGACCCCTGGAGGCCGCGCAAGCCCCCACCACCTCTCCTCCCCCTCCACCCCTCATCACCCCCACCCCAGCCGAGGCGTCCCTCTTTGCGGACGCGGACGCCGATGGGGACGGCCGGGTCGCGGGCGGGGAAGCCAAAGCCTTCTTTGAACGTACGGGCCTGCCCCCCGCCACCCTGGCGGGCGTGTGGGATGCGGCCGTGGCCGCGGGCGGCCCCGCCGACCCGCCTGGCCCGGGCCTGGGCCCGGCCGCATTTGCCGCCGCCCTGCGCCTGGCCGCCATCGCCCAGGCGGGCGGCAAGGTAGAGGTGGGAGGGGCGGTGAGTAGGACGGCCGGGGCGCCGCCCGCGCTGACGATGGCCGCGGCTGCGACCGCCCCTTCGCCGCGGGCCCTCACACGTGCGCCGACGGTGGGGGACGGCGCCCGCCGCCGCACCTCTTCCTCCGCCGGCGCCAGCGCCGCCGCCGCAGCGCCTGTGGGAGACCTGGCCGGTGGCGGGGCAGGCACGCTGGTTGACGATGCCTGGGCGGCGTCGGCCGGCCTCGTCCTGCTGCCGCCGTCGCTGCCACCACCGGCGGCCGGAGCGACTGCCCCCCACCCTCCCCCCTCCCGCCCCACCCTCCACCACGCCTCCACGGCCGCCTCCGGCCGCATGGAGGGCGCCCTGTCCGCGGACCCCGTGGCCCTGGATGTGCGGTGCACGCCCCTGCGCCCCAAGGAAGGCGCCCGCCTGGCCACACTAGCCGTGGGCGGGGGCTGCCTGTTTGCTGCCCCCGCCTGGGGTGGGGGCGCGCTCCAGTGGGTTTTTTTGTCGGCTACGGGCGGTGAGGGCTTTGAGGGCGGCGGGCTGGGCGCTCCGGCGGGGGCGCCCCCGTCCGCGACGCCCGCTACCGGAGAGGACGCGGACGCCGCGCCCGCCGCGGAAGTGCCGGGCGTGGGGCGGGGTGGCGGCGGCGGCGGCGGCGGCGGCGGGAGCGGCGGCCCGGGCCGGCCCGCCGCGACGGCCTCCCTGTTTGAGCCTGCGCCTCCGCCGCCGCCGCCCACCCCCGCCTCGTCGCCCGCCCCTTTCCCTCCCTCCGCCGCCGGCGCGCTCTGGCTCGGCTTCGAGGACGGCCGGGTCGCCCGGTACGCCCTCGGCGGCGCCGGCGCCTACGCCGGGGCCGCCCCGCCCGCGGTGTGGCTGGCCCACCGGGGGGCCGCCGTCACGGCCCTTGCCCTCAGCGGCCGGGGCGAGCTCTGGACGGGGTCGGCGCGCGGCGCGATCCGCGTCTGGCGCCCCTGCTCCTCCTCCTCCTCGCCTTCGTCCTGCTCCTCCTCGCCGGCCGCCCCTGCCTGGCCGCCGGCAGGGGCGGGGGTGGACGGTCCCCTCGGCAGCGGCGGCGCCCCCCCCCCCGGTGCGAGCACCGGTGGGAACGCCAGTGCTTTCACGCCGTCCGGCGGCCTCTCCGCCTCGACCACGACCGCCGACCGGGACCGCCCGCGCGAGCTGCGCCGCCTGGGCGGCGCCCGCCCGCACGGGTCGGCCGTCCTGGCCATCGCCACCCCCGCCCCCGGCTCTGTCATCTGGTCGGTCGGCGGTGGCCGGTCCGTCTGCCTGTGGTGCGCCCGGTCGGGGGCGTGGCTGGGTGTGCTGGCGGAGGGCGGGGCCGCGGGGCCTGGGGGCGTCGGCGCCCCCCCGCCAACCACCGCCCCACCCCCCCTCGCGCCGGGCGTTGGAGCCACCACCGCCACCGCCAGCGATGCCACAGGCGCTTGGGATTATGACGACTGGGGCGACGGCAGCTCGGGCGCCGCGGCGGCGGCGGCGCTGCCGGACCGGCGCGCGAATGGGAGCATCGACCCTGGGGTGGGGCTGGAGGCCGACCCAGCCACGGGCGCCCCGCTGGCCGCCCCGCCCGCCATCGACCGGCCCCGCATCGAGGCCGACCAGCGGGCGTGGGCGGCCGGGGCGGACACCCGGTCGGCAGAGCTGCTGGGTTCGGTCGCGGCGGCGGGCGGGAAGGCCGTCGAATCGGCGGGCAAGGCCGCCCGGTTGCTCGGCCGCCTGGGCGCGCGCGTCGTGCGCGGCCTTGGCGGCGGCGGCGGCGGCGGCGGCAGCTGGGACAACGCCGACGGCGCGGCCGCGCCCCTGCGTGCCCTGGGCGAGGATGACGACCACTACCGGGCGTCAGGCGTGGCGCTGGCCACGGCGGGCGTGGCGGCTGTGGACGTCTCGGACGGCGGGCCGGGCGCGGCCCTTGCCGCGGGCGTCGCCGCCCCGTCCGGCGGCGCCCGCTGCCTGGCCGTCCTCCCGGATGGCACCGTCCTGGTCGGCCACAAGGCAGGGCGGGTCGAAGCCTTCACCCCCGTGGGGAAACGCCTGTGGGGCGTGGAGCTGCGGCGGGGGCTGACCAGCCTGGCGGGCGTGGTCGCCCCGCCGGCCTCCACCGTCCGGGTGTGGGCCGGGCTGGCGGACGGCGGCCTGGCTGTCCTGGACCCGCCACCCCTCCGCGCCTCTTCTTCGTCCGCTCCTACCACCCCGGCACTCCTATCCTCCTGGCGGGCCCACCCGGGCGGGGCGGTGGTGGCCCTGGCATGCGATGAGGAGGCGTCCGCGGGCGGGCTCGTGTTTTCGCTGGGGGCGGACGGGACGCTGAGGGCCTGGAGCGCGGCCTCCCCGTCGCCCGCCGACACGGACGCCCAGGCCTCCCTGGCGGCTGCCCTCCCTCGCCTCACCCGCATCGAAGCCTTGTCCGCCCTCGCCCTGACCTGGAATGTAGGCCAGGCCCGCCCGCCGCCGTCGTCACCCTTTTTCGCGGCGCTCGCTGACCTGGCGTCGGGGGCGGACTTGGCGGTCGCCTGCCTGCAAGAGATCGAGATGGGCGGATCCTCCGTCGCCCTGGCCGCCGCCCGGGAAGCCGTCCTCCCCTCCTCCAACGAGCGCGGCAATGCGACCGCCCAGTGGTGGGCGGGCGCGCTGCAGGCCGCGCTGGGCGGCCCCGGCGCGTGGGCGCGGGTCGGGCTGAGGCAGCTGTCCGGCATGCTCGTCCTCGTCTACGCGCGCGTCCACCTGGCCCCGTCCGTCGGCGACGTCCGCACGGCGGCCGTGCCAACGGGTGTGCTGGGCGTGGGCGGCAACAAGGGTGGCGTCGCCGTCTCCTGCTCCATCCACAGGCGGCGGGTGGCCGCCGTCTGCTCCCACCTGGCCGCACACCAGGGCGCGGTCGCCGCCCGCAACGCCAACTGGGCGGCGATCGCCCGGGGCCTGGCCTTTGACGGCAAGGCCTGGTACGACCTGACCAGCGAGGAGGGCGGAGGAGGCGGCGGGGCGGGCGGCGCGGGGGCGGCAGCCCCGGGCGGCGGGCGGCGGGCGGCGGCGGCCGCACCGGCCACCAGTGCGGCCGCCGCCGCCGCCGCCGCTGCCGCCGCGCGTGGGCGGTGGGATGACAGCTCCTCCGGGGACGAAGGCCCGCTCTCGTCTGACGAGTGGGGGGCTGCTGCCCCGCCCCAGCCCGAGGAAGGCCCCGGCCTGGCCGCCTGCGACGCGGTCGTCTGGGGCGGCGACTTCAATTACCGGTTGGACCTGCCGCACGAGGTCGCAGTGGAGGCCGCGTCCGCGGGCGCCCTCCCCTCCCTGCTCGCCGCCGACCAGCTGAACCGGGCCCGGGCGGCGGGGGAGGCTTTCATCGGGTTCCGGGAGGCGCCCATCAGCTTCCGCCCCACCTACAAGTTCGACAAGGGCGCGCCCAGCCCGGTCGCCTACGATTCCTCCGAAAAGAAGCGGGTCCCCGCCTGGACAGACCGCATCCTGTTTCGCGGGTCGGGCGACAGCAACGACGCCGACGCCGGAAGCACGCCCAGGTCCTCGCCTGCTGCTCCACCCTCCGCCATCGTGGATGCGTCGGGCTATGGCTGCCTGCCCGACGTGACGGAGTCGGACCACAAGCCCGTGTGGGCGGCGCTCAAGGTGGCGCTGGCGGTCGCGCCGCCTGCAGCCGCGCGCGGCGCGGCCGCCGCCGCACTCGCCCTGGCCACGCCCGCCGTCAGCAGCGCTGTTGCTGCCCCTCCATCTGCTTCCCTGACCCCCTCCACCCTGACCCTCAACCGGACGACCTGTGGGGCGGCCACGCTCACCAACACCGGGCGGGCGGCCCTGGCGTGGCGGGTGTGGGGCGGGGAGGGAGGGGAGGGGGCGGCGGCCGCCACGACGGGCATGCTGCCCGATTGGCTGGACCTGGCCCCGGCGGGCGGCCTGCTGCCGGCCGGCGCCTCCGTGACCCTGGTCGCCGAGGCCGCCCTGCCGGAGGACGTGTTTTACTCGGACGCCAACCCGCGCAGGGCGCACTGCCTGGTGGTGGGGCGGGCGGCCGGGGGTGGCGGCGAGTGGAGCGGTTGGCCGCTCGAAATCATGCTGGATTGAAATGTTTTTTTCTGTTTTACACGCGCATCAGGACCTTGGATCTCCGACGCGCCGACCCCGCCCTGTTGCGATATATATGTAGAGAGAGGTTACTGTGAGCGCATGTCAGCCCCGCTTTGAGGAGCGCCAGGGTGTTGAGAGAGGAGAGAGGCACGCCGTCCAAGAGAGGAGGCGCGGTCTCTCGCCGGGCCCCCGGGCAGCTTCGGTACCTCAGTTGGGGGGAACAAAGAATACGAGCAGGGCGAGAACAGAATGACCTGCCACATCGCCCCGCACGTTTCGCCTTTGCATCAATCTGGCACGGTTATGACTCAATAAACACTCCATGGGAAGAGAGGGCTAGGGGGCGCGCGTGCCAGGAGGACGTGCGCGCCCCCTTTGCCGCGGGAGTGCGATCTTAAGACCGTGCGGAAGGGGTGGGTGATGATGGACGGGCCGCGAGAGCGACGGCTAGCCTTCCCCCGAGCGGAGGGGAAAGGGGGTGCATACGTGTTTTAGATAGAGAAGAACGCGTCTCCTCGCCCCGGTGCTGCTGGAGCTCGTGCGTGTGCCTCACCAAGAATGCAGGCCTGCAGAAAGATGCGCGAGCGGCTCATCTGCCGAGCCGCCGGGCGGCGGGGCGCACAGCAAAAAAAAAAAAAAAAAAAAAAAGGGAGTGAGCGGATGCGGGGGATGTTTCATTCTCTCTCCCGACAACCTACCTAATTGAGCCGATTAACAAGCCGGCGTGGCGGAACCCGCCGCAGATGCAAGCCCTCGCCCCGCTCGCCGCCCAGGCCGCCCAGGCGGCGGGCTTGCAGCTCCTGCTCCAGCCCGCGACCGCGAATGCGGCGTCGCTCGTGCTTGGCATTGTCCGCCCCGCCTATCACACCGCCGCCGCCGCGGACGGGCCCTCCACCCCCGCGGCCGACGCGGAACGCCGCAAATGGGGCCGGTACTGGGCGACGCTGGCGGCGTGCGGGCTACTGGAGGCGGCTGTAATGCGCATGTTGAGTGGCGGAGCTTCCTCTCGCCCGCCCCCTCCGCCTCCATCCTCCACCAGCCAGCTCTCCTACCCGCACGCCCGCCTCGCCCTCATTTTGTGGCTGACCTCCCCCCGCACCCGTGGCGCGGCCCGTCTGTACGGCGCCCTGGTCCGTCCCGCGGCCGCTGCGGTCGCGCCATGGGTGAGCGCGGCGAGCGCGGACGTTGGGGCAGCCCTGGAAAAGATGGGGCTGGCCACGCTGGCCGACGGCGTGCACGTCGCGCTCACCTCCATCCCGGGCGTCTGCTGGCTGCTGGGCGGCGGGGAGGCCGCCCCGCCGCCCGACGGGGAGGGCGCGGAGTGGACGGACCGGGGTGGGAGGGGCGCCCGGGCCGCCCGGGCGGCGCGAAAGGCGGTGGGCGGCATGTTGGGGGCGGCCCGGCGGGTGGTCACGGGGGGTGGTTTTACGGGTGGGAAATGAGTTGCCAAGTTTGAGTGCGCGTGTTACAAGGCGACGCATCAATGTCAATGTGCGTATGGCGAGAGCGCTGGACGAGTTTTTACTCCATTTCTTCATTCCACCCCCCCCATCTTCTCGACCGCCGCCACCTCCTCGCTCGGCCCGAACAGCCCCGCCTCAAACCTAAACACAAAGCCGCCGCCCACCGCGACGGACAGGTGGCGCCCATCATCGGACAGGGCGACCGCCCGGATGGGGCCGGCGATGCGGGGCGGCTTGGCGCGGGCCAGGATGGCCGGGGGCGGGGCAGCGGCGGCGGCGGCAGGCTGGGCGCGGGCAGTCAGGTAAGGGCTGAGGTCAAAAACAAACGCCTCGCCGCCGGGCGACCCCACCGCCAGGAGAGCGCCATCCGCGGTGACGGACAGGGCGGAGGCGGACGGGCCCGGCGAAGATGTGGACGCAGGCGCCGGCCCGTGCCCGGGCACGCGCCAGGAGGCGAGGACGGACGGGGTGGGGGAGCCGAGCCCGCCCCACACCACGCACCGCCCGTCCGCGTGCTTGACCAGCAGGCGGGTGCCATCCCTCCCCAGGAAGGCCAGGGCCTCCACGGCGGCGGCGTAGGCGTCCGGTCTGGCCAGGGTCGGCGTGTCGGGCGGCAGGGCGGCAGGAGGGGCGACAGGAGGCGGGCGGGCCCCCTCCGCCTCGCCCCCGCCATACACGCCCACGCCCTCAACCTCACTCCGCCCCGCCGGCAGCGCCACCAGGCGCACCGCCCCGTCCTCGCCGCCTACCGCCAGCAGACGCGCGCCCGGGTCCACCACGACCGTCGTCCCGCCCGGGACGGACCAGGACGCCAGGTGCGCTTCCGCCGCGACGGCCCAGAGCGCCAGCGTGCCGCCAGCGTGCAGGGTCGCGGCCAGCCCGGGGCGCGCCTGGCCCGCCCCCGCCACGGCCAGCACCCGGCCGGCGCCGCCCTCTCCGCCGCCCATGCGGAAGGCGACCCGGGCCTCCGAGGCGGAGATGAGGGAGAGCGCGCCGTCGGCGCCGCCGACCGCCAGCCAGGCGTCGCCGTGCGGGTGTGGGGCCGGGGCGGGCGGCGCTGCCACCCACCCGATCGCGGTAAGTGCTTGCGGCGCGTCCGGCTTTAGCGGGGGCGGCGGGGGCGCGCCGGGGGCGCCGCCACCGGCCTCGGCGTGCGTGTACTGGGCGACGATGCCGATGAAGTCGCCGAAGTGGCAGTCGTCGTAGATGGTGGCCTGAGAGAGAGGAAGGTGGGAGAGGATGATGGATGATAGGCCGAGGTTTGAAAAGGCGCCGGCTGTCGGTGGAGAGCTCCGATGTCTCTCTCTCTCTCTCCATTCTTCCCTGCTTCATCCTGTACCTGGTCCCCACCCACGCTGGCAAACAGGTTTGAGGCGGCGGGCTCCACCGTGTTGAAGGCCATGGCGGTGACGGGCGTGGCGTGAGATTCCTGAGAGAAAGAAGAGAGACGACGTGAGCTCAAGAAGTGCGGCGTGGGCTGCACGAGAGGCCGCAGGCGAGCACCCTGGGCGGGCTGAGCGTCACTACCACCGCCCCGTGTCCACTCTCAGTCAATGAGCTTGCCATCGCAAGTAGATTTGAGCGGTGGCGACCCCTGCCTCGCGCGGACACAGCACGCATGCGCTCTCTAGAGAGCGCATTGCTCTCCCCTAAAAAAAAACACAACACACACACCTTGACCACCGTCCGCGCCCGCAAGCTGCCCAGCGCCGACCGCCGGCACGCGTCTAGTCCCACCTCGCGCAAGGCAGTCGCCCGGGAGGCGTACCGCTGGGCGGCGTCTGCGTTCATGGTGTGAGGAGGAGGGAGAAGAGAGAGTGAAGACCAGACGGCGCGCGCCCACGTCTTCTTGAACGAAACAATGAAAGGCTGGGGAACCCTCTCTCTTACACGCCTCCTCTCCTCCTCTTCCTCAAGGCCCGAACGCTTCCGGCGGCGGCGGCAGCAGCTCGCCCCGGTTGTTCATGGCGGCCACCAGGGCGAGGTAGGCGATGCCGATGACGACGGAGATCGCGCCCGTGACGATGGCGGTGACCGAGCCTTCCTCCCGCGGCGACTTGACGGGGGTCGGGGGGGGCGGGGGGGGCGGGGTGCCGGGCGGGGTTGAGGGGGGGGCGCTGCTGTCCTTGTTGTTGTTGGTTTCGGGCTCAGCAGGGCGGGCGGTCAGGCGGCGTGCGGGGCGGCTGTGTGCGTGTGCGTGTGCGTGGAGGGGATGGGGATGGGGACGGGGGAGAGCGGAGATGAGGAAAGGGTGATGAGGTTTGGAGAGAGGGTCCACGCGCCCGGCGCCGTCGTCAGCGCTCTCTGCTCCCGCGCCCGCCCTCGGAACGCACATTCCCGGCCCGCCCACCCTGGGGGCGGCCAGCGTACTCCGGCCGAGCACTGAGCGCAAGATGATGGTCATTGAGGGAGGGGTGTGCGGGGTGTGTGCGGGTGCGCTACAGTTGGACTGAAAAATAATGTGTGCCTGGGCATGGAAAACGATTCACAATAGCGTTCGCCTTTTGCTCTCTCCTGCCCTACGCTGCGACTCCATGCCACCCCACCTCACACACACGCACCTCCCTGAGGCACCCGCAGCCTCACTCCCTCGCGTTGATGGGCGGCGAAGGGGCTTGCCGGCGCCAGCACGCCGTGCCGTGGTCACGGCGGCCGCCAAGCCAAAACCGGCCGCTGCTGGTAAGAAAACCACGAACAAGGAAACCAACGTCTCCTACGGTGCCTCCTGGTATGAGGCCACAAGGAACCCGACCCAGGGCCGGACGGTCGCCCAGGAGCTGGCCCGCCGCAAGGCGGCCAACTGGGAGGCCAACGGCCGCAAGCGGGACAGGGAGGACCTGTACACCGCGTCCGCGGGCGGGGCCTGGGAGGGTAGCGAGTTTGTGGGCTCCTCCAACAACATCCTCACCTGGCTGATCGTGGCCTCCGTGGCGGCCCCGCTGGCGGGCCTGGCCTTTGCGTACTGGAGTTACGGGACGCTCTGGGGGTGAGGAGCGAGAGAAAGGGAGAGGTTGATTGTTGTTTGTATTCGGTGTGTCCGCTAGGTTTTGATTTGACAGAGAGAGACCGGACGCTCCCGCCCGCACAGCAGCTGCACACGCACACCAGCGGACCATGAAACAAAGAGGAATGCGAGAGAAAGAGAGAGCGTCCCTTACACGCCCGGCCCCTCCACCGCCCCTCCACCCCCTACCCGCCCTCCTCCCCGCCTGGCTGCTGCTGCTGTTGCTGTTGTTGTTGGAAGGAAATTGAGTAACTGCCCGTGCCCGGGTCCTGGACGGCCTTGAAGTTGTCCAGGGACAGGCCGACCTTGCCGAGTAAGGTGTTGCCCAAGTCCTTGAGCTTGCCTGTGCGTGTTGTGATGAGGAGAGAGTTAGAGGGCATGCGGGTGAGAGAAGGGTTGATAGAAAAGGTTTTGTGGAGGCACCCAGTCTCTCTCTCAACCCCCACCCTCTCTCAACCGCTCACCTATCATCTCGGCCTTGGCCTGCTCGGCCTGCTCCGCCGCCAGGGGCTCTAGCCGGGCCACCGCGGCCGCGGCCGCGGACGCCTCCGCCGAGCCGGCAGTCGCGAAGTGGGCCGCCTGGCGGGCGTCGGCCAGGGCGGCCGCCGCGCTCTGCCGCTCCCCACCCGCCGCCTCCGCCGCGGCCGACCGCCGCAGGTAGGCTTTCGCGTAGGACGGGTGCAGGGCCAGCGCGGCAGATGCCGCACCGCCGGCCGCCCGGGCCTCCCCCAGGCGCAGCAGGGCGGCCGCCCGGTTGCAGTGCAAGGCGGCAGCCAAGGTGGCGGCCGCTGGGCGGGCCGGGATGGTTGGTGGGGTGGGCGGGGGGGGAGGCGGGGGGTCGGGCCGCTGGCCCTGCTGCACGCCCTCGCCCTTCTCAGCAATGACGCAGCCTTCGACCAACGGTGCAGCGGGGGGTTCGGGGGGTGGGGTGAGGGCCAGGGCGGCGTCATACTTGGCCTGTTTTGTTTTGTTTTTTAAATGTGAGGGGGAGGGAGGAAAGGGGTTGAGAAGAAACAAACGTACCAGCGGGGTGGGCGACCGCGCTTGTTCTCTCCTCCTCTCAACTCACCAGCGCCCCAGTCCAGTCGCTGGCCACGAAGAGGGCGTTGCCCTCCGCCTTGAGAGCTTCCGCCGCGGGCAAGGAGGGCTCTGGAGAGGGAGCAACGGAGTTGGCCACGCTCATTTCGCCCGCATCCGCCCCCTCGCCTTGCGCCGGGGCGGCAGCGGGTGGCGGGTCGGTCGGAGGTGGGGCAGGAGGGGTGAGTGCGCCTGCCATCAGCGAGATGGTATCACAGGGAGGCGTCCCCACAGCGGGAGACCTAGAGATAAAAGAAGAAACGTGCCACTGCGAGCGAGCGAGAGAAACGCGCCTAGCCGCATTTCTTCACTTGTGTGACGATGTTCGCCCGCCTCCCTCATTCCGCCTCCCGGCCCGCCGCCATCCCCTTGGCGGGCGGCCCAGACACTCACCAGACTCACCTACGCAGGAGGCACGCCCGAAATGTCCCACCTGCCAGGGCCAACGACACGCCAACCTCCTCTTCTGCCATCACCCTGGCAGACAGGGCCCACATGCGGCGGGCCCTGGACCTCGCCCGCCTGGGCCTGGGCCAGACGGCACCCAACCCGGCGGTCGGGTGTGTAGTCCTGGATGCGGGTGGGCAGGTGAGGCAGATGAAAGATGGGCGGGCTCTCTCTCTCTCCCTTCCGGCTCGACTCAACCTTCACCCCCTGCCCCTCTCTTTTTTTTTTTTCGCGTAGGTCGTCGGCGAGGGGTACCACCCGAGGGCTGGCGAGCCGCACGCCGAAGTCTTTGCCCTGCGGGCAGCCGGTGAGCGTGGTGTGGGTGGTGTGTGGGTGGTTTGAGAGAGAGCGCACGCACGCCCTTATATTCCCAATCAACCCTCCCCCATTTCTCCAGGCCAGGCCGCCGCCGGCGGCACCGCCTACGTCACCTTGGAGCCCTGCGCCCACCACGGCCGGACCCCGCCCTGTGCGGGTGCCCTCCTAGCTGCGTCCGTGGCCCGGGTCGTTGTCGGGGCGGGCGACCCCAACCCGCTCGTGGGCGGCGGCGGGATTGCGTGCTTGGAGAGCGGCGGGGTGGTGGTTGCGATGATGGATGGTGAGGAGGGAGAGGCAGCTGTGGACCTGAACCCGGAGTTCATGGCCGCCATGCGGGCACAGGCGGCGGCTGGGGCAGCAGCGTGACTGGAGAGAGAGAGAGAGAGAGAGAGAGAGAGAGAGTGCACGGGTGTAAGTGCCAGGCACGGCACGGACCACAAATGCATGGGTGCTTGGTTTTTCTCGCTTAACCTGCCCACATTCCATTCGCGTTCCATTCTCCATCGCCAGGGAACGACGGACGCCGCACACACTCACGCCCGCACGCACGCGCACACGCTCCTTACGGCTTGCTTGTTTTGCACATGCGGATGACGCTTTTTTTATGGCCCCCTCCATCTCCTCTCCACCCCCCCTTTCCTCTCACCATCCATCCATCCCCATCACACTCTCATCATCTCATTTCAGCCCCTTGAGCACCTCCTTGGCCGCCGCGATGGTCTGCTCGATGTCCGCCTCTGTGTGGGCCAGGGACGTAAAGCCGGCCTCGTAGGCGGAGGGCGCCAGGTAGACGCCCCGCTCCAGCATGCCCCGGTGGAAGCGGCCGAACCGGGCGGCATCGCCGTGCGCTTTCGCGTCGGCAAACGAGCGGATGGGCACGTCCGCGAAGAAGAAGCCAAACATGCCGCCCACGTAGTCCGCCTGGACGGGGATGCCCGCCGCGTCCGCGGCGGCCTTGAGCCCCTCCACAAACTGGCGGGACCGGGCGGTCAGGTGCTCGTACGCGCCGGGGCGGCCAAGGATCTCCAGGGTCTTCAGCCCGGCCACCATCGCGAGCGGGTTGCCGCTGAGGGTGCCCGCCTGGTACATGGGGCCCGCGGGGGCGACCAGCTCCATGATCTCCCGCCGCCCGCCGTACGCGCCCACGGGCAGCCCCCCGCCGATGACCTTGCCCATGGTCGTCAGGTCGGGCGTCACGCCGTAGTGGCCCTGGGCGCAGTGCTTGTGCACGCGGAAGCCTGTCATGACCTCGTCAAAGCACAGCAGGGCGCCGTCCGCGGCCGTTACATCCCGGCAGGCTTGGAGGAATTCCTGGGTGGGGGCGATGAAACCCGAGTTGCCGACGACGGGCTCCAGGATGACGCCCGCAATCTGGCCCGGGTTGGACGTGAAGGCGGCCTTCAAGGCCGCAATGTCATTGTACTCGACCGTCAGCGTGCCCGCGGTCGCGCCCGCCGGCACGCCCGGCGAGTCCGGCAGGCCCAGCGTCGCCACGCCCGACCCGGCCTGCACCAGGAAGGCGTCGCCGTGGCCGTGGTAGCAGCCCACGAATTTCAGCACCTTCTCCCGGCCGGTGAAGGCGCGCATCAGGCGTAGGACAGACAGGCAGGCCTCCGTGCCCGAGTTGACCATGCGCACCATCTCGACGGACGGCACCGTGGCGATGACAGCCTTGGCCATCTCGTTCTCCAGGGCGCACGGTGCGCCGAAAGAGGTCCCCTTCGCCAGTTGGGCGACCAGGGCGTCCCGGACCTCCGGGTGGGCGTGGCCGACGATGGCCGGGCCCCATGACCCGATGTAGTCAATGAACCGGTTGCCGTCCACGTCGACGCAGTGGGCGCCCTCCACCCTGTCGAAGATGATGGGCTGGCCGCCCACGGATTTGAAGGCGCGGACGGGGGAGTTGACGCCGCCGGGCATGAGGTTCTGGGCTTCGGCGAAGATCTGAGACGGAAATGGATAAGGGAGGGGGGGGGGGGAGGGTCATAAGGGAGGGGGGGGGGGGGGGGCAGCGCGCGGGGGGGGTCGGGTCGGGGCCGGGTCCGGAGCCGTCGCGGGCGGGGCTTGCATCGATTCGCGCCTCCTCGCCTCTCATCTCTCTCGCTCTCTTCATTTCCACACACCTCCTCGCTCTT
>Ga0315287_10004643_pt1 | contig 13431 bp, 33 predicted proteins | sample YL17G11_0_MG_FD_205037 | JGI IMG/M metagenome (GOLD analysis project Ga0315287, IMG submission 205037) | Sediment microbial communities from Yellowstone Lake, YNP, Wyoming, USA - YL17G11_0 | ecosystem: Environmental > Aquatic > Freshwater > Lake > Sediment | place: USA: Wyoming | collected... | reverse complement strand
CCCCTCCCCAATTTGTCTAACTACCCCCCTACCGAAGTAACGAATTCTTCAATCATACCAAAGTCGGAAACCGTCTGAGGTGGCATGGAATTCGTCGGCCATCATTTTACCCGCCGCCGCTCGACCGAATGTTTCACCCTTGGGTAGAGTGACATAGACACATACCGAACCCTCACGGGCCAAAGTGACCAGTGACCCCTCGGGGAGTTTGCGGAGAAGGGCAGGTGCGAAGTTGTTGTAACCCTCTTGGGTTTCTGATTTCAGACCCAGAGCTTCCGTCATAATCTCGACGGCATCGTTCACCGGAACGGGTGCCGAAGCACGGAAATTGAGGTTGCGAAGTTTCGTGGCCTTGGCCCATTCCATCGTGGAATCACAGTAGGCCCGTTTAGTTTCTTTGAGAATTTGTTTATTCATAACAACACTCTACCACAGATTTTTGATTTGTCAAGTTAAACTTTTACCAAATCACGGCAGAAGTTCACTTCCTCAACGACGCCTTGTTCGTCACCACCCTCGCTAATCATGGCGTTGATATTGAGCCAGTTCATGGCTTGGTCAAGGTTGTCCACCTTACCGGCGCCGAGGTTTTGGGCACCAAGGATGGCGAGTTTCAAGTAACGGGGGTCTTCACCAGCAAGCTGGCGAAGTTCCCCGAGTGATTTGACTTTGTTTATTAGTTTAGGTTTTGACATAAAGTTGAGTTGCCTTTCCTCTGGAGGCACGTCGTTCTGCACGAGTAGGTTTGACGGTGCTGGCTTGAAGGGCGCCTTTGAGGAAAAGATATGCAATGGAGTAATCCACACCGTTTTGTGCGGCCAGTTCCTTGGTGGAGAATTCCCCATTCGGCAGAGTCAGTTCAGCCACCGGTTTCTGGACCTTGGTGACATGGACCACGGGCACAGTCTGCCCTTCATCGTCGGCATCGTCGGCATCCTCAATTTCGGTGGCGACATCACGCGGGCGCTTTCCGGCAATCAAGTTTTCGTAATACATTTCAGCCGTGGCAAGGCTGTCAGGCTGCCAAGCCGTCTTGCCAAAGGACCTGAAACGGGGATAGACTTCGTAATCCTCCGCAACAACCCCGCCCCCCAGTTGGGGGGTACCAGCCCTTACAATTTTGACGATGAAGACCTCATACCCCTTCAACACTCCGTTTTTCTTGTATCGTTCATACAAGGCAGCAGGGTGTGGGGCGTCAGTTGGAGTGCGTTTGATTTGTTTGAGGGTGATGGCATCCACGACACCGAAATCGTCGCCGGTCCAAACCTTTTCAATCGGAAGTAGTTTCATGTCAAGTGATTTTTTATGTAATCATCGAATTGCTTGTGAGTAAGTTGTTCGGTATCATTTTCAACCATTAACCGACTGCCTCTCTGAACAATATGCCAAAAAACTATTTGATGGTCTCCGTTATACCACGGTCTCCGTTTATTGGTAATTACATTGTTCCACGGGTCAGTCCACGTTTCTCCAAGTAACGATTTGTCGGTAGCGTAAGACCCATCAGCAAGAATCTTCCAAATTGAGTTTGTAATTGGTTTTTTTGTTTTCATGTCGCCAGTCTATCAGAAATTTTTTGTTTGTCAAGTGCTAATTAACACAAGACTCTTCACTGGGGATGAACTGATAAGACCCGTCAACTCCGTCATAGACAAAGGCTGACAGACACTTCTTGCACTCGAAGCAGGTTTCGGATGCGGTGCTGGATTCGATTTCAGCCCACTTGTGACCTGCCGGAAGTTGTATTGTTTTTTCCATATCGGTATCCTACCATTGTTTTTTGAATTGTCAAGCACTAACGAGCGTTTTTTTCGTGAGAGTCACCCCTGCGGTAGAGGGGGCAGTACCCCTCTTTCCTTTCCAACCGTGTGCGACCGTCAGCATCCCGCTAGGGGGAGGGGTACCCCCACCGTAATTCTTGGGAAGGGGCTGTCCCGCGTAATCCTTCCCGCCCCAGCCACGGCCTTTTTTCTGATTGCGATAGCCCCCCTTGCCAATTTTCTTTAGGGCCGTCCACGCCTTTGTCGCCTCGCTTCCTTCTGGTTGTGTCCCATGAAGTAAGAGGGCGAAATTTTCCGTTCCGTCATAAACATGGCTGTCGTCATGGTCAATCTCCAAACCCAAATCCTCAGCCTCAGCCTCAGAATAGACAACGAGTGCCCGTTTCATATTGTGAACAAACATAAGCCTGTCATGGACGCCGCCGAGGGAGGCGGACAACCGTAGGTTTTTTGGAATACTCCCCAAACGAGCAATCCAGAACGGGAGGGACTTCGTGTAACCGTAGAAAATGATTTGAGGATTAAGGCGAGCGACTTCAACCCACGCGTCAAAGTAAGGTTGAGAGAAAAAATCACCGGAAACATGAAGCCGAACCATGAATTTCCAGTTGGGGTAAGGGAGTGAGGCCTGAATCAGTGCTACCATTTGCGCCTTGGTTTTCCCCTTCAGCAGATTGAAGTTGTGCCATCGGGCTTCCCTGACAGCGGGCTTCAGCACTTCGTCAATGGACGCGAAACATCTGAATTGACAGTTAGGGCCGTCTTTGATTCTGTAACCCTCAGAAGTCTTGACACATTGAGATTTACAGTTGTTAGCCCCCGGACACGCATATCCCGCCGGAAGGCTGAAAGTGAATATGTTTGGGGCCAGTTTGGAATTGCCGTTACCAAATTTGAGTAGTAAATTCATGGGTGTATCCTATCAGAGCTTTTCGATTTGTCAAGAGATTGTTTTCCGTTGTTTCACATGCTGAAGAAGATTGTCCTCGTTTAGTGTGGTTCTGACGATTTCATTGCCGCCCTTTTCGTTTTCAGCAATGATGCCCACCACCAGAAGGTTCGTTTCGTCATTGAAGAAAACTTGAACGGTGTTTCCGTTTTTCGTTGTGATGTTATGTCGTGTAATCATGTTTGTATTTTACCATACTCCGCCGGTTTGTCAAATGTTTTCTCTAATTTTTTTCGGCATTAACGATAAAGGAATAAACGCAGGAGACGGTCCCCGATTCTCCGGCGTCTTTCAGCCACATCTTCTTTTCTGGACACACTATACCATTGTTTGAAGAAATGTCAAGTTAATAATCGCCAAATGTCAAGTTGTCGCCTCGTTGCTCTTTGAGATAATCCTGATACGCCTCCAGAGACTCCACCGCCTCACAGGCTTCGCGGTCCACCGGCGGTAATTCATCCGCCTCTTCATCCTCAATTCTGTCTCTGGGGTCTTTATTCATATTCTATTATCCCGATGAATCGTATTCATGTGATGCCCCACATTTGGAACACTTGCAATAGTGGTAACAGTTCCACGCCGTGTTGTTGGTGGCACTGATTTCCTTCCAATCGTGATAACAGTCAGCGAACATGAAGTAACGGACCTTCTTGCTCCAATAGTCACTTGACATGGCGAAGTTGGCGTCGTGGTTCATGTAGAACATGGTAACGGCCAACATCTGCTTCACCGGAGTCAACATCTTGCTCTGGTCGATGTTCTCAACACAGATTTGACGGAACTCCATTCCGACCTTGCACCAAGTAAAGAATCCACTCTGGGCGAACTCTTCAGCGGTGACTTCTTTGAAGCCGGGAGGGGAGAAGTTGAAGCCGCCCCACTTGGTTTCGTGCTCTTCCGCCTCTTTCTTCGTGTGATGACCGTCAACAATTTTTTGGTAATTCATGTCGTCATCCTATCACAGATTTGTGGAATGTCAAGTCAATAAATGGCTTGAGCGAAACCGTTGATGTAAGTGGAAATCTGTTCGGCTAAGTCATTGTTGCCAAACGGAATGTGGATGGTAAGACAATCGGACTTCGGGTCATAAGTGACCGTCTCAAAGGCCAGATTCAAGTAGAACCGGAACCGGCCACGCAATCCCTTGTACAGTTTGTCAAACTGTGCTGGTGTCAGTCGAAGGAGCCAAGAGTGTTTCATGCCGTCACTCTACCATTCTTTTCAGAGTTGTCAAATGAATTGTTTGGCAAAGTGGAAAGGTAAATCCAACCGTCTTGGGGTGCAGGCCGGTCACTCCAATACGCCAAATCCTGCCACTTGGCATGAACATGACGGATTTCAAGTTTGGCGCCTTCCGGCCATTTTCGGCCAGTGTCAGGCCATTCAAGATTGAGGGCGTTTATCATGTCCCGGCATTATAATTCAATTTTGTTAATAAAGAAAGAAAACAATACTGTCAATGGCGTTTGTTTTTATCGTGACAGATACATTTACATCCTCGTTTACACCATTTGAATTTGCGAATGAGCCAGATGCCAACGGAGGGGAACAGAAGCCAAAGGAAAATGTCATCAAACGGGCAAAGACCCGGAATGATGGCAATGGTTATGAAGGTCGTTAGCATGTCGCCAATCTACCACGGTGGGTCATCAAACGGAGCTCGTTCAAATCCGTCTTCATTCTTGATTGGAGGAATAGAAGGAAAACGCCTGGCTCGCTTGTCTTGCTTCCGTTGCTTCTGCTTACGCCAACGCTCGTTGCGAGCATTCATTTTGTAGGATTTTCCCATAAATCAAAGGATCTTGTTCACGACCAGTTCAAGTTCCACAAGGAATTCCTGCCAAAACCGGCCATCCTCAACGCCATTCTTTCGGTCCTGTTCAATGGCAATCCGCTTCCATTTGGGATACGCTTCCCACGCTTTCTTGTAAGCCAGATGATACTGGTCAGCTTTCTGAGCAAAGGTGAGTTGCTGCTTCGGTGCCGGTGTTGACTGATTGGGGGGAGGAGGCGGAGATTTCTTTGGCGTCTCAGGTGACGGCAGAACCGTTGTAAGTGAGTTATTCATTCCACCGACTCCACTTGTTACGACGCCGATAGCCGCCGCCCTTGTTTGGGCGTTCAATCCGGTTTTGAGGGAGACTGGCCTTGCGAATTGACCGAAGTGCCTCAAGTTGTGATTTCGTTCTCATGTCCCTAATCTATCAGAAATTTTCCATTTGTCAAGGGAAAACTTCAAACGAATCTCTTGGTACACTTTCAGCAAAATCTCCGTTGCCGAAACTAATGTCGGCAAAGTTCCGTTGCACAAAGAAATCTCCATTGGTCAAATCAATTTCTTCTCCCACATTGAATGTGCGGTCTCCCCATTCACCTGTTCGTTGTGAATTGAAATCCACCGTCACGCTTTTTCTAAATTTCAGTTTCATGCCGATAACTATACACGAAACGGGGTGAAAAGTCAAAACAAAAACGGCGTACCATTCCGAGGCACGCCATTGCTTGGGGAATATGCTCCACCAAGGCTTAAATCACTTATTCCTCTTCATGGCGAGGGTCTGACGGTGGGCATCATACATGGATTCCGTTCCACCGAGATAGGGAACACCCGACGCCGCTTCGTTAAAGTCGGCCTGAGTGTGAGTCGTAACCAGTTTCAGGTCGTTGCCGATGTTGTTACGTTCATTCATCACGGCGCCGGTGTTGCGGTCAACGAGCAGAACGACTGCGGGATTTATGGGCATGGGCGTCATATTTTTGTTTGTTTGTTGTTTTCTCTAACGGTGACAGTCTAACACACCCGGTTGAATTGTCAAGTTTATTCTGATGCGTATTTGATGGCACGCTTTGCGGCCTGACTTGGGGAAACGCCGGCGTCATACCAATCGCGGTAACAACAATCAGGCAGGTCAGCCGAAGTCATTCCCATGACACGGGCCGCGATTTCGTTGTCAACTCTGATCATCCACACTTCAAAGGTTTGTTTCATGGTGTTAAATCATGTTATGCGGGCACGATTGATTCCCAGTTGATGGCGAGGTAGTCCGTGATGACTTCCCGAACATCGCCCTCTGTGCCCTCCCTCTCCAATTCCTCACCATTGAAGGAAATTCCATCGTCCTGAAACCGGCCCTTGGCATCAGTCCAAATCACTACATCATAAGTAAATCCATCATAAGTGACTTGAAAAATATGTTTGGTTGTGATTTGAGTCGAAATATGTTTTGCGTTCATGTGGTTATCTTAACACAGTTTTGTGGTTTGTCAAGTCAATACTCGCCGGGGAGGAGCAGAACTCGGTCAGCCGGACTGTAATACAACTTGATTTCAGAGAGGGGGAAATCCGTGTGTTCAATGTCCTGAGTGAGAACAACATCATCCGTGTCGCGTTCGAGGATGAGTTTGGCCGTCTTGTCGGGGTTGACCTTGAGAGTCCAGAACTGAATCCCTTGAAGGTCCGGGTCTTTCTTGACCTTGATCATCCCTTGGTAGGAGCCAATAGCGTCAACGAGCCAGAAGCATTCAGCCGCTTCACACAACCATCTGACACCATCCGTCATCAGGATGCCGAAGGTGTAGCGAGTCCAATGTTCCGTTCCAGAGAAGTTACGGAGACCGACTTCGATTTCTTGTGCTGTTTTCATCATGGGGTCAGTGTATCATTGTTTTCTGAAATGTCAAGTGGTTATTTGACCAAATGAGCCGTGCCCAAATCATTCGCCCATAATTTACCGTTGGCTTCTATGAACCATGCCGGAAGTTTTCGCGGGTTGCCAGTGTCGGCACAGAGGGAAACTTTGATCAATGGTGACTTCGCGGAGGCCGTCATTCCCTTGAAATAGGCCACGGCGACTGACGTGGAGGGAAAGAACGGAGTGATTTCCCCATTGCCAAATTCTTGGGGAGTGGTGTCAAACGTCAGAATGTAATTGAATTTCATATTGATACTATACCATTGATTGAAGAATTGTCAAGTTAATTCTCGTCGTTTTCGTCCGGGTCTTCCACATTGTCCATAATGGTGGCAAGCAGATGGTTATAATCCCCACTCATGGCCTCATTCAACACAACCTTGATTTCCTCCTGACTCCATCCCTCCCGGCGTGCGGCCCGTTGAAAGGCACCCATCACCGAGTAGGCGTTACCGTCGAGACCGACCAACTGTAGTTTGACTTTTTTCTTCATGTCTGCCTATCCTACCACATATATTCTATTTGTCAAGACAAAGTTTTTCTAAAAACCTCTTGACTTTCTATTGGAGTGTGATATTGTATTGACATGATTGGCAAGTTCAACGAAAAAAGGTCATGGGAGTCGGTTTACGACCTTGATAACGGTTGGCAGGCAACCTTGGGATACAGTACTTGTTATGGCGAGTTTGTCAGTCGGTTGGATAGTCCTGACCGTAAGACTTACTGGCACTGTAGTAACGGTGTTAAGGACCTGCCGGAATTCGCCCGCAGTTGGTTAAAGGGTGGCGACTTCCATACCACGGCCAACATGGTTCTGGTAAAGTTTAAAAAAAGGTTTGACAACTGAAAAAGTTGTGGTAGGATAGTATTGTTCTTTTGACAATTTGACGACGGTAGTAAGTTAATATGCTTACCTTTCCGCGATGTTTAACTGACTCCGCGATGTTTAACTGTAACCTGATTGTTTAACGCGACTCCTTCGGGCGCCCGTTTGGATGACAACATAGCTGGTTCAGACCTCTCCGAGACGATTACCTCTCCGTGAGACAGCCTCTAACCAGACTACTTGAATCATAACGGATGACGGCTCTCCGTAGAAGTTAATGTCTGTCGTTTTCTAAGTAGTTTTAGGGTTAACCACGACGGATGTTGACGACTGAAACCGTCTCGAATTTATCGGGTGAACCCATCGCTTAGTAGGCCACCGAAAGCCTCCGGAGTCAAATAGGTGGAAGAAAAGTACCGGTAGTAGCCCGTCCAATTTTTATGGCGTGGGTGGGGAATTGCCGAGATTTCCATTGACAAAAAGAATTGACTGTGATAAACTTCCACCATGAGCAAGTTTGAGATTCTCATTTTGAATCGACGTGACGGCGTAATTACTGCCGAATTTGTGGATGTTCAGTCGGCCATATCATTCCTCACCTGTGCTGGACGGAAATCCCTTGGTTACTCCATCCAAGCCCATCGTGGCCAGAAAGCCATTTTCTTTGAAAGAATGATTAACCTCGTTGACCTGAGCAAAGAACTGACTGAATTCATGGTCAAAACCGTATCACCACAATGAACCTTTGCAATTCAAACCACGAGGAAATTTGCTTTGAAGGACGTAAATGTCCCATATGCGAACTTCTCGGCGAAAAAGATGCTCAGATCGCCGCCTTGGAAGAAAAGGTGGCAGAGTTGGAAAGTGAGAGAATTTGAAACGATGTGAAATTGATTCTTGACCTTTACAGTCGAATTATTGACGCCATCAATGTTGGATTCTGGTATTGGGCCGGCCTGTTCATCGGTGGTTGCCCCATTTACATTAACGAAATCATTCTCTATATGGCATTCAAAGGTTGGCTCCGTTGGCTTTCATAAAAACCCTTGACAATCCACAGTTCAGTGATAGGATACTTACATGACTAGAATCGTTGATGAAGCACTCCGTATGTCTTTTGTGGCTGAAAACTCCGCCGCCGTCCAGTCGGATGACCCGGCTGCCGAGCGTGCCCGTCTTTCCGCCATTCATGGCGCTGAGAATGTTTGGGATACTCGTGAACTTCAAGAGAAGTTTTCAGTCGAAGGCTTCATGGCTCCTTTCGTGACCGTCACCCGCAAATCAGATGGCGCCAAAGGGGCAGTCGAATTCCAACACTATCCCCGTCTCTACTTCACCTTCACCCCAACCTCGTAATCAAATTGGTTTGACTGACCCTATATGGCGGGTGGGGTACCCCCACTCAATTTCGTTTTGACACCCCCCCGCGCCCGATTTGCCCACCATACCCCTCCCCAAAACCGCCTGCGTCACTTGACAAAAAGAAAATCTGTGGTATAGTAGGTCTATGAGATTAAGAATATCAGCCAAGTGTAGTGACCTGTTCAGTGCTACGCTACGAAAAAACGGAAAGACCGTTGGCACTTACAACGGTTATGTGCCTGATTTCATGCCCGGTGAACATTACGGCGATTATGTTGACTTGGACATTGATGCCGATACCGGCTTGATTGTCAACTGGAAGAAACCCACCGACGCACAACTCAAGATTTTCACGAATGAGTCTGTGGACTAGAATCGTCTGCGGCGTCTTCAATCATCACGATTGGTGTCTGCTTGAGGAATACAAGCCAATGGTGAAGGCTCTTGTTTTTACAGGCGACGGGTTTGAAGAAAAAAACATCCCGAGTCCATTCAAAAAGGAACACATTAACGGAAAATGGACGTGCCGCAAATGCAAGCGGGTCAGTATTGGGACACGCCACGGCCGCCATTAGGATACGCCATGCCCGGCATTAGGACATACCATATCCCGTATTTGTATCGCCTATTCAGGTCAATACAGTCGTCCACCTTGTATTCTACCACACTTCCGAGCCATTGTCAAGACCTTTGTATGACGGCGGGATGCCCTATTGGTGCCTATACAACGCATATTTCACGGGTCGGGTGGTGTACTCTATTTTACCATACATTTTCAATTTGTCAAATGTTTTCTTAAACTATTTTCAAAAAAAATCAACGCAGGAGCCGGTCCCCGACTCTTGGCGCCTTTCGGTCGGCCTCATCTTCGTTTCCCTCGGTTCCGTCTCCTTTCTGAAAACACTATAACACGATTCTCTGATTTGTCAAATGTTTTCTCAAATTATTTTCTGAAAACTTTCCCTTGACAGAGAGACAATGTATGGTAAGATAGTGACATGATGAAAACGGTTGACTACAACAAAGGAAACGCTGTCTGCCCAAAGTGTAAGGGGATGTTGTCTTATGACGCGACCATGACTGACAAACTTCCCCTTGGGTTTGGATTCGTTCCGAACAGTCATAAGTTCCAAGTGGATTGTATCATCCGCAAAGGGTTTCGTGGTGAATGTATGGAATGTCAAACCGTCGTATTTGCGGTCAAGTCACAACGACATTCAACTTCATTCCCCAAAAGTATCAATCGAAAATTGAAACTTTCCATTTGACAGACAGCGGAAGTGTGATAGGATGACGGTATGACAACGAAACAGGCCATAGCACGGTTGACGAAACTTGGATTTTCCATGACTCGTGGAAAATGGGGAAGTCAATCTCCCGAACTTTACAGTGTCAAACCACATCACTTCAAACCGATGTTCCGGGACGTATTCATTGGCACGGTTGGTAATGGTTTTTACATCACTTCCCACATCAAAGGGAGTATGAGACGGTATCGGTGCCGAACATGGTTTGAAACGACTGTGGGGAACATTTTCGGTAGTGGTTCAACCCTTGAACTGGCCATGATGGAGTTTGAATCCAATTTCCGCAACAAGGTTTACAATCGTAAATAGTTCAACAAATCTCTTGACAAATCACCAAACTGTGATAGGATAACGACATGAACATACAACGACTCAAAAATGGAAATCTGGAAATGTCCGCGAATTCGATTGAATGTCGGGATATCAAGAAACTCCGCAAACAGAAACACATCACCGAAATATCCGCTGAAAGTCAGTTCATCGTTGAATTCCTTGGCGGCGACCCGATGGGGGATGGGGTTAGTTATGAACAGGTTGCACCTGAGGATGTTGGAGCGTTGACTTCCGCTCCCCTCATTTCCGATGGAACGAACGTTTTCGGTTACATGAACTATCAAGTTGAAAACTTCTTGGAACTACTCGCCGAGGGTAAGACGATTGTTTGGAATAAAGGTTGACAAATCACCAACCCGTGATAGACTTCATTTGTCAGTGAAACAAAACAACAACGAATCAAAAAAAACATGAATGTCTCAATCAAACAAATCAAGAATGTTCCAAACAATCTGGAGGGTCGTCAACTCATTCGTTCCCTTCGTAAGTTCCTTCGTAACACTCCAAACGGTGTGTCTGTAAGGGGTAGGGGTCCGAGAAAACCCCACGTTGGAATCAATGGGAAATCCCATGAAACCCTCCGTCAGGACCTCCCCCTTTCGGTCGCGACACACTTCACCGTGTATTTCACGGAGAAACTCAAGTTCCGTTACATCAGACAAACCAAGACCGTGACGGATTATGTCAGGACTCCTACCAAGTGGGGAAAACTTTCGGTGTAAGGTTGATTCGTTGTTCATGGAGCCAGTGTGCTGAAAGGCCGCTGGTTCTTTTTTTTAACTATTCACTTGACAATACTAAAAAGAATGGTATAGTTGTGTCGTAATAACAAACGAACAACGATATGGCAACTTTTCAACAAATCAAACTTCACTCGGCCTGTATCTGTAATCAGTGTCGTCTCCATCGGTGGAATCGAATCATGTTCCATCTAAAGGGAATCTGGAGAGCACTCACCGAAACCGTCATTCACTGAACCGCCATGAAAATCATCATCTACTACGACAACAACAACCTCCTAAGAGTCAGATGGATTTTCCGAAAATAATCACTTGACAGAATCGGAAAACCGTCATATAATGACAACATGAACGACGAACTAAAACAGAAAATCATCCGAAACATCCTCAACCGTCTCCCTCAGTGGTTACAACATCCCTAACTGGCCTAAAGTCATCAATCCCAACTGGATAGCAAGGGAAAAAACTTGGTGAAATAAGTCAAAGAAAGTCGTTGACAATCTCCAAAGGTGTGTTACACTCTTTGTGTGAGGCGACCCTCGGGCTCCAGAAGGAAGTTCCGCTACCCCAAATCTCTTTATCGTTACCGAAAGAAAACAGAAAAAGTCGTTGACAGATTGAAAAGTTGTGATAAACTCTCTTTGTTAGTGAAAACAACAACGAATAACAAAATGAAAAACAACACCATCAAAATCAGTCATCCGATTGAACTCGTTGGTTTCCTCCGAACTATCGGAACGGAATCACGGTTCGTTTCCCTCCGCACAGAAACCGTCGTCAAAAACCTCCGTGGTGGTAAGAAAAACCTCTTCGCGGGAACGGTCAAGGTCTGTCGCCGGAACGGTTTGGTCAATGTCAACTTTGAAAGAGCGTGTGAACGAAATCTGGCCGAACAAGGTCAAGACCCTTCCACATACCAAAGGGGTGAAGTGTGGTATCGTCACGAAATGACGGAAGATGGAAAGACCCTCCCTCTCTGTGTCCACAAAACCAAGGAAAGTCAATTTTATCTCCAATACTTCCCCTACCGTAACCTCGAAACGCATTTCATCCGAAACGGTATTCGTCTCACGGATTCGGAAGTCAAGACCATGAAAGAAACCATGTATGACGATAACCGTGAAGAGTGGAAACCCCAAGTCATTACCCTCTCGGTTGACTCCATCCGTGAAATCAAGTTTCGGAAGATTCAGATGTTGAACCACACCATTTCTCGGATTCAAGACCGTATCAGTAAGTGGAAAACCTCCGTTACGGTCAACCCTCCTTCTGTCACCCTCAATCCCCAAGTTTCGGTCACGGTGTAAGTTCGTTGTTCACAAGGGGGAGTCGAAAGACTCCCCCCTCCGTTTTCCAAAAGAAAACCGTTGACAAAAAAGAACTCCGTAGTAGAATACTGACATGAAACAAACTTTTAGCCGAAACCTTAAAACTCATAAATCCAATCAATATGTTGGAACAGTTCCCAACACATCGGAAGGAATTCAAGTCAGACGGAAACTTCGTAAAATCTTGAAACCTCTTGGTGAAATCAAATCACAAGGACGAAATCCCAACCGTCAACAGTTTCGAGGAAGAACAGACTTAGGAAATTGGACCAATTTTCAATCCTACGTTCCGACCCGATTTTCCACTACCTTAGACCTTTACCTTACTCCACACAACGAATTACGGCCTCAGTTTGATTCTGTACGAAATCAGTGTTGGAAAGATATTGTCAAATCATTCAGAATCAAAATCGAACAAAAGTTGAAGTCTTCTGAGTTTTCAATCACGACTTAAACGATTTATTGTTCATGGGGGGTGACTGTGTTTCACCCCTCAATTTTTTTACACTTATTCACTTGACAGAATCAAAAACCGTGTTACACTTTTCCCGTGATGAACAACACCACAACAAACCCAACCGATACCTATGTCGCTGACTTACAACCAGCACTCGACTTCCAAGATAAGTTCCCAACCCTCATTCAGCAACGCCGGGCACTCCATAACCCTCTGACTCCCAACGAAATAACCAAGGTTCCCGAGCGGCTCGCTACCGTGGATACCGTTGAAAACCATGTCGGAGGAATCATCCACAACGCGGGTGTCAAGTTCTTGGACACCATCCACAAGGAAATCTTTGACGCGAAACAACCTTGGGAGAAATCCCTAATCGAAGACCAACAAACCCAAGAGGAAATCGAAGAGGATAAGGCCACCTTATCCAAGTTGGTCTCGTAGTCGTAACCTCCCCATCCTCAACACCTTAGACGGCCCCCAGTAGGGGGGGCTGGTTTTCGTCATTAGATACCCCTATGCTACCCCCCGTGTGGGGTGAGTGGGTGGTCTTCTGACGTGGGGAAAAGGGGGGGCTGCGACACCCGCGCTGGTCCGTTTTACTACCGGGCTCGTTTTTTTCTTGGAAAACAACGTCCGTATGTCCGTATCAATAA
>Ga0315287_10004642_pt1 | contig 13432 bp, 12 predicted proteins | sample YL17G11_0_MG_FD_205037 | JGI IMG/M metagenome (GOLD analysis project Ga0315287, IMG submission 205037) | Sediment microbial communities from Yellowstone Lake, YNP, Wyoming, USA - YL17G11_0 | ecosystem: Environmental > Aquatic > Freshwater > Lake > Sediment | place: USA: Wyoming | collected... | reverse complement strand
CTTTCATAGGACTGCGTCCCTTCGAATAATTTAGTTTTTTAAGGTAGGGGGACACTCATATCAAGTCCCTCACATTCAAGTCAATGGGAGGTATTGAAGATGGAAGAAGAAGAGAGGACTTACAGCATAGGCGCGGTATCCAAGATGGTTGGGGTGTCAAAATACAAGCTCAGGCAATGGTGCGACCGATACTTGCCGGACATCCAGAGGATAAAGATCGGGTAGTTTCAGTTTCAGAGGAGGTTCACAGGACTGGACATTGAGTTGATCAGAACGATTAAGGAATACAGAAGAAAGGGCTTTACCCTTGGTGTAGCAGTAACCCAAGCCAGACAGGATCTAAACGGCGGGAAGGAATAGGAAATCAAAAGGGGCGGAGGTAGGAGCCCGCCCCTCAGAAATTCGGTGAAACCATGTCAAATGTCAACCTTAACAAACACTACGCCGCCTTCAAGTGGGCGGTTTCAACCAACTGGAAAGACAAGAACGGATTGCACCGGTCCATCCAGTACAAGATCCATGTCTTGAAGAATGAATACTGCCTTTCAGAACAACAGATCATCGATGAACTTTTTGAGAAATACTGGGAGCGCGGTCACTACTACAAGTTTGACGAAAGCAAGGGGTCCCTGAATAACCGGATCGCTCTATACGTCAATCTGTATCTCAATCATTTTCTCCGCCGATGCGCAGTGCGGTCAAAAACAATCCTGGCCAAGAGATTGACCCTCTGGACCAAAGGAACTGGGCGAACCTTGTCTGGCTAGACAAAGACAACACCCGAGACGACCCTGATTATCAACCAGAGATCGTTTTTGATACGACCAATCCAGAAGGCCTCTGCATTGCCAAAGAGACCCTCGAATTCATATACGGTCACTTCAGCCAAATCGAGATGGACTACCTGACCGGAGGAGTAGAACTGGACGAAGCGGCCAGTCTCAGCGGTTGCAGTTGCGATGCCTTTGAAAAGAGATTGGCTCGCAGAAAGGCTGACTTCAAAAGTGCCATGAAAGCCATTGAGTACTGAGCATGAACTGTTCGGCGAGGCGAAATCAGCCATTGAGTCCAGGTACAACTATCCTTAAAACACCAAATACTTTTTCTTTTAGGAGAAGCCTATCAGTAATGCTTACCGGATATTTCAAAAGGCTTTTACAAAGAAGGCAGGTAACGCTACCCGCTTTCTTTTGGCTTCAATGTCAGCCTCACAGATAGGGGGTCAATCATCATCCCCAGATATAGTAATAGTCGCCAGAGGGGGTGCTTTGGACAAAAAGAATGAAAAAGAGTGAAAAAAGGTCATTTTGTTTGAATTATTTTTCTGTCGCGGCCAAAAAGCACCTTCTACAGGGTCATCATGGTCATCTCTTCTATCCGCCACCGAGTGTGTAACGGGGTCCCCACAGTCACATGAACGCATTCAAATCTTAGAATTATTATAGCCCCCCGTCATTTGGGCCATTCCGATTTCCTAATGGATGGCCTGGGTACATAAATAAATACTACTATCTATACACGTACCAATACTGCATACCCACTTAGTCACAGATAAAGCACAGATACCGATACACTGTGCATGTACCGATACCCTATACTTTATATATGTACCCGGAAGTCCCTATTTCATTTATTTCATCTTTTCCTCAACACAGAGCAAATAAAGTGAAGTCCAAATCCAAAATGAGAAAGGCGGTCATACCAATCACCAGTAATAATCAGAGCAGTAATCTCAGGTAGAGAACAGGCAGGTACTCCTTAAAGGGATAAATCTGACTCAGAGTATTCGCATTTTATTGTGGATACAATGGGTTATGACGATTTTGCAGGTCTCAACCTATGGTATGGGGTCAGGTCTTGCTTATTGACATTCCAATGGATTCGTTGTACACGTTCTTCTATGGCTAGACCCCTGAGGATGCAGTATGCAGGTGCCCTTTATCACGTCACTTCCCGTGGCAATGCCCGCCATGCCATTTTCAGAGATGACTTCGACCGAAAGGTTTTTCTCGATCTCTTAAAGACGGTCACAGAAGATTTCCACTGGCTCTGCCACGCCTACTGTCTCATGGCCAACCACTACCACCTCGTCATTGAAACCCCGGAGGCCAACCTGTCCAGTGGGATGAGACAGTTGAACGGGGTCTACACCATGCGCTTCAACAGACGGCATCGGACGGTGGGGCATGTGCTTCAAGGAAGATTCAAGGCGATCTTAATCCAGAGGGAAAGTCATCTCCTGGAGGTGTGCCGGTACGTGGTCTTGAATCCGGTGAGGGCCGAGGGAGTGAAGCGCCCTGAAAAGTGGAAATGGAGCAGTTATCTGGGGACAGCCGGATTAACCAAGTCCAACGAAGGCCTGACGGTTGACTGGGTGCTCGGGCAGTTTGGGAAAACCCGGAGGTTTGCGGAGAAGGCATACAGGGACTTCGTGAGGGCTGGTATCGGGGGTGGGTCGATATGGGAGGAGGTCAAAGGGCAGAGTGTTCTGGGGGAAGATGAATTTTTGAAGGAGCTGGAGCCTTTCGCGAAGGGGGCAAAGGAGTTTAAGGAGATACCGAGGACCCAGCGGTTTTTGAACAGGCCCAAGCTTGAGGAATTATTTTCGAGACGGATGGAAAGAGACAAGGGGTGGAGAAACCAAAAGATTGCTGAGGCAGTTAGGGACTGGGGATACAGTCAGAAGGAGATTGCAGACTGTCTTGGAATGCATTACTCCACTGTCAGTAGAATCTGGAGAAGGACTTCCTTAATCACGTCAAAAAACAAGACCTGACCCCCGATCGGGAGTTTTGTATGAAGCATGTAAGCATTTTGAATGATGTGCTTGGGCCTGTCATGCGCGGGCCTTCCAGTTCCCACACGGCTGCACCGTTTTTCATTGGCATGATCGCTCGCGCCCTCATTGGGGAGGAACCTGCATCCGTGACCTTTGCTTTTGATCCGGAGGGATCTTTCGCTCAGGTCTATCGCCAGCAGGGAAGCGATCTGGGTTTTGCTCTCGGCCTTATGGGCTTGCCTATCACCGACGAGAGATTCCCTCGGGCGCTGGATCTTGCTGCCGAAAAGGGGCTTGAAATCAAGTTCGAGGTCGAGCCTTTGCCTGAAGCCAATCACCCCAACACGGTGGAGATTCGGATGGTATCCCGGAGCGGTCAAAGGCTGTCTGCCGTGGCCCGATCCATCGGCGGCGGATCGATCCAATTCACACGCGTTGACCAATGGCCCGTCGAACTCAGGGGTGATGCTCACGAAATGCTGGTGGAGATGAAGGTAGAGGCCGAACCTGAGGTTCTTGAACACCTCAGCAGGAAGGTGAAATGGGTCGGCACTCCTGAGCGTCAAATTCGTGGAGATCTTGTACTTCTTCATCTGAAACTCTATTCGGCGCTTGATCCTGAAATCAAATCCACGGTGGGAACCATGCCCGGTGTCTCCCAACTCTGGACCGCTCCTCCGGTCTTCTTCCCTATTCGAGGGCAATCCCTCTTTGCCAGTGCTGCAGAAATGACCGCCCTCTCGAGTTCCCGGTCTTCGTCTCTTGGACATATTTCCTTCGCCTATGAATCTGCGCTCCTCGGCCTTCCAGAGCAGGAAGTGATGGAGGAAATTATCCGCCGGTTTGACGTCATGAGGACATCGGTATCCCGCGGTCTTGAGGATAAGCTCCAACCCATGCGGTTGCTTCGTCCTTCAGCCAGGAACATTTTCCAGGCTGAGGCAGATGGAAGATTGGCCGTGGGAGGGATTCACACGCGTGCAGGAGCCCGCGCCATGGCGGTCATGCACATCAACGGCGGCGGAGGCGTGGTGTGCGCAGCACCTACCGCAGGCTCGGCGGGCGTGATCCCCGGGGTACTGGTCAGCCTTGTTGAAGATAAGGGATTGAGCATTCAAAAGGCTGCTCTTGCGCTTTGCGCCGCATCCGCCATTGGGATTATCATATCCAACCGGGCGACCTTTGCGGCTGAGGTGGCAGGGTGCCAGGTGGAGATTGCAGCCGCTGGAGCAATGGCCGCGGCAGCGGTCGTTGAAGCGGCCGGGGGAACGGCAACCCAGGCGGCCGATGCGGCGGCGATCTCTTTTCAGAACACCATGGGGCTAATCTGTGATCCGGTTCAGGGGATAGTCGAGATTCCATGCCACACTCGGAATGCCGTGGCAGCCTCTTCAGCGTTTCTTTGCGCTGACCTTGTTCTTGGCGGGTACACCAACCCCATTCCGCTGGATGAAACCATTGACGCGGTCTATGCGGTAGGACAGATGCTCCCGCGCGAACTCAAATGCACTGCCCTTGGAGGCTTGTCGCTCGCCCCTTCAGCACTAAAGATGTCTGTTCTCCAAAGGGCTTGATTTGACTCACCACAGAGGCACGGAGGGCACAGAGAAAATAAAACACCCTCTGTGTGCTCTGTGCCTCTGTGGTGAATACGTGAGTCTACAGTTCATCGGAGGTTTCGATAGTGATCTCATAATAGGGCATGGAGTCATTGGATCTACTCATGATCTCCATTTTGGAATCACGAGTGGACTTGAATTCGCATTCAGAACAATCCCAAAAAATCCATGACTTACTGATCGCTTCGTCCAGGCAAAGGGCATAACTTGAGCAGAAAGGGTTTCTTTCACCCTTACACCTTTCCCCCCGATACCCGGCTGTTGCTTATTTTCCCTTTCAAAATCCGCGATTCGATCCGCGTGGGACACCCGGAGCCCACGGGCACGAGAGTCCAAACACGGGCAAACTCCTTCTCTTTGAGAGATGAACGGTTACCTTTATTTCGGGGCCGGAACAACCTGTTTCTTTAACTCGAAATTCCACTTCCAGATCTGGTAGATGGCCGGGTAAACAATAAGCTCCAGAAGAAAGGACGTGAAAATACCTCCGATCATAGGAGCTGCAATTCTTTTCATCACGTCTGAGCCTGTCCCCGTGGCCCACATAATAGGAATAAGACCGATTGCCACGGTCGCAACGGTCATGAACTTCGGCCGCAGTCGGTTGACGGCTCCGTCTAGTATGGCCGCCCTCAACTCCGAGAGGTTGCGAAGGCGTCCCTCTTTTTTTGCTTGCTCATAAGCCAAATCCAGATAAAGGAGCATGAACACGCCAGTTTCAGCGTCCACTCCCAGCAAGGCGATCAGCCCAACCCAGACCCCGATGCTCATGTTGTAGCCGAGCAAGTAGAGTAACCAGAAGGCGCCGATGGCGGAAAAGGGCACCGCCAAAAGAACGATGAAGGTCTTGGTGACGGATCGGGTGTTCAGGTAAAGAAGAAGAAAGATGAGAAACAGGGTGAGCGGTATCACGATCTTCAACCGTTCTTTCACTCGCTCCATGGCCTCGTACTGGCCGCTCCACAAGACGGCGTACCCTGCAGGAAGTGTCAATCTTTCCCTGATGAGGCGACCGGCCTCCTCGATGTACCCCAGTTCGTCACGGCCGGCAATGTCCACGTAGACATAGCCGGTCAACAGGCCGTCCTCGTCGCGTATCATGGCGGGGCCGGTGGCTTCCTTTACAGTGGCAAGCTGCGAGAGAGGGATCTGCTTCTTTCCTTCAGAAGCGGGGACAAGGATACGGCCAAGGTCCCAAAAGTCGTCCCGGAAATCGCGCATGTAACGGATGTTCACCGGGTACCGTTCCCTCCCCTGGACAGTGACCGTCACATTTTCGCCGCCTATGGCCTGTGCAATCACCTGCTGCGCATCTTCAACGCTCAAGCCATACCGGGCCAGTTGCTCGCGCTTCCATTCGATGTCGATAAAGTAGCCTCCGCCGGTACGTTCGGCAAACACGCTCCGTGTTCCCTTCACGGAGGAGAGAAGGGCCTCCACCCGAATGCCGATCTCTTCGATCACGTTGAGGTCCGAACCTGAGATCTTGAGTCCGATCGGAGTCCGGATGCCGGTGGTCAGCATGTCTATCCGTCCCTTGATCGGCATGGTCCACGAGTTCGACACGCCAGGCACATTCAGTGCCCCGTTCATCTGGCTGATGAGTTCCTCCCTCGAGATATGATCCGGGGTGATGCGGCGCAAGAGAGATTTCAACCATTCCGGCGCCCACGAGGTGTACCAGGTTTCCACCCCACGCCACTCAGACTTGGGGCGCAGGGTGATCACTGTTTCCAGCATGGAGAGCGGCGCCGGGTCGGTGGACGTCTCTGCCCTCCCTGCCTTGCCGAGGACTCGCTCCACTTCCGGGAACTGCTTGATGATCCGGTCTGTGACCTGGAGCACTTTCTGAGCCTCTGAGATGGAAATGCCCGGCATGGTGGTGGGCATGTAGAACAACGATCCCTCGTCGAGGGGAGGCATGAACTCCGAACCCAGCTTCTGGTAAACAGGGATTGTCCCGATCACCATGGCCAAAGCAGCCGTGATGACGACCCACCTATAGCGAAGCGCCCACGACGCAACGGGCTGATACATGCGGATCAGGACCCGGCTGATGGGGTGCTTCTGCTCGGAGTGAATGGTGCCGACAACCAAGGCATTCGTCACCCTGCAGAGCCAGCGGGGACGGAAATTGAAGTTCTTGAGATGTGTGATAAAGAGCCTCAATGCAGGGTCCAGAGTAATCGTCAGGAATGCGGCCACGATTATGGCAAGGGTTTTCGTGTAGGCAAGAGGCTTGAAGAGACGCCCCTCCTCAGCCTCAAGCGTGAGCACGGGGAGGAAGGAGATGCCGATCACCAGAAGAGCGAAGAAGCTCGGGCCCGCGACCTGCTTGATGGCGTTGATGATGACTTCCCGGTAGTCTTCCCGCTGGCCCGTCCGCTCCCATTCCTCGAGCTTCTTGTGGGTCTGCTCGACAACGACGATCGCCGCGTCCACCAGTGTGCCGACGGCAATCGCGATCCCTCCAAGGGACATGATGTTGGCGGTGATACCGAGCATCCTGAAGGGGATAAACGAGATGAGGACGGCGATCGGTATGGTGATCACAGGGATGAGGGCGCTGGGAACGTGCCAAAGAAAGAGAAAGATGATGATGATGACGGTCAGGATGATTTCGATCAGAGTGGACTTCAGGGTCTCGATGGAGCGCTGGATCAACTCCGAGCGGTCGTAGACAGGCACGATTTTCACGCCCTGCGGTAGACCGGGCTCGATATCCCTGATTTTCGCCTTGACACGTTCAATCACTTCCAGGGCGTTCTTTCCCTGTCGCATGACCACGATCCCGGAGACGACTTCTCCGGTCCCGTCCAGGTCACACACGCCCCTTCTGATGTCCGGCCCCATGGTCACCTGGCCGATGTCTTTGACTCGGATCGGCGTGCCGGTGTCGCTCGCCGTGAGCACAACGTTTTCAAAGTCCTGGATGGATCGCGCATACCCGCGGCCGCGCACCATGTACTCGGTCCCGCCGAATTCGATCAACCTTGCGCCCACCTCGGTATTGCCGCCCTGCACGGCTTCGATGACGCGTTTGATCGAAATTCCGTAAGCCTGGAGCCTGTTGGGATCGAGGTTCACCTGGTACTGCCTTTGAAAGCCGCCGATGGGAGCGACTTCCGCGACACCGGGAACGGACTTGAGGTAATAGCGCAGGTACCAGTCCTGGTACGAGCGCAGGTCGGCGAGGCTGTGCATCCCTGAGGGGTCGACCAGGGCGTACTGGAAGATCCATCCGAGACCAGTGGCGTCCGGGCCGAGTTCTGTTTTTACTCCGGCAGGAAGACGGGGAAGCACGCCGGAGAGGTATTCGAGCGTTCTCGACCTAGCCCAATAGATGTCGGTGCCGTCCTCAAAGATGACATAGACAAAAGAGTACCCGAAGTCTGAAAACCCCCGCACGGCTCTCACTTTCGGGCCGCCGAGCATGGCCGTCACGATCGGGTAGGTCACCTGGTCTTCTATGATGTCTGGGCTCCTGTCCCAGCGCGAGTAGATGATCACCTGGGTATCGCTGAGGTCGGGAATCGCATCCAGGGAGACCCTTTTCATCGACCACCAGCCGGCAAGGGCAGCCGCGGCAACGAGGGCAAAAATGATGAACTTGTTCCTTACGGAGAAGTCAATGACACGGTTAATCATGGCCGGCGCCTTGACGGGTGTGGCTGCTTGGCTTTCCCGGTGTGTTGGCGGGTTTCGTGACAAAACGCCCGGGGTCCTTGTCGAATTGCTCTTTGCATTCTTCGGCGCAGAAATAGTAGGTCTTGCCCCGGTACACGCTGGTCTTCCCTGTGGCGTTTGCCCTGGCTTCATCCACTTCCATGCCACAGACCGGATCCACACTCATCATCCCAAGAATTCCCTGCCCTGCAGACTGAAGTCGGCTCTCCGAGTCAACAAAGAAGTTCCCTGAGATGACAACGCGTTCTCCCGGCTCGAGCCCGCTGAGAATCTCGATGCGGTCCCCCATTCGCCATCCGATCTCCACCTGTCGCCGTTCAAAGAACCCTTTGCCCCGCGCCACAAAAACGGTTTTTCGCAAACCTGAGTGGAGAACCGCATCCACCGGGACCGTAATGGCTGGAGGCAGGCTCACGGGAAGCTCCACGTCCACGAACATGTCCGGCCGGAGCAAGAACTCCGGGTTGTCCATCTCCAGGCGGACCTTGAGCGTCCTTGTCGACGCATCGAATAAAGGCAAAACTTTGCTCACTGTCGCAGAATAGGTTTTCCTCTGGTAAGGGGTATAGACCCCTGCTTCTGCTCCGGGTTGGAAGTACTGAACTTCTTGTTCATACACATCCGCGAGAACCCAAACGCGGCTCAGGTCCACGATCTGGTAGAGCTCCGTTCCCTTCAAGAACCTCTGGCCCGGGGAGACGTTGCGGACAGTGATGAAACCCCCAGCAGGCGACGTAATACGGATGTCCAGCGCGATCTCACGGGTTCTGCCTAACTCCTCGATCTGGGCATCGCCTACGCCCATCCCCCTCAGGGTGTCGATCATCCTCTGGAAGGTAAGCGGGTCCGAAGCAGACTGGACGGGAGTCTCTTGTCTGCCCAACTCCATGCGCTTTCGCAAATCCAAGCGATTCACTGTGGCAAGGGCATAGAGGTAGCCCTGTTCTGCATCCAGCAACTGGGGGTTGTAGAAGGTGGCCAGAACTTCGTCTTTCTTTACAAAACTTCCAACCGAATTGGGATGAGCTTCAACGATCCATCCGTCCACTGACGCGTAGATCCGGTAAATCCTTGTCTCATCGGCAGCTACGCGGCCCAGGATCCGGATGGTGTGCACCACGGGCTTCTTCTCGACGACACCGACGTTCAATCCGATGAGCTGCTGCCTAAGAGGTGTAATTTCAACGGTTCCGGGAACGGACGACCGGCTCTCCTCTTGCGATTCCTTGCCGGTTTCGCCGTGGGTCGTCCCGGAAGCAGAGGAATCGGCCTTGGCCACTTCCTGAGGCGACGACCCTGCCAGGAGTAACGCAATCATGACTACAAAGCAAAAAGGAGCGTATCCAAAATTCTTCATGGCAGAAATGAACCTTCGTCTTTGGTGTGAATAAAACAGCAAAAGCCGTGTTTATTGAGCGTCGATGTTGAACTTGGCCGTTGCCCTCTTCCCATCACGCGTTATCAGAACTCTAATGATCCATGGACCCGCCATGATGAGGTCCATTGTGACCCTGTATTTCTCACCCTTCAGCTCCGCGTTGGTCGTGTAATTCATGGGCGCCATCCGGGGCATGGGCGGCATGTAATAGTTGACCATCACGTTCGCATCCGTGACGCGGCCGGCCGCGGAATCCTTTATTTCGATTTCTATTTGGTTGTGGCCAAGAATAGGCGGATTCCTATCGATTCTTGCATGGACCTCCAAGTCCCCCGCTTTTCCAGTGAGCTCAAGGTCTTTCGAATAAGCTGCGGGAACGGCCCCCAGCAGAGCCAGGACAAATATACCCCATGTCTTCATATTCACGTGATCCACGCGGTATCCTATTCTTTTTCTCGTAGAAAATCCAGTTCTTATTGAACTTCTTCAGGATTCAGGATAAAATAAAGCTCTTTGCAAATGATGGAGTGGGTGCCTCGCCACTTCAGTGAAGAATAAACCAACAAAAGGAGGAGTTGAGATGAAAATATGGAGGCTCATTTTCCCCGCAATCGCTTTAGTTCTTTTCACCGGTACTTTCTTTTTGGCCCGGGCCCAGGCAGATATTCAAAAGCATGCTTCATGCAAGTATTGCGGCATGGATAGGCAGAAATTCAGCCACAGCAGGATGCTCATTGAATATGAGGACGGAAGCAGTGTGGGGACATGCAGCATTCACTGCGTGGCTGTTGACCTCTCACTCAACATTGACAAGACTCCCAAGACCATCGGTGTAGGCGACTACAATACCAAGGCCCTCATTGACGCGGAAAAAGCGGTTTGGGTTATAGGCGGAAGCAAACCAGGCGTGATGACCAAAAGAGCCAAGTGGGCCTTTGCTGAAAAGGGGGCAGCGGAGGCTTTTGTGAAGGACAACCAGGGCAAGGTGGCGACCTTCGACGAAGCCATGAGGGCCACCTATGAAGACATGAACGAAGACACGAAAATGCTCCGCGAAAGAAGAAAAATGCGACAGATGAAAAAGGCGGATTAGAATCAGGCCGACCTTGCGAATGGGGTAGATATATGAGGCGTCTGTTTCTCATCATTGTTGCGGGGCTCCTCTTGGTGGGCGTCTTGGAGGGCGCACCGTTGCTTTGGGCTCAGGGGGAAAAAACCGTAAAACCCGGGCCTAAGGACAAGTGCCCTGTTTGCGGGATGTTCGTTGCGAAGTATCCTGACTTTGTAGCTGTTCTCGCTTTCAAAGACGGCGGCCACGCGTTTTTTGACGGGGTGAAGGACATGATGCGGTACTATTTCAATCTTCAGAAATACAACTCTTCAAAAAAACGCGAAGACATCGCCCGAATTCATGTGACGGATTACTACAGCCTGGGTTTTCTTGACGGTTTTAAGGCCTTCTACGTTTCAGGAAGCGACATTCACGGCCCCATGGGAAAGGAGTTGATCCCTTTTGAAAAAGAGGGGGATGCCAAAGAATTTCTTAAAGACCACAAAGGCAAGGCTGTGATGCGATTTCAGGACATCACCAATGATGTCGTGAAGAGACTGGATTGACCTCTATGAGAAAATCCAGCGTATTTTTTATTTACCTCTTCATTCAAATCGTCCTCCTGGGAAGCATGTTCACCCATGCCTCTTATAAGCAACAGACGGGTTTGAGCCATCTTCAGGAGAAGGTCAACCTGGTCCAGAGGCTTGGCCTCACCGATCTCTGCCTCTTCACAGAAGCAAGCTACACCAGGCATCTTTCCCTGGCGGATTTTCACACGGCCTTTCAGGATTCTCCAATGGCCTTGGAACATTTTCCGTCAGGTTCTCTCGTGATCCGTCCCCCAATGGACAAGAAGATGTATGAGAATGTGGATTGAACGGCACAGGAACATCCTCGACTTCACCCTGTCTTCACTTGTCAGAAGAAAAAGGAAGAATGCCGCGCTCGTTTCCGTTTACACTCTGATCGTTTTCCTGCTCGCTTCTGTCCTGCTGTTTACTTACGCCCTCCGTGAAGAAGCCTCGATTCTCCTCAAAGAAGCGCCCGAAATGATCGTTCAGAGGCTGGTTGCAGGGAGGCATGACCTCATCCCGGTGACCTACTTGGAGCGGATCGAGGCAATCCGGGGGGTGAGCTCGGTCAAGGAGCGTCTGTGGGGGTACTACTATGACCCCGTCGTGGGTGCGAATTACACCCTCATGGTCGCCGAAGATCAGGATGTTGCCCCCGGCCTAATTGCGGTGGGCGAAGGCGTTTCGAGAACCAGGCTCGCCTCTCCTGGAGACACGATCGAGTTCAGGACTTACCAGGGAGTCACGATCGAGCTCGAAATAAGGAAAACCTTTTCCTCCGAATCCGGACTGGTCTCTTCCGACCTGGTGCTGATTTCAGAGGATGACTTCAGAAAAGTTTTCGGCACCCCGAAAGAATATGCGACAGACTTGACGGTAAGGGTCAGGAACCCTAAGGAACTTCCCACAATCGCCATGAAAGTGGCGGAGATTCTTCCTGACACGCGGCAGGTCCTGAGAGAGGAACTCCTGCGGACCTATGATGCGATCTTCAACTGGCGGGGAGGCATCCTGCTGGCCATTCTTTTCGGGGCTGTGCTGGCTTTTATCATCTTTGCGTGGGACAAAGCTTCGGGCCTGAGCGTGGAGGAAAAAAGGGAGATCGGCATTCTCAAAGCCATCGGATGGGAGACGTCGGACATCATCAGGATGAAGTTCTGGGAAGGCCTCGTGGTTTCGCTCTCCTCTTTTCTCATGGGAATCCTTCTGGCATACATCCATGTTTTCTTTACCTCCTTTATGCTCTTTGAACCCGTGCTGAAAGGATGGGCCGTCCTTTATCCTGCCTTCAAAATCACTCCCTTTATTGACGGCGCTCAAGTAGCTTCCCTGTTCTTTCTCACGGTCGTCCCGTACACCGTGGCCACGATCATCCCCTGCTGGAGGGCGGCCATCGTGGACCCCGATTCCGTGATGAGGTGATAGCCAGACCATGATAGAGCTAAGGGATATCAGGAAAGTCTTCAATTCTGGAAAGCCCAGTGAGTTTTCAGCGGTCCAGGGGATAAGCCTGTTCATCGAAGCCCACAAAGCCACTGTGCTCAAAGGCCCGAGCGGGTCAGGGAAGACAACGCTCCTGAGCCTCATAGGCTGCATGGCAAGGCCCACCGCCGGCAGGATCCGGCTTCTCCACACAGAGATCACGAGCCTTCCGGAGCGATTTCTCACGGAGATCCGGCGGAAGACCTTTGGTTTCATCTTCCAGCAGTTTAATCTCATCAAGGGGATCACGGCGCTTGAAAACGCCATGCTGCCTGCCTATCCCCTGGGGGAGAAATTCTCCTCCATCAAGAAAAGGGGGTTGCATCTCTTTGAGCTTTTCAACATTGCCCCGAAAGCAAACTCCAAGGCTGAATGGCTCTCAGGCGGTGAGGCCCAGCGGGTGACCATTGCCAGGGCTCTGATGAACAACCCCTCGGTCATCATCGCAGACGAGCCCACAGCCCACCTCGATACAAAGCTTTCTCTGGAGTTCATGGAGATTCTGGGAAAGCTGAAAGAAGACGGGAAAACACTGCTTCTGGCGAGCCATGACCCTCTGGTGTACGAATCCAGGGTGGTTGACAGGGTGGTGAACCTGAGGGATGGAAGGATTGAAGGAGCAGGGGAATGATCTTTCATCCCACGGTCATGGCGCTCTTTGCAGGTTCAATCCTTGTCAGTTTCATGATCCTGTATTCCGCCTCCTATGCCTTTCAGATTGTGAGAAGATGGGACCTTCAAAGCGGAAGCGAGATCCAGCTCAATCTAGAGCGAAAGACCTACCTGATTTCCACCCTGCTCGCTTATGCCTTCGGCTTCGAGCTCCTGTCCTTTTTTCTGTATGTTTTCACTGCGGATCAG
>Ga0315287_10004641_pt1 | contig 13434 bp, 9 predicted proteins | sample YL17G11_0_MG_FD_205037 | JGI IMG/M metagenome (GOLD analysis project Ga0315287, IMG submission 205037) | Sediment microbial communities from Yellowstone Lake, YNP, Wyoming, USA - YL17G11_0 | ecosystem: Environmental > Aquatic > Freshwater > Lake > Sediment | place: USA: Wyoming | collected... | reverse complement strand
CGTGGAGCAGGACTTCCGCCTTCGCGCGAAGCGTCGGCGGACTCGCCGTAGCCTTGTCCGCCTCCGCGCGAAGCGCTACGGCGAGACCTCGACGAAGCTCGAAGAGCGAAGTCGGGGCGGAGGCGGTCAGTCCTGCGATTCCCCGTTCCTCCTCGGCCTTGCGGGGGAAGCGGCAACCGGTTTCACAACCCGTTCTTGCGGCAGACAACGGGCCAGACACGCAGGTTGTGAAACCGTCTCCATTCGTTGTGGGCCTCGAGGCGGTCGCGCGCGGCCGGCCGGTGTCTCGGCAAACCTGGGATTCCTGAGACACTCACCGAGGCCTGGGCGCCTCCCGATGTGCGCCTCCCGATGTTGACACCGGACCGAGCCCCGCTATACGGGCGTCGCATCGGCGCAGAGCGGCCGCGCCCTCCGGTTGCGTTCCTGCCCTTCACGCCATTCCGTCGTGTCGACGGCGGCCCAGACGCTCGCGGTGACGGCGGGTTGGCCAGGAGTTGGCAACCAATCCGCCGTGAGACGACTTGCCTGGCGGTGACGATGTGCGGTGTGTTCGTGTTTGAAAAGGGAGATTCGCATGCGCAGCAGGATACTTGCGGCTTCGCTCCTTGCACTGGCGATTGCGGCCAGCGCGTGGGCACAGGGCAATCCGACCGCCGTCAACTACACGAGCGTGCTGTCCTCGAAGCTCTTCCTCGAAGCCCAGTATTCGAGAAAGGGCATGGCGACCGACGACACGGGCGCCCAGTTCACCGACCTGGTCAAGGGCACGCTGATGTTCGACCGGTCGAGGGCCAACGCGCGCTACAACTCGCCGACCTTCTGCGCCGTGTGCGGAAACGGCTGGCACGAGGAGCGCAACAACTGGGACTGGTTCGCCACGCTCGGCTACTTCGCGTCGACCGACAAGTTCGGATCGCATTCGCTGGTGATGGGCTTCGACAATTTCAAGGAATCGCGCAAGGTCGACAACTACCAGTCCGGCAGCGGCTACCGCGTGTACGCCACCAAGACGTACATCGCCGACACGCCCGACAAGACTATCTATCCCGTGATCGACGGCAACAGCTACATTCAGTACACGCCGCTGGTGGCGCCGAGCGTCGGCAGTGACATACGCACCTACTCGCTCTTTGCGAACGACCAGTGGCGGTACAACGGCAGGCTGACGTTCAACATCGGATTTCGCTTCGACAAGAACAACTCGAAGGACCAGGGGGGCGTGCCGGTGCTGAAGGACTCCCAGTGGAGTCCGCGCCTGGGCGTCAGCTGGGACATCAAGGGCAACGGCTCATGGGTCGCGAACACCGGCTACGCCCGCTACGTCATGGGCGTCAACGGCGCGGTGGTCGACTCCGGCTCGCAAGGCGGCCGCACGGCCCTCTACGCGTGGACGTATGCGGGGCCCGGACTCAACACGACGTGCACAGCGCCCAACTGCCAGAAGATCGCCGACATCCTCCCGCAGGTGTTCGCCTGGTTCAACACCATCGGCGGCATCAACAACACGAATTACCGGGGCGCACCGTCGATCCCCGGCGTGACCACGAAGGTCAGCGACGGCACGACCGCGCCCAGCAGCAACGAAGTCACCGCCGCTCTGGCGCGCGGTCTTCACCAGAATCGCGGAACACTGCGCGTCGACTACGTCTTCCGCACGTATGCGGACATCTACGGCAGCTTCGTCGACCTGACGACGGGCACCGTCGCCGATCCGACCGGGCGCACGTACAACAAGGAGATCGTCAAGAACACCCCGGACGCGACCCGGTGGTATCACGCGGTGACGGTGGCCGGCGACTACCGCTTCTCCAGAGTCTCTCTGGGCGGCAACTACACGTTCTCCTACTCGAAGGGCAACAACGACGGCGAGAACGTCGGCAGCGGGCCGATCATGTCCACGATCAATACCTACCCGGAGTACAAGCGAGAATCCTGGAGCTGGCCGACCGGTTACATGGGCAACGACCAGCGGCACAAGACGCGTCTCTACGCCTCGTGGCTCCTCCCGGTCAGCGAGACACTCGGCCAGATGACCGTTGGTGTCATCCAGCGCGCTGATACAGGCCTGCCGTACGACATCGCGTTCACGGTGAATCCGACCGCATACCTGACGAATCCTGGCTATGTCACCGCGCCCACCAGCCTGACCTACTACATCGACAACCGGGGTCCGCTGCGGACAGGCAACGTCTACGCCACCGACCTCTCGTTTGTGTGGACCAAGAAGCTGAAGGGCTCGTTCGAGGTCTTCTTCAGAGGCTTGGTGTACAACATCTTCAACAATCAGGCCGTGGCCGGTAGTGGAAGCGTGGATACGACCGTGTCCTCGAACGCGTCGCCCGGGTCCTACACCGCCGCAAGCCTGCCGGCGTTCAACCCGTACACGACGGCGCCCGTCTACGACGTCAACTATCGATACGGCCCGAATTTCGGCAAGCCGACCGCCCCGAGCAGCTACCAGGTTCCGCGTTCGGCGAACTTCTTGGTGGGGGTCCGCTTCTAGCCGCCGCGCCCGTGGAGGCCGAGGATCGGGTGTGCCCGATCCTCGGCCACCGCATTCCCAGGTTCGTGACGAACAGATTCTGCTGCTCCCCGGCCTATGGTGCGAGGCTGACCTCGTAGGCTTCCTTTGCCGGCGGTCCGGCGAGGACATCCTTGAACTTCGCCACCTGCTGCTGGTAGAAGCCGCTGTTCTCGCCCGCCGTCATGTCGGCCTCCGTTTCCCAGAGGGAAATCGTGAGGCCCTTGCCCGTCTTGCGGTCCGTCAGCACGTAGAGACCTTTGAATCCCTTCTGCTGCTTGCAGGCCGGCACGACGGAATCCCGATAGATGCCGACAATCTCGTCCGCCTTGCCGGGCACTGTCGGCCCAGTCGACACTCGTGCGTACATGCTTCGCCTCCTTGATTCAATTGCGAGGGTTCAGTTGGGGCGGGTCGCAGCGGGCGGACTGCGAGCGCGGCGAGGCCGGGGATGGCGCGTCATTGCGATACTTCCTTAGCGCCTGGCTTTCGGGGGTGATTGCCGGCCCAAGTGTGCGCGCGGGCAGGCCGGCCTGTCAAATGGCCTGCTGGACGGCATTCGCACGGCATCCGTACGGCATCCGCACGGACTACGCCTCCCCTGCAGAGCGCGCGGGTGTCCTGACACACCACTGGTTCCTGAGACATCTCGCGATCAGCCCGCCTGCCCGTTCCCGTTCATCTTCGCCGCCAGCGTCTCGACAATCTTCGTCAGCGCCTCGTCCTGGGCGCTGAGGTGGTCGAGCACGGCGCGGTGCAGACAGCCCGCCGCGAGAGGAACAGGCTCATCAGGATGAAGGGGTAGGAGTCCCAGTGCTGGATCCAGCCATCGTCCTTGACGATCGTGACCTCATCAAGCGATGCTGCATGAGGATGACTTGCGGCACGATTCGCGGTGCGGTCGCGGCGCGACTCGTGGCTGCAGTGGGCATCAGATGAGCCAAGACCCCGACTCCGGCACCGTCGCGGGAGCGCGCGCGCAACTCGGTCCGTACCGCATCGAGGAGCGGCTCGGCCAGGGGGGCATGGGCGACGTGTTCCGCGCAACCGACACGCGGTTGCATCGCACGGTGGCCGTGAAGGTGCTGCGCGGCCGGGGCCCCGCCGATCCGGACGCCCGGCAGCGGTTCCAGCGGGAGGCGCGCGCGGCGTCTGCGCTGAATCACCCCAATATCTGCACCGTCCACGATGTCGGCGAGGCGAACGGCCAGCCGTATCTGGTGATGGAGTATCTGGAAGGCGAGACGCTCGGCGGACGGCTCGCCCGCGGACCGCTGCCGCTCGGCGACCTGCTCGACGTGGCGATCCAGGTGGCCGATGCGCTCGACGCCGCCCATACGCACGGCATCGTGCACCGAGACATCAAGCCCGCCAACGTATTCATCACCCGGCGGCAGCAAGCCAAGGTGATGGACTTCGGCATTGCGAAGACGACCGGCGTGCTGGCCGACGGGGAAGGCGATACCGGGTCGGCACCCGCCCTGCTCACCGAACAGGGTGTGGCCATCGGCACGGTGGCATACATGTCGCCGGAGCAGGCACGCGGCGAGCCGCTGGACGCCCGCAGCGATCTGTTTTCGTACGGCGTGCTGCTCTACGAGATGGCCACGGGCGTGAGGCCGTTCCAGGGCAGCACGGCGGCCGTGACGTTCGACGCCATTTTGAATCGCGACCCGGTCCCGCCGCGAACGTTGCGGCCCGACATACCCGCCGAACTCGAGCGCCTGATCGGCCGCGCGCTCGTCAAGGATCGCGAGGCGCGTGTCCAGAGCGCGTCAGAACTGGTGAGCGCGTTGAAGCGATTGAAGGGGCCTGTCGAGACAGGCTCCCGCGCGGAAGTGTCCGGTGCGCGCCGCTCCAGGTCGATCGTGGCGTGGACCGCCGTGGTGGCGCTGGTTCTGGCTGCCGTCGCGGGTCTGGGCTATTGGACGCTCGCGGGCCCGGCGACGGCGCCCATCCGGTCGCTTGCGATCCTCCCGTTCGACAGCCAATCGAGCCACGCGTCGGACGAGTCTCTCGAGGGACTCGCGGCGTCGCTGACCGACGACCTCGCCAGAATCCAATCCTTGCGCGTCGTTCCGCGCACGCTCACCGTCGCCTATCAGGGCACGCCGAAGACCGCGCAGGAGATCGGCCGCGAGCTGAGCGTCGACGCGGTGCTCTGCGGCACGGTCAGCCGTTCGAGCGATGCGGTTCGTGTGGTTGCGACGTTGGTGCAGACCTCGTCCGGGCGCACCCTCTGGTCGGCGACCTACCAGGGAGGGGAAGCCAGTCTCTTCGAGCTCGAACGGGATCTGGCGCGCAGGGTGTCCGACACTGCTGGCGCGCGACCTGCGACGCCGGAACAGAAGCCGCTGGTGGAGGCGAAGCCCGCCAATCCGGAGGCCTACGAGCTCTATCTGCGGGGGCGCTATCACGCCGGGCGCTGGAACGAGAAGGACCTCGACGAGGCGATCGGCTTGCTGGAGAAGTCGACGGCGCTGGATCAGAATTTCGGGCCATCGCAGGCCCTTCTCGGCTACGTCTACGGCGTCAAGTCCTTCAATTACCGTCCGGAGGACCCGCAGTGGATCGAAAAGGGCTACGCGGCGGTCGAAAAAGCCCTCGCCCTGGACCCGCAGTCGCCCGACGCGCACCTCGCGCGAGGCACGCTGCTGTGGCGGCACTCGCAGGGGTTCCCGCACCTCGAGGCGCTCGCGGAGTACCGGCAGTCGATCGCCGCGCGTCCGAATTTCGACGAAGCCTGGCACGAGCGAGGCATCGTGTTGTTCCACGTTGGACATCTCGAGGCGGGTCTCCGCGCCGTGCAGCAGGCGATGGCGCTCAATCCCGGCAACACGCTGGCGCGGTTTCGTCTGGCGCCACTGGCGAACTATCAGCAGAAGTACGACGATGCGATCGCCTGTTTGAGACGGGTTCCACGCGAAGTCTATCCGGCCCAGTGGACGTACCACATGGGGTTCGCGCTCATCTCGCTCGGCCGTCTGGACGAGGCGTCACGCGAGATCGAGTCGGCGCTCGCCGCGAACGTCACCGATCAAGGCGGCATCGTGCACAGCGTTCGTGCCTTGCTGCGAGCGACGCGCGGCGACAGGAAAGGCGCCGAAGCCGACATCGCCACGGCGATCCGGATCGGCCAGGGCTTTGGCCATTTTCATCACACCGCGTACTCCATCGGCCAGGTCTATTCCCTGCTCGGCGACCTCGATCGGGCGCAGGAGTGGATTGAAAATGCCGCGAACGACGGATTCCCCTGCTATGCGCTGTTCGAGACCGATCCGTTCCTGGCGCGCTTGCGAGGGAGCCCGCGATTCCGCAGTTTCCTGACCAGGCTTCGCAAGGAATGGGAACACATCCCTGGCGAGGCGGACTGAGGTCAGCGCCTCGTCCTGCGCGCTGAGGTGGTCGAGCACGGCGCGCACTTCCTCTTCGGCCTTCCGGGGGAAGCGGCAACCGGTTTCACAACCCGTTCTTGCGGCAGACAACGGGCCAGACACGCAGGTTGTGAAACCGTCTCCATTCGTTGTGGGCCTCGAGGCGGTCGCGGGCGGCCAGGCGGTTCTGGCTCATCATGAGCATCGGCGCGATGAAGGTGGCGTGCAGCGAGAGGAACAGGTTCATCAGGATGAACGGGTAGGGGTCCCAGTGCTGGATCCAGGCGGTCAGGTTGAGCCACGCCCAGCCGAGCAGGATCGCGCTCTGCGTCCCGATGAACCACCACGAGCCGACGACGGCGGCGACGCGGTCGGCGGCCCGCTGGCCGAAGGTGAGGCGCTCGACCTCGATCTCGTTGACGTTGCGCACGGGCGGGTGCGCGTGTTCGTACCGTTTCGGGAACTTCACTTTCTGCACGGCGGTAGCCCCCCTGGCTGGTTGGTGTCCCGCACATACTACAGCGCGGCGTGCTCCTTCAACGGAAGCCTGACAGCGGTGTGGCCGTGCGAGACACCCCCCCAGCTTGAGCTGCCTACGCCCCACCTGAGGCGGGCTGGAGCTTCTCGAACGAGTCGAGATCTCCCGCCTCGAGTCGCTTCTGGCGTCTCTCGGCTTCCAGGCGAAGGTTGAGGTTGTCGAGCTGCAGCCGCTCCAACTCCAGGCGTGCCTTCGCTTCATGCTCGCATTCGCAGGAACAGCAATGCGCAAGCTCCGCCTCGTACAACAAGCCATCGGTGGGCAGCGCGATCTCCACCCGCGGGTCGTGTGCGGTGCCGACCTCCACCTTGGCCAGGAACTTCCGCACGACGTTCTGGAGCCCGTCCGGTGTGGCGCCGAGGTCTACCCACTGGTTTCCGATCTGGACTTCGATGGCGACGATGCGGGTGCGGAGTTCATAGACCTCGAACACCCTCCGAATGAAGTACGTCACCGCCCGGCACACGTTGTCGTTGCGAAGCGTTCTCGCCGTCGACTGGAGACTCTCCTGGTCTTCGTACGTGCTCACCACGATCGACCGCTCGCTCTCAACCGCCAGCGAACTGGTTTCCGCGACGTGGCTGAACTGCTCGCTGACGCGCGCCACGTCGAAGTACGTGCTGGTGGCCCCGCTCGTGGATGCGGAGGCTTCAGCGCCGAAGCTGACGATGCCGAGGTCGATACCGCCGCCACCCCCGCCGCTCGCGCTGGTCGACACGGAAGCCGAACCTCCCGCGCTCGTCTTGGTGCTTGAATAGGCATCGTTCACCCGCTGGGTCATCGTGAAGAACGACGTCCGGGCGCTGAATCGCGCGGTGGCACTCGTGGCTCTCCGGTAGCGGTCGGATTCGTAGATCCGGACCTCCTCTTTGGGGAGCAGCGTCAGGCTGTGGACGATGGGCCCCTGCTTCCTGCCCAGCAGGCAGAGGGCATGCTCATACCGTACGCGGATGAGTACGCGATCGAGACGGATCTCGGCCATCCCTCCCTTATCGAGGGGGACGACCGCGGTGCGGAACTCGTAGAGTCTGAAGCAGTGCTTCCAGGGAAGCCACGGCACCGGATCGGGGCCGAAGCACTCCTTCTCGCCACAACCACAGTCAGGGACGACGTAGGGCTCTTGCGGCGCCAAGGCGGAAGTCGACGATGCTGGCACAGAACACCTCCTCGGACAGGGCCAGCCTCAGTCCTGCCTGCGCTTTCAGCCCTCCGCGCGGAGGGCTCAGGCATGGACTAGGGGGCGAGCTTGGGCTGGCTGATGGATTGAGCTTGCGCCTCGGAGATGGCCGCTGTCAACCGATCGCGTACTCCCCGATGGTGTACGCCCATGGCGTCCTCGTCCAGAGGGTTCGTGACAGTCAGGGAGACGCAGTGAAGTCCGCGAGGTCGTCGGCCGGGGTGCGGAAGCCGGGAGCCTGGTGGGGCCTGCGGGTGCAGCAGGTGGTACGGTTCAAGTATAATGGCCGTGACTTTCCACTCTTCATGCTTGGGGGAATCCATGCGGCAATTCAGAAATGTCTGCCTGGCTATCGCCCTCCTCTTCCCGGCGGTTCTCTATGCGGGACAGATCTACGGGACCATAGTCCTCGACGGCAAAGGCGTGCCCAACGCCACCATCGAGATTGCCTGCGACGGCAAGGTCACAACCAACGGGGTGACGGCTGCCGACGGTTCCTATCGCGTCAATGTCCGCCAGGAGGGGCAATGTACCCTTGCGCTGCCGAAGTATGCCGGCCGGCCATCGGCCGTCATTTTCTCCAGTCCTAATCCATCTGCGTACCACTTCGAACTGGTCCGGCGTCCCGACGGAAACTACGAGCTGAGACGAAGGTGACTATGCCCGAGAACGAAGCGGGACGGGGCGAAGGCAAGGGGGGAGGCGAAGCGGCGGACGCCGGCAAGGCCAGGAGCACGTTCTCGTGGCTGGAGGTGTTCAAGGTCGTGGCCATGCCGCTGGTCGCGCTCGTGCTGGGCTTCGTGTTCAATGCGTCGCTCGCCTCGCGGCAGACGGATGACAGCCGGATGCGGTTGTATACGGAAATGATGGGGCGGCGCGAACAATCCGATACCGACCTGCGGCGAGGGATGTTCACGTCGATTCTGGACACGTTCATGAGCAAGGACCCGAAACTGCGTCGTGACCAGCAGTTGAGGCAGCAAGTCCTGAACCTGGAGTTGCTGGCCTATAACTTCCACGAATCGCTGGACATCGGGCCGTTGTTCAAGGACGTCGGGAGCCGAATCCCCGATGAGAAGGAAGGCCCCAACGCGCAACTGCGCCAGCGCCTCGAGAAGGTCGCGCAGGAGGTGATCGGCCGCCAGCTCACGCTGGTCTCCGATACGGGGACGGTTGAGACCGGAGATGCCCTGCCGGAGAAGATCGCGGATTTCCAGGCGTACCTGACATTCGGCTCACACATGGTTTCCGACCCAGCCATGAGGCCGGGAGAGGGTGTTCCTCGTTTGTGCCTGTCCATGAACTCGGCCGACGGGGTGCGCCACTACCGTCAGTTCAGGCTGGAGATTATCGGCATCGATCCGCGGTCACGGGAACTGGAGGTGCAGTTGTATGTGTCCCGGGTCTTGAATGAGGCGGAGTGCCAGCGCGCGGACCTGGACCGGAACGGCATCCGGGAAATCGACACCAACTTCTCGGTGGGGCTGTTCGATTTCCCGATGATCGACAACACACGTCTCACACACAACGAGCGGTGCGCCGTATCGCTGACCGCGCTCACTCCCAAGGTGTTGAAGATTGGCCTGGCGTACTTCTCGGCCTCGCGTGCGGGCCTGAAAGACAAGCCGTACTACGACGAAATGGTCACCGATCTCCTGCGCCGACGTCAGCCGTCGGGTCAGAGCGGCGGGTTCTGGCAATCCTGGTCACCTCTCCGAAGCCCTCCCGGGACGGAAGGCGGACGGTGACGCCCCTCGTGCGGTTCGAGGGGCCGTGTCTGGGCCGTCCGATCACGGGCGTTCCGTCAACTCGGCCCGGCAGTCGCGGGGAATGCGGCCGGGAGCAGGATAGCCGATGGTCAGGCACTCCGCAGCCTCAAGAAACTCAGCAACTCACCGATCCGCCGCGCGGTGCCTGCCAACGCAGCGATCGCGCGAAAAAGATCGCGCCAGACAGCAGACCAACGGAGCGCCACCCTTCGCGGGGCATCCTTCGTCGTGCGGGCTCGCGTTTCATCGCGCATGATCCGCGGGATCGTCGACTGCCTCGACAGACCACGAACAGTCTCCTTCGCCGGGGCGAGTCCTGATCAATCAGTCGTCCGGCCGTAGGTCGCCACGGGTGCGACACGCGTACGTCTTACACGGCGTCGTGCCGCTTCGGTGTTGCCAACTGAAGCTCGTCTCAGCCCATCCAGCTATCCACCCCGCTCTTTGCTTCGTCCTTCTTATCGGCCGGTGCCGCAAGTGCCCTCTTGTGAGCTCTCTCGTCCATCGCCGTGCCGACGACGAGGTACGCGAAGAAGCCTACCGCCGTCCCGACGCAGTAGGCGTTGAAAGCCTCGTTCTTGAAGATGGCAACAATCGCGGCGCCCCCGATCGCTCCGATGACGGCGGCAATGTCGCCAATGGCGACGTTCTCCACCTTGCGCCGCAGCGTGCGGTGACGATAGGAAGCACTAGCCGGGGCTGCCGAGCTGCGTTGACGTAAGGCCCGTCATCGGACGGCCCGAGACCGGATGCCCAGAGCACCGGACGGCCCAGAGCACCGGACGGCCCAGACACAGGGCCTATTATGACCCCTCGGGAAGCGTTGTTTAGGGGATGTTCGGCGGATGTTCGGCGGTGGAGGCGTGCGACGCCGTCTGGCCGCCGGTGCAGCCGCGAATGAGCCGACCTCCGGCGAAGGCCGTCACCGGATGACGCGTCACGCTCGCCTGCCGCGAGAGGAACAGGTCTACTTCCTGTTGACGAGATACCGCGAGTAGTCGATGCCGTTCTCCTTCATCAGCGCCTCGACCTCGGCCACCTTCTTGGGCACGCTCGCGCTCAACACCTCGCGGCCGGTCGCCGTCACCAGCACCGTGTCCTCGATGCGCACGCCCATGTCTTCCTCCCGCACGTACAGGCCCGGCTCGATCGTCAGAATCACGCCCGGCTCCAGCACCGCCGCGTTGACGTCGTGCACCGCGAGCCCGACGCCATGGCTCAGCCCGTGCGTGTAGTACTTGCGCAGATCCTTCACGTCCGTGATGAGCCCGAGCGCGATCAGCCCCTGGCCGAGCATCTCGTTGACCTTCGCGCTGATGTCGCGCATGTTCACGCCGGGCGCGATCATTTCGATCGCCGCCTCATTGGCGCGCAGCACCGTTTCGTAGATCGCTTTCTGGCGCGGGGTGAACCTCCCGCTGATCGGGATCGTCCGCGTGATGTCGGCCGCGTACCGCGCGTACTCCGCCCCGACATCCATCACCACCATGTCGCCGGGCCTGGTCTGGCGGCTGTTCTCGCTCCAGTGCAGGATGATCCCGTTCGGGCCCGAGCCGACAATCGTGGAGAAGGCCGCGCGGCGGGCGCCGTTCACCGAGAAGACGTGTTCGATGATCGACTGGAGCTGATACTCGTACATGCCCGGCGCCGCCGCCCGCATCGCCTCGCGCTGCGCCGCCGACGTAATCGTCATCGCCATCCGGACGTTCTCGATTTCCGCGGCCGACTTGACGCGGCGGAGGTCCCGCACCAGCGCCGCGGCCGACCGGATGGTGAAGCTCAGGCCCCGATCCCGGGCGCTCTTGAGCCACTGCTCGTCGGCGGTCAGCGGGTCGGACAGCCGGCGCGATCGCGCGTAGTCGAGATACACCACCGGACCGCCCGCGGGCGCTCCGGCGGCGCTCGCTGGCCCACCCGGCCCGGCGCCCATCAGGACGGCGTCGAGGGCCGCCTGCAGATCCTGGTAGCTGCGCACCTGCTCGAATCCCGGGCGCTCGAGCGCGGGAGCCGGAGCAGGGGGCGCCCCCACGGCCGGGCTCGGCGCGGCGGGCGGCATCACGAACAGCGTCTCCGGCGGCGGCCCCAGCCGCACCCCAGGCGGCAGCGTCACGCCCTCGGGCAGCTGCGGCGCCGGCTGCGGACCGCGCAGGATGAGGGCGGTCATCGGCTCCTCGATGCCGGTGAGGTAGTAGAGCGTGTCGTCCTGCTTGAACGGCTCGCCGGCCAAGGCCGGACTGCGCACGATCAGGACGCCGCCTACCTCCATCTTCGCCCTGACGGCCTCACGCCGCTTCTGGTATTCCTCGGGGGTCTGCGCCGCCGCGATGGCCGTCACCGCCATCAGCGCCAGGACGCCGAAGCCCGCCACCCGCCCTGCTGTTCGTGTCATGCGATCCTCCGTCCCGCGCCACCACCGGCACGGACGGCCACATGATAGCTCCGAAGGACACTCCCCGAGTCGTTCACCGGGTCGATGGGTCGATTGCCGGTGTGGGCGGGAAGAGTCTCTTAGAAATCGTCTCTGCCGACCCACGTACGCAGTCGCCGAATCCCCAGGGACACCCGCTGGTCGAACGGGCCGGCGACTGTCTCAGGAAACAGGTGTGTTCCGCCACGGCTGGCCTCGTCGACCGGCTGCTCGTGCCGGCCGGGACCGTCCTTCACCGATCAACGAGCGGGTGGGGCGAGTCGTTCCAGGTCCGCGGCCGCGGCGTCCACGAGAGCGGCCTCGCGTTCGAGCACCTTCGCCGCGCGCGCGATCCCGGCATCGGCTTCCGTGTAGTGCCGCTGCTCGATGCTCTCGCGCACGCCGGGCAGTGTCTTGACGTCGTACCCGGTGTAGAAACCCGGCGCGTACAGCAGGTGGCGATACCACTCCCGATGCGGGAGGCCGGCCGGGTCCAGCAGTTGCCGCTGTCGTCCTCACCACCGTCGCCAAGGCTCAGCGTCGGGACGCCGCTGTGCTGGAGAAAGGGCGTGAAGTCCGAGCCGGAGCCGAGCGCGTCAATCCGCAGATCGTCCCGCGTGCGCGCCTCGTGGCGCGCCTCGGGCGTGCCCTGGGCAATCGTCGCCGCCTGCAGCCGCGTCCACGCGCTGACCTTCGCCTCGGGATCCTCGACCGCGCGGGCCACGGCGTTGATGAACGGCTCGAGGGTGTGCGAGCCGGCCATGCCGAGGTAGCCGCGGCCGTTGCTGTCGGTGTTGATGTACACCACCGCGTGCGCCTCGAGTTCGGCGGCGTGCGTCTCCACCCACTCGGTGGAGCCGAGGAGCGCGGGCTCTTCACCGTCCCACGCCGCGTAGACGATCGTCCGCTTCGGCTGCCACCCCTGCTTGCGCAGTTCGCCGAGCGCCCGCGCCTCCTCCAGTTCCGCCGACATGCCGCTCGCCGGGTCGCCCGCGCCGTTCACCCAGGCGTCGTGATGATTGCCCCGGATGACCCACTCGTCGGGCCAGGTGGAGCCCGTCAGCCGCGCGATGACGTCGTAGAGCGGCGTGATGTCCCAGTTGAACGCCAGCGTGAGATGCACGGTGGCGGGCCCGGGGCCGATGCGATAGGTGATCGGGAGCGCGCCCCGCCAGGCGACGGGTGCCAGCGATCCGCCGAGCGCAGCGAGCAGCGGCTGCGCATCGCCGTAGGAAATCGGCAGCACGGGAATCCGCGTGATCGTCGCCGCATCAGCCCTCGCCAGCCGCGTCGCCCCGGGGGTGGCGCCGACACCGGGCGTGAGCGGGTCGCCCGGGTAGACCGGCATGTCCATGACGCTCCCGCGCTGCACGCCGTCGCGCGCCCGCATGGGCCCTTCCGGGAACACCGCGCCCCCGAAGTACCCATCGTCTTTCGGGTCGGAGTAGATGAGGCATCCGATGGCGCCGTGTTCGGCCGCGACCTTCGGTTTGATGCCGCGCCACGAGGCACCGTAGCGCGCGATGACGATGGCGCCCTTCACGGAGACGCCGAGGCGATCGAGGTGCTCGTAGTCCACGGGTCTGCCGTAGTTCACGTAGACGAGCGGCGCCGTGACGTCGCCGTCGGTCGAGTACGCGTTGTA
>Ga0315287_10004640_pt1 | contig 13436 bp, 10 predicted proteins | sample YL17G11_0_MG_FD_205037 | JGI IMG/M metagenome (GOLD analysis project Ga0315287, IMG submission 205037) | Sediment microbial communities from Yellowstone Lake, YNP, Wyoming, USA - YL17G11_0 | ecosystem: Environmental > Aquatic > Freshwater > Lake > Sediment | place: USA: Wyoming | collected... | reverse complement strand
CCCAGTAGGCGTATATGAAGATGCCTACCTCGCTCATGACCAGCATGATGACATTGTTCTTCACAGGCGAGTGCCATCTCGGGCTCACGTCCGTGAACCACATGGGCCCGAGCCGGTCCATCCCCCACGCGAACGCCGCTCGGCTGAACGCTATGTACGATATCGGCATACATAGCAGATTGAAGAAGATGAACACCGAGCCTATGCAGAACTCCGTGAAGGGATTATCGGTCAGAAGCGATATCATGCTGTACGTGTTGCTGCCCACTGACAGCGAGAACGCGTCTATCGAAGCGCCTCCGTCGCCGTTGTCGATGTACGCAATGGCTCCGAGGAAGTCCTGGCCCATCACGTTGACCAGGCCCCACGAGAACCACACCAGGAACACGGCGGGTATGACTGCCGCGAGCACCTGCCCGAGGACGATGTTCCTCTGCGGCCGTTTGACCTCTCCGCAGATGAACGTGATCTGATACCCATAAGCGGTAGCCCAAGCAATCGCGGGGAACAGAGCCAGGGTCGCACCCAGGTCGTAGCCAGGTTTGGGTCCTGACAGGTCGACTCCGTCGACGTCTCTGACCGTGGCTATCGTCTGGTCATAGGTCATGGATCCATCGATCGCCGCCTGTGTATCGTAGGCGCTCACGAAGTCCGCGTGACTGCTGGTCGTCAGGACGATCCCGGTGACGATCAGCGTGAAGAACGCAAGGACCATGATGACCCTTTGGTTCATGTTGTATATCTTCAGGCCGAGAATCACGATGAAGAATCCCCAAACATTCACCAACGAGGCGACGACCACCACCCCTTCAGCAGATGCGAACCAGTCTATCAGGCTCTGCTCCGCCCCGATGGAGGACAGAAGCGATGTCATCCCCGGATCTGCGCAGAACGGTGCCAGAGTCGCGATCCAAAAGGTCATCACGAATCCCGCATTCGTCATGGACATCGCTATGCCCACTGCAGGGTGGATGATCCTCGAGTTCGCTATGTAGTCCCCGCCGCTCCTGGGCATCGACCCTCCGAGGAATCCCCACACGAAGGCAATCCCGAAGATGCACATCAGGGACGCCAGAATGGAGCCCAGTAGCATGTTGCCATGCGGAGATATGAACAATCCCCAGCTTGCCATCGTCCATATGCCCACGCCGAGCGTGTTGTTCATGAATCCTATGCCGAAGGTATCAAGCAACGAAGCCTCACGTACAAGCCCACTAGCTTTCCTAGCGAATACTTCGCCCAAGTCTCTTACACCCCCAACCAATCCAAGGAGAACCCCCCTTGGAATGCCTGAGGCATATCGGTGTTTAACGTATTTCAATTGATGCGGCACCAAAGACCACCTGAGTGCAGTGGAAGCGGAGGTCTGGGACGGGCTGTTCCGCATGTGTGATTTGGATGTCATGCGGATATGCAACGGGACCTCCATTTTCTAGTGCCTGCCGTTCATCGAGGTCGCGCCGTTAGGTCAGGTTCTGCCAAATGCTAGCTCATCGCATGCTCGGGCGTATCTCGGAAGGAGCGGTCGCATGATTATGTATCGCGTAAGGCATTCCCCTCTCAGATGGAACGCCCGCTCAGAGAGTCAGAGATGCTTGTCATCTACGGCCTCATGCAGGAAGCCAACCTGACTGACTCGGCCCTCGCCCGCAGGTTCGGCATGAAGGAGAGCACGGTGTCCTCGATCAGAAGGCGTCTGATGGACTCGAGACACATCTACTTCACGAATGTGCCCTCGTTCCACAAGCTGGGATGCGAGGTCTTCGTACAGCTCTACGGGTCCACGAACCCAGCCGTTCCCAAGGACGCGAAGGACGCATCCCACCTGAGGTTCCTCGACCAGACACCGGAGGTGTTCGACAGCGCCTCGGGGGAGGGCTTCGTCATGATGAGCGGTGTATACCGTCGGTTCTCAGACTACCTCCTGGCTCTGGACAGGTACGATCGCGACTTCGCGGGCGTTCATTCAGTGGAGCGGGCCGATCTGAAGGCGGCGTTCTTCCCGCTCGAGGTCTCTCGTGTCTGCTACACCTACAACTTCGCCCCCGCCCTGCACCGGATATTCAGCCTCGATGTGCCTCCGCCTGAGCCGAGCCGCCCGAAGCATCTCGATGTGGAGGCCGTGGACATCTCGACGATGGAGAAGCGCGCGCTGGTGAACCTGTGCGACTATCCGCATTCGACGGACTCGCAGATCGCTCAGCTCATGGGCCGCTCGAGGCAGACCGTGACGAACATACGGAAGAGGCTCGAGAGGAAGGGGATGTTCACCCGCAGATGCATCATCCCGCTGGTCCAGTGGAACATCCAGCTGATCGCGTACGTGCATGTCAGGTTCAGGCCGGACTTGGAGGACTCCGTCAGGTGGCAGCTCTCGAACGAGGACTGGATAAACCTGTCATGGTACACCCTCGAACGGGCTTCCGAGGCGCACACGACGTACATGTTCAAGGATTACAGGGACTATCTCTCGGAGATGCAGAGGATGATGAAGCCGCTCATGGAGAGCGGAGTCCTCAGAGGCGACCCCCACATATCCCTGGTCTCTACGACCGCGGCGAAAGAACTGAGGGACGGCTACTACGGTCCCATTGTCAGGAGGCTCGTCGGACTCGGCGACGAGTTCCCCCAATCGAGCTATCCGAAGACGGGGCTCTAGGCTGGGTGCGCGGCCAGGGCCAGGCTGGGCAAACGTCTTTTACTCTATCAGGCGATACACGCACTGCAGGTCGACACGCATGGATGGCAGGTCGGGTCGGGAACGTTGGATGAGCGTCGAGACCGCGATGACCAGGGATGTCGTCACGGTGAGGTCGACTGAGAAGGTCAAGGATGCATGGCTGTCGCTCATGAGGAGGGGCATCACGGGGGCGCCTGTGGTCGATGACTCTGGTATGCTCGTCGGGATCCTGAGCATGACCGACATCAACAGAGCGATCGTCGAGCGCGTCGACAAGGCCAAGGCGCTGTGCCAGGCGACCATGAAGTTCCCGGACAAGGCGGCCGAGGAGAAGGAGGAGATGAGGGAGATGGCGGTGGTGATGCGCGCCATCACTGAGTGCGCGGTCGCATCCATCCTGCCCAAGGACCAGAAGGTCTTCTCGCTCGGGCCTTTCGATTCGCTCGAGCGTGCCATCAAGATAATGGCCGAGCATGCGGTGAACCGGCTGCCGGTCGTGAAGGATGGGCGGGTCATCGGGATCGTCACTCGACAGGACATCATCCTGTTAGTCGCCGGAAGGTCGAGGATGGGCTAGCGCCTGGGAGAACTCAAGAGTAGGGGCGGACTCGTGCAGATCGTCCGCGAAGATCAAGAAGATGATCGTGACAAATGATGGACGCACGGGCATGGATGTCGGCCCATGGGCTGATGCCGGCCATGCTCCGTGCGTCGGTTGACGAGTTCCATCTGGGACGAGGTCATTCCAGGATGGGCAACTTCTTGACGAGGTCCGTCTCAGACCACCACTTGCCGAGCCCGAGCCATCTGCCTGGCTTGACGACGGTCATCGCAAGGAAGACAATCATGTAGATGATGTGGTCGTCCAGTATGGGGTTGTTCTCCGGCGGAAGCCTCGTGGACCAGAGCATGACCATTAGCAGCGCGCCCGAGTAGCCTGCGATTCTCACACCGATCCCTAGGATCAAGGCGACACCTATCATCAACAACGCGAGCATGAACAGAACGTCCACTGCTGTATTGCCCGCTATGTCCTGGAAGAACCCTGCGAGCGGCCCGTCGGTGGCGTAGCTCAGGTATCCCGTCGTCGGGGAGCCTCCGTTCAGCCAAGAGTTCTCACTCGCCGTCGCATAGCCAAGCCCGAACATCTTGTCGATGAACGCCCATAATGTGATCCATCCCAGCCCGAGCCTCAAGCCGACCCACGCCAGCTTCTCAGGGCCGAATTCCTTCAGTCTCTCGAAATCCAATCGTACTCCTCCTGCCTTAACGGCGTTAATGTAAAGGATGGACGGTACTAATAGACTTTGCACCGCACCCGCCCATCGATTGGCGACGAACGGTCAACGACATGGTCCTGTCGCAGCCACGGCCCGCTGTTACAGGCCGATTCAGAAAAGTATGGACAGACATGTCAGAGCACCGTCGCACTTCTCGAATTCGCTCGTGTCCAACGGAATCACATCGAATCCCACGTGCCTGACCCGTCGGTGCGCCTCGGGCCTGCCCTTGGCCATGAGGACGGTGTCCCCTACCGATAGGGCGTCGGCCGCGTACGCATCCTCTTCGGGGAGCGGTATCAGGATCAGTCCCTGCAAGGCCATGTTGTCGATGTACCTCCTGTTCACGATGCAGACATTCTTGCCCAAGTGTGTCAGATGGCTTTTCAGGTGCATCATCGTGGTGTCCGCGATAGTGTCTATCTTGACCCTGAACCATGACCGCATCTGCTGAACGCCGCCGCGGTTGGTCCTCTGGCTGATCCCGCTTATGAGCCTGTAGTCGAAGTGGACGACATCCCCTCCCTCCAGGGTCGCGGGTTCCTCTGTCCGCTTGACCTGGACGTACTGTCGGAGCACGCCCTCGACATCGGCCTCCTCGCCCCTCCTGCTGTCGAGAGCCATCCTGCAGATGATCGCCTTGCCGCGGTGCACCACCGCGTTGTCCTCCACGAAACACGCGTCAGGGTGCTCATCATCGACAGGGAGTTCAATGACATCGAGGCCGAGCTCGGAGAGAGCGCGGCGATACTCTGCATGCTGTTCGAGCGCCCTCGCGAGGTTCACCGTATCCCTCATCGGGTGGCAAGATACGCATCTCGTGAAGCTCTTCCCCGGCCTTCGGACGATTGCGCGCTTCGGAGTCATGGTCGGGACCCGTATTGCTTGCCCGTTGAGTAAACCTTCCCTGCGCCCGTGCTCCGGGGCCAGCCCTGTCCCGATTGTCATCTCGCGCATGCAGTCCCTTCCTTCCGGGACTGGTGTTTGGCCAAACCCTGGCTGAGGCGAAGGATATTAGTAGACTCCTGGCGTTGACAAAAGGACGTTGCAGGAGGGCGCATGAGATGAGGAAAGTCGGCCGGTCGAGATTGAGAGGGCTGATCGCGAAGGAGGAGAGGATTTTCGAGAAGGGCCACCCGAAGTCGAAGTCGCTCTTCAAGAGGGCGAAGTTGTCGTTGCTCGCAGGCGTGCCGATGAACTGGATGGTCAGGTGGGCCGGCACATACCCCATCTTCGTGAACGAGGGGAAGGGGACGCACGTGACCGACGTCGACGGCAACAGGTACCTCGACCTCTGCCTCGGCGACACGGGTTCCATGTTCGGCCACTCGCCCAAGCCCATCGTGGATGCGGTGAAGAAGCAGGTCTCCCGGGGAATAACCATGATGCTGCCGACCGAGGATTCCATCTGGGTGGGCGAGGAGCTCTCGAGGCGCTTCGGGCTACCATACTGGCAGATCGCGATGACGGCGACCGACGCCAACAGGTTCACGATCAGGCTCGCGAGAGAGGTCACGCGGAGGGACAAGATACTGGTCGTGAACGGCTGCTACCACGGGACGGTCGACGAGACCCTCGTCAACCTGAAGGACGGCGTGGTCGTCCCGAGGGAAGGCAGCATCGGTCCGCCAGTCGACCCAAGGCTGACCACGAAGGTCATCGAGTTCAACGATGTCCGCGCCCTGGAGGAGGCTTTGGAGCCGAGGGACGTCGCCGCGGTGCTGATGGAGCCTGCGATGACCAACAGAGGGATCATCCTCCCCGACCCGGGGTATCACGATGCGCTCCGGAAGATCACGAGAAGGACGGATACACTTCTAATCATAGACGAGACGCACACCATCTGCTGCGGCGTGGGCGGATACACGGCCGCGCACGGTCTGAAGCCGGACATCGTCACCATGGGGAAGCCCCTCGCGGGCGGCGTCCCCGTAGCCGCGTTCGGCATCAGTCAGTACGTGTCGGACAGGATAATGGATCGGATACTCTCGGACGGGACGGACGAGAGCGGGCTCGGGGGCACGCTGACGGGGAACGCGCTCGCGGTCGCAGCGATGAAGGCCGCGCTGCAGAAGGTCATCACGAAGCAGAGTTTCAGGAAGATGATGCCCTTGGCCGAGCGGTTCGAGAAGGGAGTCGCGGACGTGATCGCGGAGTACGACCTGCCGTGGCACGTCGTCCGCCTCGGGGTCAGGATAGAGTATCACTTCACAGCAACCCCTCCGAGATGCGGTGGGGAATACGAGGCGACCAAGGACCACGAGATGGAGAAGTACATGCACCTTGCTGCGCTCAACCGCGGCATCCTGCTGACGCCGTTCCACAACATGGCCCTGGTCTCCCCAGCGACCACTAGGGACGATGTCGACCGTCACACTCATGTGTTCCGTGAGTGCGTCGAGGCCCTTGTCGGATGAGATGCACTCGAAACACGTTGAATCAATCCGGGTTATCTGTGTGTTATGTCGGCTCGCCAGTGTGGAGTGGAACAAGTTCAGTGCGGGCCCGGTTCCCGGCTTCATAAATGGGCGTTAGAGAGCTGATAGGTTCATCGTTGTCCGAGGTAGCACAGGATTCATATAATACTGCTGAATTACGTAGTAATAGTGGGCAGCCAGGCAATCACCGTCACCCTTTGAGCGAGACAATGTCGATTCTGAGATCACTGTTCGACGGCACAAGTCCCCGTCGCACCAACTCCGTCACTGTGAATTCCATCAAGGCACCCAAATCCTCGACCGCAAACTCTGTTTCACGAGGCATCGCCGCCGCGGACCGAGCGCCGACCCCGGGAGGGGCAGGCCTCATGAGCAAGGAGAGCGCGGTGAACGGCACCGGACTCACGAACGGCGCAGGCATGGTGAACGGGACAGGGATGATCAACGGTTCCGGTCTCGTCAACGGCACCGGGATCGTCAACGGCACTCTCGCATCCAACGGCTCTTCGCGCGGTCAGAGACCGCGCGGGATGGTGAAGGGTGGATGGAAGATCCTGGTCGTGCTCGTCGCTGTCGCCATCTCACTTCCAACTGTAATGTATCTAATCTACTCGGAAGGCCCGAGCCCCTACGAAATAGACGGGGACTTCGGCGACTGGTCGGATGCCACCGTGTTCGGGATGAGGACTTCAGCGGTCTCGCCCTCGATCAATGTCTCCGGGTGGTCCGTCAGCGTGCACGGCGTGCAGCTCTATCTCTATGTCGAGACCGTGGCGACGATCATGGGGACCTCCACGGTGGACAGCTTCTTCTTGTTCGCGGACATCGACGGTGTACCGACGACAGGGTATTCCATCGCGGATATCGGGGCGGAGTACATGATGGAGCTCGACGGATGGGACGGGGCTGTCCAGTCGGATTCGCTCTCGCAGTATCCATCGTCGGGTGACGTTCACGATTGGAACCTGTGGGAGGACGTCGGATCCGTGGTCTGGGACGCGGACGGGACCAGGCTCGAGGCTGCAGCGACTCTCAGCGCCAAAGTGCGCGATTCCGCATGCTTCGTGCTGGTCGCGCAGAACGGGCACGAGGAGAGAAGCGTCAGCTACTCGGTCCCGATGCAGGGCGGGCTGCTGGTGATAAGGCAGATCGCGTCGGTGGACGGACCGGGAGACGGGCTTGCGGACCAGGCTTCCTCCACGGGTATGATGCGGCTGCATTTCAGCTGCCAGGGCGAGGCCGGGACCGTCGAGAGCGTGCCAATCGAAGTGGTGGGGGCGGACCTGGCGAGGCCAGTATCGCGGTTCACATTGTCAGTGGGCGGCGAGGAGACTACCGAGGTCCGGCTCGACACGATGGCTGCCGCTTCGGGGGACTTCGTGTCTGCGGCGGTCAACGCAACTGGCGTTGGATCCTCTTTCGCAAGGGTGATCGTTGTCGGCTCGGCTGCGAGGGCGTACGTGCTCTCCGCTCCTGGGTCGATCGAGATCGACGGTGCTTTCGCGGACTGGGACGGGAAGGCGGTGTCAGAGTTCGACGATGAGCAGCTGGCGAACCCCGACATCGACATCGAGAGTCTGGGAGGGGCCTTCGAGGCCGACTCATCGTTCTTCTATGTCAGGGTGTCCGGGAACCTGTGCGAAGGGTCCTTCGTGCCGACGATAAAGGGAAAGCCCTCATCCGGGGGATCAGGAGGGACAGTGGTTTCCACCCGGAAGAGCGCGGAGGACGTGCTGAGGGTGTTCATCGATTCGGACTTCTCGTACTTGACCGGCCTTCAGAAGACCGTCGAGTCGAAGCTGATAGGTGCTGATTACATGGTCGAGGTCAGGGGATCGGACTGCAGGGTCGTCTCCGCCTCGCTCTCATCGTATGTCGACGGCGGATGGGCCGAGATGATGGCCGACGTCGACGCGGCAGTCGACTCGAAGCGCATCGAGATAGGTCTGCCGGCATCCGCGATAGGCGGTTCATCGGCCGTGGACTTCATCATCGAGACGACCGACTGGAAGGAAAGAACGGACAGCGCGGGCATCGATCTCGAGACGCTGATGGCGATGTCGTCGTACTTCGTCTCTGCCGCTGAGCCAGACCACTGGGTGATAGACCCGGGCGCATCGAGCGCGTACGCCACCGCGGCGTCTTTCCAGAGGAAGCTCATATTCGACGGCTCCAACTACTGGAGCTTCTACTTCGATGGCACGAACACCGTCTACAGGTACAGCTCGAACGGCGGCGTTGCATGGACGAGCGGCGGGTCCGTGTTCAAAACATCGGGCATCAACGAGACCTCGGTCTGGTTCGATTCCGCGAACGACCTGGTGTACGCGGTGGGCGACCGTCCCTCGTCTTCGTGGGACATCTACATACAGAGGGGCATGCTCGATAGCGCCGCGAAGACGATTACTTGGGCCGCGAGCGACAAGGCTCTGAATGTCTCCTCGTACGCCCTCTCTGCGAAGCACACTTACATCTCGAAGGATGCGTGCGGGCACCTGTGGATACTCACAAGCAACCGCACGAGCGCCACCACATACGACCTGTCGGCTTTCAGGAGCGCCTCGGTGGACAGCATCACATCATGGGTCCACACGGGGAACATGCTCGCGCCCGACCCGGGCTCGTACAATGTGAAGGGCTCGATAGTCCCCGCGCCCAGCGGCTGCGTGGTGTGGTCGGTCTACACTTACAGGGGCGACGTGGGCGCGAGGAAGTACACGGGCGCATGGCAGTCCGAGTTCTTGATATACGACAGGAACCCGATGACGGAGAGCGCAGGCAACATGGACACCGCTCCGCCGTCCGTGGTCGTCGACAGCAAAGGCGTGGTCCACGTGGTCTACGGGAGCGGGCACAGGGTGACGGGCGCGGCGAGACCCTTCATCTACTATTCCCACAACGCCACCGGAGGCACCTCTTTCACGACCCCGCTGCGCCTCGATTCAGTAGGAAACACGAATGGCAACGTGTATCCGACGATATCCCTCGACGAATCCAATGGCAACCTGTTCGCCTTCTGGATCCAGATGGACAACCAGAACCTGATCGGGAAGAAGAACGTGAGCGGGACATGGACCTCGCTGTCCATGGGGTCCCAGACGAGCTACACGAAGCAGTTCCTTACTTCGATATACAGTGCCCCGAGCGAGTCGAACATCTGCTGGATGTGGACTCAGAACACGACGGGGAACATAGATGTCGTGTACGATAAGATCCCCGAGTTCAGCGACGCATTCGTCCCCGTGCTGATGCTCATCATCATGGTCGCGGTGTTCAGGCGCAGGGCGCTCAGGGCGAAGGACGAGACTCTCTGAAGCCGCATGCCCTCATCCAAGGTCATTGAGCCCCTTCGTTTACCAGACTCGTTAAATCGTCCCACAATGTTCACCCCGTCCATGAGATCCGTGACATATAGGCATCCTTCTCCTTCGGACCTGAACGCCATCACCGACGTGTTGAACAAGTCGAGGGCGGAGATCCCGTTCTATCCTGCGCTGGCCCCAGAGGAGCTCAACATCGAGACCTTTCTGGAGGCGGATTATGATCTCAACGGGGTCTGGCTTGCATTCGTGGACGACCTGATGGTGGGGTACGCTCATGGATTGGTGGAGAAGGCGCGTTTGGCGGCGGGGATGGACGACGGCTGGGTTTCTGTCGAAGTCGCCCCTGGTCACAGGCGCCAGGGGATCGAGCAGGAGCTCATGAAGAGAGCCCTTGAGTACCTGTTGTCCAGGGGCGTGAGCCAAGCGAGCTACGGGCGCACGCACCAGGAGCCTTGGCGCACTGCGCTGGCTGTCGAGTTCGGATTCGAGGGCGTTAGACACTACTTCAGGATGAAATGGACGGGAGAGGTCCCCCCGGCGATGGACCCTCTGCCCGACGGGTATGAACTCGAGAAGATGGTGTTCAAGGAGGCGACAGACGCCCAGGTGCGGGAGACCGTAGAGGCCTTGAACGAGTCCTTCTCGGGCCACTTCAACTTCGTCCCCCAGACTCCGGAAAAGACCATGATGTGGAGGGACGAAGGCAGGGACTACTTCCGAATCGCGGTCTTGAGGAAGTCCGGGCGCATCGCCGGGCTGTGCATGTCGGGCGAGTTCGCACCACCGTTCGGTTCGGAGGGCAAGTTGATCGGATGGATATCGGCTCTGGGCGTGGTCGGGCCGCACAGGAGGAAGGGTCTCGGAGGCGCTCTGCTGTCTGAGGGGATGAGATGGGCCTTCGACAGGGGTCATCACACGATGTACATCGAGCTCGACGCCGAGAACCAGAAGGCGTTGACGCTCTACACTTCGAAGGGTTTCGTCGTGGATAAGGAGGATATCTACTACCGCAAGGGGCTACGCTGACATCGCCCGCGGTGGTGTGTTCGCAGCTTCTCTGACGCCAGTCCCGTCGGCTCGCGCTTGTTCGTCCCTGACCGGGACGCTCTTGATGAACGGGGCGACCGCCCACGCTCCCAGAAGGATGAACGTGCTGATGAAGAACACGAAAGTCATGCTGTTCCCGAGCGATGTGCTTATGGCCTCCAGGACTGGACGACCGAATGGCCGGATGCCAGTCGTGCCAGCATGCTGGAAGAACCTTAAAGTACGCATGGGCGCATTCCCAGCCGGGCCGTGCCATGCGGAACCATGGCTCGGGAACTCGAAGGAGGTGGGGTAGTGGGCGGAGACAAGATACTCGATGAGCTGAGGGATTCTGTACTGAGATACGACCGAGCTGCTGCTGAGAAGGCCGCGAAGGCGGCCATACATGCGAAGATGGAGCCTCTCAAGGCCATAGAGAAAGGACTGGTCCCCGCCATCGAGGAAATAGGCGAGAAGTTCCAGAAGATGGAGATCTACCTCCCGGAACTGATGCTCGCGGGCGATGCGATGCGATCCGCCCTCGCGCTGCTCCTCCCCCTCGTCCCCAAGGGCTCGAAGGGCGTCAAAGGGACCGTGGTGCTCGGGACCGTCCAGGGGGACGTCCATGAGATAGGGAAGAACATCGTCGGTAGCATGTTGATCGCCGGAGGGTTCGACGTGGTCGACCTCGGCGTGAATGTCAAGACCTCGGTCTTCGTCGGGGAGGCGAAGAAGTCCTCCGCGAAGATCATAGGGGCTTCCGCCCTCATGTCGAGCACGATTGGCTCCCAGAAGGACATCGTGGACTACCTCTCGGCCTCGAGGGACCGCAGGAAGTTCGCCGTGCTCGTCGGAGGGGGCCCTACGACCAAGGAGTGGGCCAAGGAGATAGGGGCCGACGGATGCGGCATGGACGCCGTCGAGGCCGTGAAGCTCGCGGTCAAGTACTCGAAGGGAAGGTGAGGGTGTGGTCCAGATACTCGACGTCATGGACAAGGCGCTGACAGGCATGCCGATGGGCGAGACCGACTACCAGCTTAGGAGGTTCGCGCCGAAGGTCCAGGAGAAGGTCAAGGAATACGGCATCAAGTTCGACCCGGAGACACCCATCCCCAGCGATGACTCGCTGGCGAAGGACGTGTACCGAGCTGGTTTCGACCTCCTCGTGGAGGTCGGGGCGTACTGCACGGATACCGAGCGGATCATCTCCTACACCGAGAGCGAGATAAAGGAGGCCCTCCGCGTCACGCCCAAGAAGATACACTTCGGGGAAGGCAGGGACAGGAAGGCCCTGGTGCCCCGGAGGCCCGAGGACAGGACGCCTCCGTGGTGCCTTCTGGGAGCTGGGGGAGGGGCGTGCTCCAGCGACCGGTCATTCCTGACGCTCATGGAGGGATATGCCGAGATACCGGAGACGGATGCGATCACCACTCCTGCGCTCACCAGGGTGGGCGGGATGAGGGTCAGGCCAGCATCCCCTCTGGAGATTCTCGCCGCCCAGAGGAACGCAGTGCTCGCCAGGGAGGCGTGCAACAGGGTCGGCCGGCAGGGCATACCGATCATGAACTCGCTCGCCACTGCGGAATCGGACATCGCCTTCGCGGCCGCCCTTCACCCCAAGTTCGGGATGCGCCAGTCGGACGGATACATGATCTGCTGCATGGACCCGATGAAGGTCGATTTCGCGAGGTTGAACAAGGCGACGGTCGCGCTGTCCCTCGGCGGGCACATAGGCATGTGCTTCGGGCCCCTGATCGGCGGATACTCGGGCGGGCCAGAGGGCACTGCGGTCTCCAACGTGGCCCACCATCTGATGGGCATACTGACGTATCAGTCCAGCTGGCTGCTCCCGTTCCCGCTCCACCTGCGGTACGTGTCCAGCAGCTGCAGGGAGATGCTTTGGCTGATAAGCGTGTCGGGCCAGGCGGTGAGCACTAATACCGATCTTCTGAGCATCAACCTCAACTACACCTCCGCCGGACCTTGCACTCCCATGTGCCTGCGGGAGACGAGCGCGTCGGTCACGGCTGCGGTGGTGTCAGGGCTCTCGATAGAGTCGCTGGGGGTGGCGACGAACAAGCACGAGGACCGGACGACCCCGGTCGAGCCTCGCATATCCGCGGAGGTCGGGCACGCGGTCGCAGGGATGAAGCGTGAGGACGCGAACGAGCTCGTGAAAAGGCTGCTCGGGAAGTACGAGAAGAAGCTTCTGGCCCCTCCGCTGGGGAAGAGCCTGTACGAGTGCTGGGACCCGGAGACGCGGTCGCCGTCGAAGGAGTACACGCAGGTCATACGGAAGTTCAAGGCCGAGATGTCCGGCCTCGGGTTGGAGCTGAGGCCGGAGCCGCATAAATAGGCAGGAACGCGCCCGTGGCCGAACGGCCGCAAAGTAGATACGTTCGCGCGTAGGTGGGACTGGCAATGATACCCAAGCAGGAGCTAGACCGGATCATACAGGAATCATCCCGTAAGCTCCTCCAGACCGCCGCCCCTCCAATCAAGTGCTGGCTGTTGGAGTTCGTGCTCCACAAGGACAGGGAGGATGCTGCGATGCAGAAGGCCTTGGCCGAGGCGGAACACTACCCTCCCAGGGTGAAGCTCCTCAGCACCCTCAGGGAGGATGGGACATGGCCGATCTCGAAGCAGAGGAAGGCTGTCGAGGACGGGGGCCCGGGCCCGCCCTTCGGAT
>Ga0315287_10004639_pt1 | contig 13437 bp, 7 predicted proteins | sample YL17G11_0_MG_FD_205037 | JGI IMG/M metagenome (GOLD analysis project Ga0315287, IMG submission 205037) | Sediment microbial communities from Yellowstone Lake, YNP, Wyoming, USA - YL17G11_0 | ecosystem: Environmental > Aquatic > Freshwater > Lake > Sediment | place: USA: Wyoming | collected... | reverse complement strand
CGCCGTCCCGGTTCGGGTCGGGCGGATTCTACTCGACGCGGGGTCGGGCCGTCCGTGCCGGGCGGCGGGGCACTGGTGCCCGTGGCTGATGAAGCGTCGAGGTTCTGGCGTGTTCAGCCACGGCGCGCGCCGACCCGCGACAGCGCCGCGTCCATTAGAGCGGCGCCCAGAATCACCAGGCCGAGCACGACCTTTTGCCAGAAGTGCTCGACGTGCAACAGGTTGAGCCCGTTGTTCAGGACCCCGATCACGAGGGCACCGGCGAGCGTTCCGGGCACGCTGCCGCGCCCTCCGAACAGGCTCGTGCCGCCGACTACGACGGCCGCGATGACGTTCAGCTCCCACATCTCGCCGATCTTGGGATCGGCCGACATGAGCTTGCCGGTGTGGAACACGCCGACCAAACCGGACAGCGCGCCGGTGGCGGCATAGGCGGCACGCCGCGTCCGTGCGACGTCGATGCCCGCGAGCCGCGCCGCTTCCTCGTTGCTGCCCACGGCCACGATGCTGCGGCCGAGCACGGTGCGCGTCAGCAGCAGGTGAAAGAACCCGAACCCCGCCACCATCAGCAACACAGGCACCGGCAACATGCGGCCCAGGACGGGTTCCAGCACGAAGCCGCGGCCGAGCACCTCGAGCGCGGCCGGCAACCCGTCGTACAGCGGCTGCCCGCTGCAGGCGATGAAGGCGAAGCCACGCGCGACGAGCATCGCGGCCAACGTCACCAGGAATGGCGGCAAGCCGAAGCGCGTGATCACGAATCCGCTCGCCAGGCCGCACGCACCACCCGCAGCTACACCGGTCACCAGTCCGGCGAGAATCGCCACCGGCTCACCCGCGCCCACCAAGCCGATCATGACGCGCGCCGCGAGCACCCCGGAGAGCGCCACCAGCGATCCCACCGACAGGTCGATGCCGCCGGTCACGATCACCAGCGTCATCCCGAACGCAATCAAGGCTTCGAAAGCGATCTGCCGCGCGACATTCACCAGATTGTCCGGCTGCGCGAACAAGCCGTGCGTCAGTGAAGTCACGAGCACGACGAGCACCAAGAGCACCACCGGCATGCGAAAACGCACCAGCCATTCCCGCACCCGCATCATGCCGTCGCCCTCCCGGCCGCGAGCTCCAGCACGGCCTCCTGCGTCACGTTGCGCGCCGTGTTGTCCAGAATGCCGGCGAACTCGCCTTCGCAGAGCACCCCGACGCGGCCGGCGAGCGCCAAGACCTCGGGCAATTCCGACGACGCGACCACGACCGCGGCACCGGCGTCCGCCAAGGCGCGGATGAGGGCGTGGATTTCGTGCTTGGCGCCGACATCGACCCCCCGGGTGGGTTCGTCCAAGAGCACCACACGCCGCGGGCGCGTCAGCCAGCGCGCCAAGAGCACCTTTTGTTGATTGCCGCCGGAGAGCGTGCGCACCGCGACCTCGGGCGAGACGGCCTTGACCTGCACGGCCGCCAGCGCCTCGGCGGCCGCCGTGCGTTCGCCGGCGCGATCGATCCAGCCCAGCGGCGCGCGTGCATGGTGTGACAGATCGGCCAGCATGGCGTTTTCCCGCACGCTGCGATCCATGAGCAGCCCCTGCTTCTTGCGGTCCTCGGGCAAGAGCGCCACCCCGGCGGCAATGGCCGCCTGCGGTGACGCGAACGGACCCGTCACGTTGCCGACGCGCACCTCGCCCGTCACACGCGGCACAGCGCCGAACAGCGCGCCCAGAAGCGACGACCGCCCCGAGCCCACGAGCCCCGCGAGGCCAAAGATTTCGCCGGCGCGCACGTCGAACGCGACGCCGCGAAAACGCCGGCCACACGCGAGGTCGCGCACCGACAGCACCACCTCGCCCTGCAACCGCGCGCGCGGCGCTGCGGGCTCGAGCGTCCGGCCCACCATGTCGCGCACAAGCTGCGCCGCATCGGTGTCGCCGATGCGGTGCTCCGCCACACAACGCCCATCGCGCAACACCAGCACGCGATCGGCGATCGCGAACAACTCCTCCAAGCGATGTGAAATGTAAACGACCCCCACGCCGCGCGCGCGCAGGCCGCGGACGATCCCGAACAATTCGTCGAGTTCGTGTGGCGTCAGCACGGCGGAGGGCTCGTCGAGCAGCAAGACACGCGCCTCGAGCGACAGCGCGCGGGCGATTTCGATGAGCTGGCGTTGCGCGACCGGCAGATCGCGAACCGTCGCGGACGCCGGCACGCGGGCGCCAATCGCGCCGAGCGCACGGCCGGCCTCGGCAGCCAGCCGCCCGCGGTCGACCAGGCCCAAGCGCCCGGCGCGGGGCCAGCGGCCCAAGAAGATGTTTTCGGCAACCGTCAGATCTTCGGCGAGCGCGAGTTCTTGGTGCACGACCGCGATGCCGGCCCGCATCGCAGCCTGCGCGCCGTGCAACACCACGGGCCGGCCGTCGAGCTCGAGCGTGCCCGCGTCGGGGGCCAGCACGCCGGCCACGATCTTGACCAGCGTGCTCTTGCCCGCGCCATTCTCGCCCGCGATCGCCAGCACTTCGCCGGCGTGCAGTTGCACGTCGACGCCGTCGAGTGCCACGACGCCCGGGAACGCCTTGCGCACGCCGCGAAGGGCCAGCAGCGGGACGGCCCCGGGTTCGAGCGTCATGGCCTCACTTGCTCTTCAAGCTCTCGGGATCCACGATGGCGCTGCGCACGTACGCATACACCGGCACCGGAATCACGGCCGGCGGCGTCTTGCCGTGGAAGTGGTCATCGATGGCTTCGATGGTGAGCTGGCCGATCTTCTCGGCGTCCTGCGCTACTTCGCCCACCAGCTTGCGCTGATCGACGCGCACCCGCGCCTCTTCCGTCGCGTCGTAACCGACAATCTTGATGTCGCCCACCTTGCCGGCGGCTTCAACCGCGGCCAGCGCCCCCAGCGCCGAGTCGTCGTTGATGGCAAATACGCCGGCCAGCTTGGGGTGGGCTTGCAGGATGTCTTCCATCACCTTCATGGCCTTGTCGCGTTTGCCCTCGGCGGAAAGCTCCGCGACGATCTTCATGCCGGGCTCTTCCTTCAGGCGCTCCTTGAAGCCGCGCACGCGGTCGCTGACGCTCGTGACTTCCGGATGCGACAAGATGGCGATTTCCCCTTGGCTGGACAGCGCCGCACTCAGCAAATCGGCCGCTTCGCGCCCGCCGCCCACGTTGTCGGATGCCACGTGCGTCACCACGACGCCGCGGCCGCTGGCGTTGGCGATGTCAGCCGTGAAGACGGGGATGTTCGCCTTGTTGGCGGCTTCGATGCTGGGCCCGACGCCGCGCGAATCGCACGGCGAGATGATAAGGGCGTCGACCTTCTGCACGATGAACTCGTCGATCTGATTCGCCTGCCGCGCGGCGTCGAACTCGCCACTCGTGACGATGAGGTCGTAGCCGCGCTCCGTCGCCGCCGACTCGAGCCCCTTGCGCAGTTCCTGGTAGAAGCCGTGCTGCAGCGTCAACAGCGTGACGCCGATTTTCTTGTGCGGCGCTTCGGCGATCGTGCTGCCGCTCTGCGGCATCGGCGCCTTCGCCTGCTCCTCGCCCGGAGTCTTGCTCTTGCCGCATCCCGCGAGCGCCATGGAGAGCCCCAGGATCCAAACGGCTGCCGGTGTTGCGCCGCGTCCGATGCGAGAGCCGAAAACGCCACCCATCACGTCACTCCTTGTCGAGAACCAAATCCCCAAAGGCCGACGCATCTTTGCCGCCGCTCATCCCGCGCGTCCACTGGACCGCGCCGCGGAAACCCGCGCCGTCGTCGTCGTTCGCGATGTAAGAAAACCCGAGCACGGTGCCGGCGGCAAGCGGAATGCCAGCCAAAGTGCCGGCGGGCAGCCAGACCTCGTACCGGGTCCACTCGCCGTCCGTACGGACGGCCGCCGTGGCGGATTCCACGCGCCCGGTGCGGCCGCCCGGTCCGCCGTACCAGCACCAGACCAGCGGTCCGTCCGGCGACCGCGCGGCGCCGAACTCGAGCACGTGGGCGTCGTACCCGATGTCGTTGCTGGGCACCACGGTGAGCGCCATCTGCACCGAGTCGCCGGACCAGATGTCGCCGCCGGTGTGCGTCTGCACGAAGGTCTCGTCCTGAACCGCGAAGGCCAGGAGCAACCCCTGGCCGGACCAGCGGACTGCCGCGCGGGCGGTGCCTAGTGGACTCGTAACGCTCGTGAACTCGCGGTCGCTCCACTCCGACAGGTCGCCATCGACGGCGTTGCCGGCACTGCGCGGATGGGCAAACAACACCGGAACCACGTTGGCAGGAACGGTGACGATGTCGCCGGCCTGGGTACGTAGTTCGAGCCGCGCGTCATGCGCCCCGGCATTCGCCGTCACCTCGAAAGTGGCGTCGAGCCGCTGGCTCGTAGAATCGGCGGCGAAGTGCCGCTCCACAATGCGCTTGCTCCACTCGTCGGGAACGCTCAGCGCGAGCGCGGCCGCGGGCGAGAGCCCCGCGACGCTGACCGCTTCCGCGTGCAACGTGGCGCTGCCGCCGGCCCGCACGCGCAGGCGATCGACGGCGCTGCGCACGAGTACCCGTTGCGAGTCCGGGGTGATCTGCGCCGTGGCGCCATAGGCCAGCCGCCCGGCCGCCGTGAAGCGTGGGATCGCCCAAGTGACCGGGGCGCCTTCGACTGCACACCGGACCGTTTGCGCGCCATGCGCCGGTACCGTGACCTGGGCGCGCCAGGCCCGCACGGACTCCCAGGCGATGCGCGGCGTGATCCAACTCAACTCGCCGGTGAGTGGCGTATCGGTATGGTTGAGCACCGTGGTGCGCAGCACACCGGTGGCGGCCAGGATCGGCGTTTCGGTGCGCACTTCGAATCCCGGCGTGTCCCGCGCGCCACTCGCCGGGTGGATCCACACCGCGGCCGACACCGCGACTGTGTCGCGGACCCCGAGCCACACGGCGCGCAGTTGTACCGCACCCTCGGGTTCGGTGCCCGCGACCGCCGGCCGCGCCGACAAGGTCACCGGCACCGCACGGCCAGGCGGGATCTCCACCTGCCGCACACCCAAACGTGCCTCCATCGCGCGGCCCGCGATGAGATCGAGTTGCACGTGGGCGGTTTCGCGCCGGTGGTTGTTGACGACAAAGACCCGGGTCGCGACGGTGCCCGCGCTCCACGCGACGTCGCGCGACTCGGGAGCGAGCGCCAGCAATCCGTTCCAGTTCGTACCTTCAGCACGATTCTCGAGCCAGTACGCGCTCGCGTCCGGGGCGGCTGTGGGCGACGAGGCTGGGGCCATGGCCGAGGCCGGGGCTGCAACCAACGGCTGCACGGGTTGGTGGTGCCGCGGCGTCACTTCACATACGACGGTTTGATACGCGTGCGGTCCGAGCGGAATCGACAGCACGCCGTCCTGAACGCGGACCCGCGCGCCGGTTTCCTCCAACAGATTCGCCAGCCACGCGCGTCCGGTGGCGTGCTGCACCCGCACCTGTGCGACTTCGGCGTGGCCGGTGCCGTTCCACAGGCGCAGCACCAGGCGGGTCACCGGTGGAGACGGCTTGCCGACCGGCGTCATCCACGTGGCCGCGGCGAAGCCGGCGGGCTTGCACGCGATCAACTGCACGCCATCCGGTTGCACCTCGAGGAACGAACCGAGAGCCACGCCGGCACTCCCGGCCGCGCCGCGCGGCCGCGCCTGCAACCCTTCTTCAGCGGCGATCCACAGCGGTTCGTCATAGTCCCGCGCCACGGCCGGCACGCGCGCCGTGCGCCAGTCGCCCGCGTGCGGGTACAGCGCGTAATCGAACCGCGCCGAGCCGTGCATCGTCTCGAAGGGCGCCCCGTCCGGCAAACGCCGCCGCGGCGCATCGATCCACACGCCGGCCGGCCAGCCGGTACAACTGCGCATCAAGTTCAGACCCAGCGTGCCGTCGGCGCTCGCATGCACGCTCACGCTGCCGCGGTTGAAGAGCGCTACGCCGTAGTTCCCGGCAATCTGCGGCGGCCCCAGATCCGCTTGCGACGCCGGGATCCGAATCACATGCGTCGCGGCAAGCTCGGCCACCAAGCTATCGACGAGCGCCACGCCCGGCACCACGATGCACGGCAGCGCCAGAGAATCCGCACTCGCGTACGCGGCGCGCGCCGCGGGATCGTGCGCACCCAGTCCGAAACGCGGCAGGAGCCGCCGTGGCGCACCGAGCAGCAGCCGGAAGTCCGGCGTATTCGAATCGAACGCCAAGTCGCCGTAACGGCGTTGGTCGGCACGCGTCACCGTGGAAGTGACCCCGGATTGCACGAGGGCTTTCGCGAGCCGGCCCGCGGCCTCCGCCAGGGCGCGCGGCGCCTCGGCCTCGAGCACGATCTCCCCCACTGCCAAGGACCGGCGGTCGCGAAGCGTGTTGCCTTCCCACACCTCGAGCGCACACGTCGTGCCCCAATCAACCCAGCGCTGCGCCGTCTGGTCCAACGTCCACGCATCCGCATCGGTGGCGACGTCGCGCGCGTATGGCCGGGCCACGACGCCGGACGCGGTGTCGTAGACCGGACGCCCACCCGCCGGCACGAGCGGAAACTCGACCCGCAGCAGCGTATTGCGTCCGCGCCAATCCAGGATCTCGGTGCGCATCTCGAGCCAGGGCAAGCCCGGGCGCAGCGCATACGTCTGCCGCTTCGTGTATTCGGGATACACCGCCTCGACCACGCATTCCTGCGGGTCGGCGCTCGTGATGCGCCGGGCGCGCACTCCGGTTCCCGGCCGGCGTTCGCCGGTCGGCGCCAAGTGCCACGGGCCCTCGCCGTGTCCGGGCAAGTTCTCATGCTCCGGCAATGCGACGACATCCGCACCGGGGCCGCGCAGCAGTTCGCGCCCGGCCTGCTTGTCGCGCAAGCTCGCGAGTGTGCCACCGCGTTCGAGATCGATGACGGCGGACAAGATCTCGTTCTCCAGTTTCAGCGTGTTCGCACCGGCCTCAGGCGCGCGCGTGTCACACTCCAAACACGGGACGAAGCTCGCCACACCCACCGCCGGCACGCCATCCCGCGGCGACGCCAACGTGTTCCACACCGTGCCGCGTCCCCCGTCCGGCAGTGCGAGCGCCCGGCTCAGACTCGCCACGGCGCCATCGCGCGCGCCATTGGCGAGTTCGAGGGCATCGCGGTACGCATACATCAAATCCACGTACACTTGGTCCGACATCGAACCGGTGACTCCATCGTGATGCGCCGCGAACAACAATTGCCGCCACGCACGGTCGAGCGCCGCCACCGGATACGGCGCGCCCTCCAGCGCCGCCCAAGCCGAGAGAATCTCCGCATCGCGCAGTGCCCGCTCGCAGTCACGCTGCGCGATCTTCAGATCCGCGAACGACACCGCACAGCCGGTGTAGATGGGGTTCATGTCACGGGTGATGACCGGAATCACCAAATCGCGCCGCTTCACCTCGGCTCGCACCGCGCCAAAGAAGCGTTCGGGCGTACTCATCTCGATACGCGGCGACAGGTAGGTCTCGTTCCAGTACGCCAAGACGGCGTCGAGCCCGCGCACCGGGCGCACGAAGTCGGAATGCATCGGCGCCAGCACCTGATGGGTGAGCGCCGGGCGCTTCAAATCCTCGAAGATGCCGCTCAGCCCCGATTCCCAGCGCGCCTGCCGCGCCCGGAGCGACAGCGTCGAATCGAGCCGCACGAGCGCCGCCAACGGTCCGTACGCGTAGCCATAGTGTCCCGTCATGTAGTGCGTGAGGATGGAATTCCCGTCCGGGCCCATCCACATGAACTCGCTCGGGAAGTTCACCTGCTCGCGCGGCGCGCCCCACTGATGGAAGGGGCCGCGCGCGAACGCCCCCGCGTCGTGGCCGCTCGCCGCCATCAAACTCGGGAATGAAGGGTCATGCCCGAACACGTCGCACTGCCAAAAGACGCGGCCCTGTCCGCCGAGCACGCCGCGCTGGAAGAGCGCGCCATACACGGCGCTCCGCACCACGACCTCGGGGCCGACGAGCGTGCTCGAAAGTTCATTGTAGGTGCCGCCGGCCAGCGCCGCGCGCCCGCTGCGCACTGCAGCCTGCAGGTCCGCCGCGCGCCACGGCCGCGCTTCCAAGTACGTCTTCAAGTACGGCAGTTGATGCAGCGCCACGGTCGCCGTGGGTTCGGCACGCAAGAGTTCCAGATAGTCGTCCATGAGCCCGAGCCCCGGGCCCACGTCACTGCCCATCTGCACGCCGGTCTCCGTGTAGTTGGCCTGGGTGTTCCACCACACGGGGTCGTAGTGGAAACCTGGAATGAGGTGCACCACCCAGCCGCCGTCCGGGCGCGGCACGTCCACCGGGACGCTCGCGTGGCGAGCGCCGCCATCGGCGCGATCGGCGCGCACCTCGACCTGGGCTTGGACGGAATAGGCCCCGCCGGGAATGGGCAGCGGCACGAAGAGGATTTCACCGGCCGCATTGCGTGCCGGATGCACGGCCACCGTGACTCCGGTGCCGGCATGCACCAGCAGATGCTCGTTGCGGTCGAGCGGCCGCAACAAGCGCAGGGACAACACCACGGACGGATGCGCGCGTGGCCCACGCAACAAGGATGTCGGGCGCGCTTCCACCGGAAACGACTCGTCGGCGTGCGCCGGGAGAATTCCCAGGAACGCCGCCAGCAAGGCTCCGATGCAACGCCGGGTAGTCTGCATACGCGGGGATCTTAGCCGCCGCCACCGCGACGCGCCAGGCCGGGCGCCGGATCCCGGCGCCCGGCCCATGGCCGATCTGCTATCGTCCGCGCGGCTTGCGGCGCGACTGCGGCGCCGCCCTACGCCGACAGGAGCGACGCACCGCATGCGGATCGAATCGAACCAGTCTTTGCGCGGGCTCAATACGTTTGGGATCGACGCCGCGGCGAAGCACTTCGCCACCGTGCGGTCGGCCGAGGACTTCCAGGCGCTGCGCCACGAGCCGGTCTACAGCCGCGAGCCGCGTCTGATCCTGGGCGGCGGCAGCAACCTCCTCTTCCGCACCGATTTCGACGGCTTGGTGATCAAGGTCGCGTTCGACGGCATCGCGGTCGTGCGTGAAGATCCCGAACACGTGTGGGTGCGCGCCGGCGCCGGTGTGGTCTGGCACGACTTCGTGCTGCACTGTGTCCGCAACGGCTGGGCGGGTGTCGAGAACCTGGCGCTGATCCCGGGCCTGGTGGGCGCCGCGCCGATGCAGAACATCGGCGCATATGGCGTCGAGATGGAATCGGTGTGCGACACCGTGGAAGCCCTGGACGTCGACTCGGGCGAAGCCGTGACGTTCGCGCACGCCGCCTGCAAGTTCGGGTATCGCGACAGCATCTTCAAGCGCCAAGCCCGGGACCAGTTCCTGATCCACGCCGTGACCTTCCGCTTGCGCCGCACACCGCATTTCGTGACGCACTACGGTGACGTTGCGCGCACGCTCGAAGAAATGGGTGTCGTCGAGCCGACGCTCGAGACCGTGGCCCAGGCCATCATCCGGATTCGTTCGGCCAAACTGCCGGACCCGGCCGTGCTGGGCAACGCCGGCAGCTTCTTCAAAAACCCCGTGATCCCGGCAGCGCATTTCGAACGCCTGGCCGGTCAATACACCGGCATGCCGCACTACCCGCAGCCTGATGGCGCAGAGAAGATTCCGGCAGGGTGGCTCATCGAGCAATGCGGCTGGAAGGGCTGCACCCGCGGCCGCGCCGGCGTGCACGACCGGCAAGCGCTGGTGCTCGTGAATCGCGGCGGCGCAACCGGCGCCGAGATCTACCAGTTGGCACTGGAGATCTCGGCGTCGGTCCACGCGCGCTTCGGAATCGACCTCGTTCCCGAAGTCAACTTGGTCTGAGCGCACGCTCGTCCCGGAACGAGTCGAGCGCTGGTGTCCAACCCCACGCTCGGAACGGACTCGCCGCAGACCCTATTTCGACAAGTACCGCAGCCAAAGATACACGTGGCAGATGGCGATGTGGATCAGCATCATCGGAAATGCGTACTTCATGTAGGTGAGAAACCGGAACGGCACGCCGTTGCGGTCGCCGAACCCGGCCACGGTCAGGTTGGCGGAGGCGCCGATCAGAGTGCCGTTGCCGCCCAAGCACGCGCCCAGCGACAACGCCCACCACACGGGTACGATGGCAACCGGGCCACCCAGCGTCGTGGTCATCGCTTTGATGAGCGGGATCATCGTCGCTACGAACGGAATGTTGTCGACGATCGACGACAATACCGCCGAACTCCACAGGATGGCGTAGGCCGTGATATTCCGGTCGCCACCTGTCCACTGCACCAGATGGTTCGCGGCCAGCTTCAGAACCCCCGCGTAGTCCACGGCGTGCACCACGATGAACAATCCCACGAAGAAGAAGATCGTGATCCATTCGACTTCGTTGAAGGTGTGGGCCACCCGGCGCGACTGCTCCTCGGAGTGGTGGGCATAATTGTCGAGCAACATCAGAACTGCCGCGCCCATCAGAGCGATCGTGCCGGGCTCCAGGTGAATTTGACGCGCCAGGGCGAACAACAGAATGACGCCCCCCATGACGGTCAACGACTGAATCATGAGGGTGCGGTCCATGATGGCCTCACGGACAGACATTTCCATGACGCGTTTGCGGGCCTCGGGCGCTGCATGCATCTTGCGGCCCCATAGCAGATGGTTGATGAGGGCCTGGACCGCTATGACCACGAGGATGATCGGTGCGAGGTTCACCACGAATTGATTGAAGGTCAGGCCCACCAGCGAGCCGATGAGAATATTCGGCGGATCACCGATCAAGGTCGCGGTGCCACCGATGTTCGAGGCAAAAATCGTCGTGAACAGGAACGGGTACGGCGGAACTTCCAGTTCTTTCGTGATCGCCAGCATGACCGGCGCGATCAGGAGCACAGTGGTCACGTTGTCGAGCAATGCCGAAAGCAGCGCCGTGGTCACCGACATGATGATCATCAGGCGCCACGGCGTGGCGTTGGCGCGCTGTGCCGCCCAAATCGCCACCGCCTGGAACAAACCCGAACGGCGCGCAATGCCCACCAGCACCATCATGCCGGTCAACAGCGCAATGGTGTTGAAGTCGATGCCGCGGATCGCTTCTTCTTGGTTCAGGAGTCCCATGGCGATCATCAAGAGCGCCCCGAGCAGCGCCACGATGGCGCGGTTCAGGCGCTCGGCGATGATCACGCCGTAGACGATGAGCAGCATGATGGTGGCGACCCACATGGGGTTCCACCCGAACGGTGCGTGCGGCACCCAGGCAGCAACGGTTTCCATGGCAAAAACGTCCTAGCGAACCGCAGTCCGCCCCGGGCACGAGATCGGCTCAGATGCCGGCGCGCAGGCGATTCTCGAGTGCATGGACCAACTTGTCCGCCGACCCGGGACCGTCGTCGAAAAACAAGCTCGGCTCCACGAGTTCCAGTTCCAACAGCCGAGGAACCTTGTCGGGATCTCGCAAGAGATCAACGCGTGCGTACAGTGGTGCGGGGCCGCCCGCCAAGTCCGGCACGTGCGCCAAGATGTTGCGCGCGGTGTCGATCTCCTCGGGCTCCACGGCCACCGGCACGCCTTCCGGTCCCGCGTGCCGTCCTCCCAGGAACAGGGATCGTTTGCGCACGGCGTGCGAGAACACGCCGTCGATGAACACCAGGCATCGCTCCCCGGGTTCCACCACAGCCGGAAGATAGTGCTGAACGAGCATGTCCCGGAACCGGTGTTCTTCGAGATGGCGCTGTCCGGCCGCAGGGTCGGCGCGTTCCACACACATCGTGGCGAACGAATCAGCGGACACCGCGGGTTTGAGAACTGCGGCATCCCAGCCCTGGGCGTCGAAGATCGCCGCCAAAGACACCGCACTCCCGGCGTCCACGAAGACGGTCGGCACGATGGGCACGCCGCGCTCCGCCAGCTCTCGCAGGTAGAACTTGTGCGTATTCCAGCGCACCAGCGCGAGCGGATTCCACAGCCGGCTCACGGCCGCCACGTGGCCCGCCCAGGCCAGGAACCGCGGCAAGTCGTGGAAGTAGTTCCAAGTGGAACGCAGCAGCACGGCGTCGAAGCGGGCCCAGTCGACCGCCGGGTCGTCCCAAGATTCGATTGCCGCGGAATGGCCGCGCGCGGCGCACGCCGCAACGAGCGGCGGCGCGTCGAAGTCGTCCTGCGGCGAGTTCCGGCAGCGGACCAGTGCAATGTCCATGGGGCGGTACGATGCCCCACCGCGGCCCGGGGCGCAACCGGGGCCGCGCACCGGCCCCGCCAGCCGGGGCGCGACAGCCACCCCGCGATCGCAGTACGATGGCCTGCGTTCGGGCCACGCTTCGCCACGTGGGTTCCGAGCCGGAAAGGAACACGCCGTGGCGGATTCCAAATCGGACCGCTTGTTCGTCCGTGATGGCCGGCGTACCTACCGCCGCCGTTACTCGCCCACGGAAGCGCGCTGGGGCGTCGTCGTCCTGGTGATTCTCGCCGCACTGGGAACCTGGATTGCGTGGAAGGGCCGCCATCCGGATCCGTCGCTGAACGCGCCGGGCCCGGAAACCTTCGCCGCGGGCGATGCGGGCGCGGAGCGCACCGTACTCGACGGCCGCGCACCCACGAACAGCGATGGCCTCGCGCGCGCCGCGCCCACCAGCAGCGATGGTATGACGCGCGCCGCACCCGCCGTTGCCGGCGCCAACCGCGTCCCCTTCCCGGCAGGCATCGCGCTGCCGGGCTGGACCGAAGGCCCGGTCGCGCACTACGACAACACGAATCTCTACGTGAAGATCGACGGCCGCGAGGACTACTACAAGTCTTTCGGCTTCAACGCGCTGCACTGGGTGTCGCTCGCGACCGCGGCGGATGCCGCGATCACCGTCGACATCGAACTCTTCGACATGAGCCGGCCGGCGAACGCACTCGGCGCCTATGCCGGCGAGCGCGCTCCCGAAGCATCGCCGCAGTTGAATTCGAGCGGCATGTGGCATCGCGCCCGCAACGCCACGTTCGCCACCGTCGGCAAGTACTACCTGCGGCTTCTGGGCGCCGACGAGAGCGACGCCGTGCAAGCGCAAGTCGAGCACGCCCGCAAGATGATCGTGGCCGCACTGCCGGCGGCGCCGCTGCCCTGGGGTTACGCCCTGTTTGCCGGGGCCTTGAAGCTGGATCCCGGCAAGGTGGCGTTCACGCCGGAGAATGCGTACTCGATGGGCTTCGCACGCAATGTCTATGCGGCGCCGCTGGGCGACGGCGATCTCGAAGGCTTCGTCAGCATCGCGACCGACGATGCCGCGGCAACGGCGCTCGCCGCCCAGTTCGTGAAGGGCTTCTTGGACTACGGCGAGGACGCGGGCACGGCACACGGCGCGCACTGGGTCCACGACCGGTATGTGAAAACGTTCGGAACGGCCATTCCGGCCGGCACCTGGGTCGTGGGTGTGCGTGGCGCAGTGACGGTGGCGCGCGGCAGCGCCGGCCTGGCGAAGATCGAGCAGGCCGTCCGCGGGCTC
>Ga0315287_10004637_pt1 | contig 13439 bp, 14 predicted proteins | sample YL17G11_0_MG_FD_205037 | JGI IMG/M metagenome (GOLD analysis project Ga0315287, IMG submission 205037) | Sediment microbial communities from Yellowstone Lake, YNP, Wyoming, USA - YL17G11_0 | ecosystem: Environmental > Aquatic > Freshwater > Lake > Sediment | place: USA: Wyoming | collected... | reverse complement strand
CCTCTGGCTCGCGAGCCCCGAACGCCGGAACGCCATGGGTCCGGCTTTCTGGGACGAGCTCCCTCGCGTCATGGACGAGCTCGTCAACGACGACGCCGTGCGCGCCATCGTGCTGGCCGCTCGTGGACCACACTTCACCGTCGGGCTCGATCTCAAGAGCATGGGTGGGGGAATCATCGACGGCGGCAACGGTGCCGGGGCGCGCAAGCGGATGCTCGACTTCATCCTGAAGCTCCAGCGTACGGTGACTGCGGTGGCCCGCTGCGAGAAGCCCGTGATCGCGGTGGCCCACGGCTATTGCATCGGAGGTGGCATCGACCTCTTGACTGCCTGCGACATACGGATCGCCGCAGCGGACGTGACGTTCAGCATTCGTGAGACCCGGATGGCAATGGTGGCCGATGTCGGGACGCTGCAGCGTCTGCCCGGTATCATCGGCCGCGGTCAGGTCGCCGAGCTCGCGTTCAGCGGCGACGATTTCGGTGCGGAGCGCGCACTGGCGATGGGGTTCGTGAATCACGTCCACCCCGACCAAACTTCCGCCCTGGCGGCCGCCCAGGCGTTGGCCGGTCGGATCGCCGCCAACTCGCCGCTCGCCGTCACGGGAACGAAGCGCGTGCTGGAGTATTGCGCCGACAAGAGCGTGGAGGACGGACTCACGTACGTCGCTACCTGGAATGCCGCATTCGTGGCGAGTGAGGATCTACGGGAGGCCATGACGGCGTTCTTCGAGAAGCGTCCGCCGTCGTTCCGCGGCTGTTGACGGTTTCGCATGCGGCTTCCGCGTTGGCCGCGTTCTGTGACACACTAACGACACCTTCAAGAAGAAATGGTGGGAGGTTTTCGAATGTCGATCGAGCAACATCTGTCGCGCGAGTTCCTGCGAGTAGTCGAAGAAGCGGCGATCGCCACGTCGCGAACGATGGGGCAAGGGCAGCGGCATTACTCTGATCAGGTGGCCGTCGAGGCCATGCGCAAGGCCATGGACAGCTTGCCGATGCGTGGCACGATCGTCATCGGCGAGGGTGAGCGCGACGAGGCGCCCATGCTGTTCATCGGCGAGAAGGTCGGTCGCCAGATGTCCGAAGATGCCGAAGTCGACATTGCCGTCGATCCCCTCGAAGGTACCAATCTCTGTGCCACCGGCGAGCCGAACGCGATCGCCGTCCTCGCCGCCGCCAACAAGGGTGGCCTCCTGCATGCGCCCGATTGCTACATGGAGAAGATCATCGTCGGACCCTCGGCGAAGGGCGCCGTGCACCTCGATGCGACCCCCAAGGAGAACCTCCAGGTGATCGCCAAGCGGCTCGGCCGGCAGGTCAAGGATCTCGTGATCATCGTCCTCGACCGTCCCCGCCACGAGCAGCTCATCGAAGAGATCCGCAGCGCCGGGGCGCGTATCCGGCTCATCTCCGACGGCGACCTGTCGGCGGGTATCTCGGCCGCCGTCCGTGGCACCAACGTCCACGCAGTCATGGGCATCGGCGGGGCGCCGGAAGGGGTTCTCGCGGCTGCCGCCATCCGGTGTCTGAACGGGGGCATGCAAGGCCGGCTGGTGCCGACCAAAGACGGTCAGGAGGATCGCATGCGGGAGATGGGTATCACCGATCCGCGCCGCATTTTCACCGAGCGCGATCTCGCTCCGGGACCCGAGATCATCTTCGCGGCGTGTGGTGTCACCGACGGTACCTTCATGCGCGGCGTCCGCTTTTTCGGCCACGGCCACCGCACCAGCTCGCTCCTCATGTCGCTGAGCGACCGGATGATCCGCTTCGTGGATTCGGTGCGGTTGGACGGCACCCCGGACGTCGTCGTCGAATTCTAGGCGGACGGGCGGAATCCGCCCATCTGCTGCGTTGCTCGGTCGTTCGCTTGTGCGGCGTAGCTCCGCTACGCCTCCGCGCTCAATCGGTCGCGCCTTGCAGCCGCACGGATTCCCCCCTTCGCCCGGCTGCGGCGGCTTTCGGCCGGCGGGACCCTTTGCTAGCGTTCGCACGTGCTCGCCGATCGCGACGATCGCCTTCGCATTGCCGAGGTCTTCCATTCGATCCAGGGCGAGGGCGGGCTGGTCGGTATGCCCTCGTTCTTCATCCGGACCACCGGGTGCAACCTGCGTTGCGAGTGGTGCGATACTCCCTACACGTCATGGCAGCCGGAAGGGGAGTGGTGGACGATCGAGGACCTGGTCGCTGCCGTCCCGGTCTCCGCCCGGCACGTTGTGATCACCGGTGGCGAGCCGCTCCTGTGGCCGAACCTCCCCCAGCTGACGGCAGCCCTGCGCGCGGCGGGGCGGCACGTGACGATCGAGACGGCCGGCACCATCTATCAGGCGCTCGAGTGCGATCTGATGTCGGTGTCGCCGAAGCTCGCCAACTCCGATCCTGGACCGCATCGTCCTCCCGCGGTGCGCGTGGACCACGCCGCTCGCCGGCTCGATATCACGGTGCTCGCGCGGCTCCTCGACCGCTACGCCTGTCAGCTCAAGTTCGTCGTGGCGGAGCCCGACGATCTTCGCGAGATCGATGCGCTGCTCGCGAGGCTCCCTTCCTTGGCACCGGAAGCGGTGCTTCTCATGTCGCTCGGTTCCAGCGTCGCCGAGGTGATGGCCCGCGGGCGCTGGTTGACGGAGCTGTGCAAAGAGCGCGGCTACCGCTATACGCCGCGGCTCCACATCGACCTGTACGGAGATACCCGCGGGACCTGAGAGCCCCGGTGTCGGGTCGGTGATCTTAGGGGGACGTCATGGCGAATCTCGAGGCAAACACGCACCGCCCGAGCCAGCGCCTGGGCATGCAGGAATGCCAGAATGCTGGTCAAATCGGGAGCTGAGCTTCCGTTGGCGGCCCGGCACCGACGCGTGATAGGACGGCCAGGGTAGCGGTGGGGAGGGGGTTCCAGCCCAGTATGTCCAAGATCATGCTCATCAACGTCACCCACGCGGAGGAAAGCCGCGTCGGGATCGTTGACGATGGCCAACTCGAATCCTTCGAGATCGAATCCTTCAGTCGGGAGCATCTGAAGGGGAACATCTACAAGGGGGTCGTGCGGCGTATCCATCCCGCGATCGAGGCCGCCTTCGTCGACATTGGCGCCGAGCGCGACGCCTTTCTCCCCCTCGACGAGATCTGTTTCCGTAACCTTCCCGGTGGCCGTGACGGCGGGGGAGGGAACGGTTCCGGCGAGAAGGGCGAGAAGGGCCGCCGGCGCATCAAGGACGTCCTCAAATCCGGGGACGAGATCCTAGTCCAGATCATCAAAGAACAGTTCACCAACAAGCCCCCGACGCTTTCGACGTTCTACTCTCTGCCGGGGCGCTACCTGGTGCTCCTGCCCGGATCCGAGGACGCGGGAATCTCGCGCAAGATCGAGGGCGAGGAGCGCGTCCGCGTCCGCGAGATGATCGAGAGCCTCAACCCGCCATCGGGCTGCGGCATCATCGTGCGCACCGCGGCGGGTTTCGACGAAGATCACGGCGAGCTCGAGCGCGATCTCTCCTACCTCCATCGGCTCTGGGAGAGCATCAAGCAGAACGCCGAGACCAAGCGCGCCCCCACCCTCATCTACCGAGAGCACGATCTCGTGCTGCGCAACATCCGCGACTACTTCACACCCGACATCGACGAAGTCTTCATCGACAACGAGGACGTGTACGAGCGCGCCAAGGACTTCCTCCACAACATCATGCCGGGGAAGGAGCACCTGCTGCACTTGTACCAGGGCGATCAGCCGATCTTCTCGCGGTTCGGACTCGAGACCCAGATCGAGTCCATCTACAAGCGGCGCGTGGCGCTCAAGTCGGGGGGCTCGATCGTCATCGACGGCACCGAGGCCCTGACGGCGATCGACGTCAATTCGGGTGGCTCGATGCGGGGCACGAATCAGGAAGAGACCGCGCACAAGACCAATCTCGAGGCGGCCCGTGAGGTCGCCCGCCAGCTGCGGCTGCGTGATCTCGGCGGCATCATCGTCGTCGACTTCATCGACATGCGGATCCAGAGTCACATCACGGACGTCGAGCGCGCGCTCCGCGAGGCAATGAAGCCCGAGAAGGCTCGTCACGACGTAGGGAGAATTTCCCGGCTCGGCTTGCTCGAGATCTCGCGTCAGCGCTTGCGCCCAGCCGCCGTTGCGAGCTCCTATACGGCCTGCCCCATGTGCGAAGGGCACGGCTCGATTCGCACCCCGGAGTCCGCGGCGCTGGGCACACTCCGGAAGATTCATCACCGTGTCGCCGAAGGTGACATCGCGCAGATGAACGTTACGCTGCCGCGCGACGTGGCGATGTATCTGCTGAATCAGAAGCGTGACGATCTCGCGACTTTGGAGCGCCGATACTCCGCGCGTATCCAGGTCGTCGTCAGCGACAAGCTGATGCCGCATCAGAGCGAGATCGAGACGCGCACGCGCGAGGTCACCGCACCGATCGCGGTCGTGAGGCCGGGTGAAGTGGCGCCCGCGGAACGCATGGCGCCAGCCAACGGCACGCCGACCAGAACCAGCGCGCGACGGCCCACCTCCACCGGCGTGTCGCATGCGCGTGGGCCGGCAGCGGCTACTCGCGAGGGGGAGGATGGTGATGCGGCTGGACCGCAGCGCCGTCGGCGCGGCGGTCGGGGGCGGCGAAACGAAGGAACAGAGGGGGCACGCACCTCGCTCGAGAGCGCGCCGGCGATAGAGACCGAGTCGTCGACCCTCGAACCCGGGGAAGAAGCCGGACCGCGCGACGCCATCGGGAGCACGGTTTCCGACGACGAATCGTTTGCCGCGCGCGCCGACGACGTCGAGGCCGCCTTGCCGGAGCAACGGCCTGCCGAACCCACGCCGGCGCCGGCCGAAGCGGTCGTCGAGCCTCCGGTCGACGAAACGGCCTTCCTCCTGGCTGCTTCAGGCGGCTACTGGATCGAAGACATCCAACCCTTCGTTCCGGCAGAGGGCATGACGTCAGTGGAAGCCGAGACTTCTTCCCTCGACCAGGCACGGCGGCGCCGCCGCCGGGGTGGGCGCCGGGGTGGTCGGGGGCGCCGTACGACTGGTGCCGCAACCACGGACGAGCGGCGCGAGGACAACCTGTCGCCGGTTCCCGACGGACTCGTAGCTGGTACCCCCGAGGAAGCGGAACCTCCCGTCACCGGTCAGGATTCATCCCCGTCAGGGCTGCCGCGCTCTCCGGCTCGACGCCGGCGTCGACGCGGCGGCAGCGGTCGGCGTCGACCGGCTCACGAGGGGCGATCCTCGTCGACTGAAGGGGCCGATTCGACCCCGACGGCAGCGGTTTCGGCTCCCGCCGAGCCGCCGGTCGAATCGTAGACGGCGCTTGGCATACGAAAGTTCATTCCGCTATACGGGCTCAAAGGCCCCCGCTTCCCACCACACACCCCAACCAGAAGGAGTCGATCATTTCGAACAAGATCTTCGTCGGTAATTTGAGCTTCGACACGACCCAAGAGGAGCTCTCCGAGCTGCTGTCGCAGGCCGGAAAAGTCGCCCGTGTACACATTGGTACCGACCGTGAAACGGGACGCTCGCGTGGCTTCGCCTTCGCCGAGTTCGGGTCCGATCCGGAGGCCGCCGACGCCATTCGCAAATTCGACGGCTACGACCTGGGCGGGAGACGCTTGCGCGTGAACAGCGCCGAGGATCGGCCCCAGCGACCGGCCGGCGGGGGTGGAGGCTATCGCCCGTCGCCGTCACCGGCACGGCCCGCGTTTTCTGCACCGCAGAACATGTTCGCCGCCGGCGATCCATTCGCGAGCGAAATGGGCGGTGGCGGGGGTGGTCGCCCCAACAAGAGCAAGGGCAGCCGGCGCGGGCTTCGCGCACGGAAGCGCAGCCTCGGCGGATATTGACCCTGCCCCGGCCTTGCCGGGGTCCTCGTGATGGGGGTGCGTATCCCCTGCAGGCTGGCTGACTAGAGAAAGTCCGCGATGGAATTCACGCCGCGGTGTCCCACGTGTCGAGACCAGATCCGGTGGGACGGAAATGCCTACCGCCCGTTCTGCTCCGAGCGCTGCCAGTTGATCGATCTTGGAAGTTGGGCGACCGAGAAGTATCGCGTTCCCGGTCCGCCCGCCGAGCCCTCGACGCCCGACGACGGCGACTCGGACGAGGGCGAGTCTACGTGATCCACGGTACGGCAGTCGTCAGCGCCGCCGCCGCCATCCATCCTACGGCTTCGATCGGTCCGTACGTCGTGATCGAGGGCGCTGTTCGCATCGGTGCCGGCACGCGGGTCATGGCGCACGCCGTTCTCCGGGGTGGAACCGAGATCGGTGAGCGCAACGTCATCCATCCCGGCGCCGTGCTCGGCGGTGAGCCGCAGGATCTGGCGTTCGCCGGTGGCGACACCTTCTTGCAGATCGGCAACGACAACGTGTTCCGCGAGCACGCGACCGCCCATCGCGGCACCCTCGCGGGGAGCGCCACGGTGATCGGCGACGGCAACTACTTCATGCAGAGCGCCCACGTCGCTCACAATTGTCGCATCGGCAACGGTACGATCGTCGCCGGGGGCGCATTGCTTGCCGGACACGTCGAGCTCGACGACCGCGCGTTCGTATCCGGCAACTGCGTCGTCCACCAACACGTACGGATCGGCAAGCTGGCGCTGCTTCGTGGTCTGTCGCGTACCAGCCGCGACGTACCTCCGTTCTGCCTCATCGACGGCACCCACACCGTGCGGGGCGTGAACACCATCGGCCTGCGGCGTGCTGGATTCGATACCCTCAGGATCGCGGCGATCCGACGCGCCGTCGGGCTGCTTTTTGGACACCCGACGCACCTCGGGCGAGCGCTCTCGCAGGTCGAGGCCGGCGACCTCACCGAAGACGTGCGTGAGCTGGTCGCGTTCATTCGTGCTTCGAGGCGCGGAGTCTGCGTGCCGCCCCGCACCCGCGGTGGGCACGGGGCGGAAGCGGCAGAGTGAGCTACCCCAGTTGCAATACCGCGCCCATGCTGAGTACATTTGGCGGGAGCGCCCCCTGATGGAGAGAAATCATCGTTTCATCATCGGCGCGGCCATCATCGTCGTCGCCGTCGCCTATCTCGTCTACACCGGTATCCGCGAGACCTCGGTCTACTACCTCACCATCGACGAGTTCCTGGCCCGTCGTGAGGCGGTGGCCGGCGAAGGCCTGCGGGTCGCGGGGCGAGTGGCGAGCAAGAGCATGGACTGGAACCCGGCGACCCTCGATCTGAAATTTCGTCTCGCCAACTTCGAGGAGAGCGACGGAGTCGACGTCGCGTACAACGGTGTCTTGCCGGACATGTTCGCGGAGGGACGCGACGTGATCGTCGAGGGTACCTATGTGGGCGGGGAGTCCTTCCATGCCCGCACGCTGCTGACCGCCTGTCCGTCGAAGTACGAAGCCGAAGTCGCCAAGAACTGAGGGGGACACACGATGGTCGAAATCGGCGTCTTTGCGCTGAGACTGGCGCTTGTCGGTGGCCTCTACGCCATCCTGACGGCGATCTGGGGCGCGCAGGCCCGTCGTCCTGCGCTCGTGCGATCGAGTCGCAGCGCCGCGTATGCCGTGCACGCGCTCGTGGTGATCGCGGCACTGGTGTTGTTGCGGGCACTGATCATCCGGGACTTCTCGCTCGAGTACGTGGCGTCCTATTCGTCCTCGACGCTGTCGCTACCCTACACGATCGCCGCGTTGTGGGGTGGGCAAGCGGGATCGCTGCTTTTCTGGGCGCTGATCCTCACCTGCATGAGCACGGTGGTGCACCTGCAGAATCGCGAGCGCAACGCCGCGTTGATGCCATACGTGACGGCGACGCTCATGACGATCGCGGTGTTCTTCTTGGCGATTCTGGTGTTCGTCACCGGTCCTTTCGAGCGCCTGCCGGTGCCGGCCAGCGAAGGTGCCGATCTGAATCCGCTGCTGCAGAACTACTGGATGATGATCCACCCGCCGGCGCTCTATCTCGGCTACGTCGCGTGCTCGATACCGTTCGCCTTCGCGGTCGCAGCGTTGGTCACGGGCCGACTCGGCGACGTGTGGATCAGGACCACGCGCCGATGGACGCTGTTTGCCTGGTTTTTTCTCACGGTCGGCAACATTCTCGGTGCCCGCTGGGCCTACGAGGAGCTCGGTTGGGGTGGCTACTGGGCCTGGGATCCAGTCGAGAACGCCGCCTTCATGCCGTGGCTTTCCTGCACCGCTTTTCTGCATTCCGTCATGATTCAAGAGAAGAAGAACATGCTGAAGATGTGGAACATGGTGCTGGTACTCCTCACCTTCTGCCTGACCATCTTCGGCACTTTTCTCACGCGCAGCGGCGTCGTCTCGTCCGTCCATTCGTTCACTCAGTCGGGGCTGGGGCCGTTCTTCGTCGTCTTCCTGCTGACGATCATAGTGATCGTCGTTGGTTTGGTGACGTGGCGGCGCGATCTGCTCCGGGGCGAGAACGAAATCGATTCGTTCCTGTCCCGTGAGGCGGCGTTCCTGTTCAATAATCTCCTGCTGATCGGCATTGCCTTCGCGACCTTCTGGGGGACGATCTTTCCCGTGATCTCGGAAGCCGTGCGTGGGATCAAGATCACGGTCGGCCCTCCGTTCTTCAACAAGGTGAACACCCCCCTTGGGCTCGCCTTGTTGTTCATGACGGGTGTCGGGCCGGTGATCGCCTGGCGTCGCGCCAGTGCGCGGAACCTCCGACGAAGCTTCATCGTGCCCCTCGCGCTCGGCTTCGTGACGGGCGTGGTGATCTTCGCCGCTGGCTGGCGGAACTACTACGCCGTGGTGTGCTTCTCGTTGTCCAGTTTTGTGCTCGCGACCATTTTCATGGAGTTCTACCGCGGCACGCGGGCGCGGCAGGCGCTCATGGGCGAGCCGGCACCCCGTGCCCTCGCCAATCTGATCGGCAAGAATCGTCGGCGCTACGGTGGGTATGTCATCCACGTCGGAATCGTGATGGCGTTCGTCGGAGTCGCGGCGTCGTCTGCCTTCCGCCTCGAGGAGCAGAAGACCATCCACAAGGGCGATACGGTGCAGGTCGGTGCCTTCACCTTGACCTACAAAGACATTCATTTCACCGATGTGGCGCACTACTCGTCGATGCTCGCCGAGATCGAGGTGAAGAAGAACGGGGTTTCGGTTGCTACGATGTTCCCCGAGAAGCGTTTCTATAAGAAGCAGCAACAGCCGACGACCGAGGTGGCGTTGCGTAGCACGCTCATCGAGGATCTCTATTTGGTACTCGGCAGCTACGACGACAAGTCCGGTTTGATGACCCTGATCGTGTTCGTCAACCCGCTGGTGAACTGGCTCTGGATCGGAGGCATGGTCATGGTGCTCGGGACGGTGATCGTGATGTCACCGACGGCGGCCGAGCAACGGGCGCTGGTGGCGGCGCTGGCGGTCGAAGAGCGCGGCCTCGAGGCCGCGCTCCGGTGAAAGACGCCACCCAAAGCCAGATCGAGGAGTCGCTGACCTGTCAGTGTGGATGCGGGCTCACTGTTCACAGTTGCAACCACGTGCAATGTCCCTCCGGCATTCCGCTCAAAGAAGAGATCGCCGCTCAGCTCGCAGCCGGGAAGACCCAAGCCGAGGTGCTCACGTACTTCTCGACGAAATATGGCGAGAAAATCCTCTCGGCGCCGACTACGACGGGCTTCAATCTGGTGGCGTGGGTGACGCCCTTCGCCGTCGTCGCGATCGCGGCGACGCTGGTCGTCGTGGCGTCGCGGCGCTGGCGCCGCAAAGATGCCCCCGCCGCACCCGTCGTGCGGACCGAAGCCGACGGCGAGCGGCGCGCCCGCTTGAACGCCGAGCTCGATCGCTTCGACGCCTGAGGTCAAGTCCATGAGTGTCCTCGTCTATATCGTCGGTCTGATCGTCGTCGCGGGGGTTGCGGTCGCTATTGCCGCTCCCCTGCTGTGGCCGCGCCCGTTCGAGGCGAGCGCGCGCCCGACGGATCCGGAGCGCTATCGCCTGGAAAAAGAGAAGGAGCTCGCCTACGCGGCCATCAAGGACGCCGAATTCGATCTCCAAATGGGAAAGCTCTCGCCCGAGGACCATGCCTCCCTGCGGGAGAAGTACGAAGGGAAGGCGCTCGCCGCGCTCGAGGCCCTCGAGCGCCGCGGATGACGACTTTCCTTTCCATGCACCCTTCGCTATGGCCGACGCGGTGAGCGGGCCCACGGGCGGTCTCGTCGTGCATGCCGAGGGGCTCGGCAAAGCCTTCGGTCGTGCCGTGGTCCTGCGCGACCTCACGGTGAGTGTCACGGCAGGCGAGGTGGTCGCTCTCTTCGGACCGAATGGAGCTGGCAAGAGTACGCTGCTCCGCCTGCTCGCCACGCTGATGAACCCGACGGCGGGGTTTCTCAGGCTCTTCGGCGATGCTGGCTCGAGCCTCGAGGTGCGGCGGCGAATCGGGTTGGTCGCCCATCAGAGCTTCCTCTACCCGGACCTCACGGCGCGCGAGAATCTCCTGTTCTATGCGGGCATGTACGGTCTCGAGGATGCGGAGACGCGGGCTGACGCGTGGCTCGAGCGCGTGGCGCTCGCCGATGCGCGCGCGCGACCTGTGCGGCTCTTCTCACGCGGCATGGAACAGCGCTTGGCGCTTGCGCGCGCCCTCCTTCACGACCCCGAACTTATCCTGCTCGACGAGCCATGGAGCGGCCTCGACGCCGCCTCGGCAGACTGGCTCGACGGTCTTCTACTGGAGCTCCGCTCGCGTCGGCGTACCGTCGTCGTCGCCACCCACGATTTCCAGCGCGGGTTGGGAGTCGCGACCCGTGCCCTCATCATCCATCGTGGACGCCTGGCGTGGGAAACGCCCATTGCGAGCGACGCGCTTGTCACGGTCGATGCCATGTACCGGCAGATCACCGGGGCGGTGGCGGCATGAGCGGTGCGTGGCGCATTCTCCACAAGGATCTCGTACTCGAGCTCAGGACTCGTGAGGCGCTCTCCGGGCTGGTCGTGCTGATGCTGCTCATCCTCCTGACGTTCACCTTCGCGCTCGCTCCCGAGGGTGCGGCTGCGGCTGCCCCCGCGGTGCAATGGGTGACCTTCGTCTTCGCCGGCTTGATGGCGGTTCAGCGTGCGTTCCTGGTCGAGCGCGAGAACGGCGCATGGTACGGCCTCCTGCTCTGTCCGATCGATCGCGGGGCGATCTTCGTCGCCAAGATGGCGAGCAACGTCATCGTGCTTGGAGCGGCGCAAGTGGTGCTCCTCGCCCTCCTGGCCCTCTTCCTCGGGGTGCCCGTCCCCGTAGCCCCGCTGGCGCTCGTGCTCGTGAACCTGCTTGGGCTGATCGGCTTTTCCGCTCTCGCGACGTTGTTCGCGGCGATTTCGGTTCGGCTACGCGCGCGCGAGATGATGCTGCCGCTCCTGGTGCTGCCGCTCCTGGTGCCGCTGGTCATCTGTGCGGTCGAGGCGAGTCGAATCACCATGGCCGGTGGAACGCTCGCCAGTGCGGGCGCATGGGTTCGCGTGCTCGCGACCTTCGACGTGATCTTCAGCGTCGCGGGATGGATGGTCTTCGAGCAGCTGGTGCAGGAATGAGCGTCCATCGCCGTCTCGCGCCCTTCGCCGATCGGGTGCTCCCCTGGGCTGCCAGCGGTGCGATGTTCGCGGCGTTGTGGTCCGTCTTCCTGTACGTGCCGAACGAGCGGACCATGGGGCCCGTCCAGCGCATCTTCTACTTCCACGTGAACTGCTGGTGGGCGGCCTACCTCGGCTTCTTCGTGGCGGCGGGTGCGAGCGGGTTGTATCTCTGGCGCGGGCGATCGGAGCACGATTGGCTTGCGCGTGCGGCCGTCGAGGTGGGGATGCTCTTTTGCACGATCGGACTCGTCACCGGCCCGATCTGGGCACGGCCCATATGGGGTACCTGGTGGACGTGGGATCCGCGTCTCACCATGGCGGTCATCCTATGGACGATCTTTTCGGTGTATCTCGTGCTGCGCTCGTCCGTACGGGACGACCCTGAAATCACACGCTATGCCGCGGTGCTCGCGGTCGTCGGTGTTCTCGACATCCCGTTGATCATGATCTCGGTGCGTTTGTGGCGCGGGATTCACCCGTCCGTCATCTCGGCGCCGGCCAGCAAGGGCGGTCTCGAGGATCCCCGCATGGTGGTGGCGCTCCTCGTGACGATGGTGGCCTTCGCCCTGTTGTTCGCCTGGCTGCTCTGGTTGCGGTACGAGGGGCTGCGGCTGCGGGATGCCCTGCACCGCGTGGAGGATCAGATGGGGGAGGTCGCTCGATGAGCGCGCCGGGGTTCTGGTTCCTGTTCGCGGGCTACGGGGTCGTCTGGAGTCTGTTGGCACTCTTCCTGATGCACCTCGGAAGGCGACATCGGATCCTGGAGCGTGAGCTCCGTGAGCTCGAGGCCAGGTTGCCGCGCCAGCCCGTTCCCTGAGAGGTACCTTCCAGGTATTCCTGCGGGTAGCTCCTAGCGCTGCTCGGCGCTCTTCGCCCGGCTCGGTCCGGGGATTTCTTCACAACCTCTGAATTCCGCGGGGTGTGACGATCCCAAGGGGAGCGTTACGCGAATGACAGTGCGGCCGCGTTGGTAGTTGCGTCCGGGGCGTCCCCACGGTGGTCCAGATATCACCGGCCGTGGGATTTCCGGTGCTCCAGCGGCAGCGGCTCGTCAGGGCCGGCTCCGGGCCACGGCATAGGGCTTGCTTCCTTTCGGCTCGTGCGGCGGATTCTCCCTCGCGGACCCAAGTCGGTCGACCCAGCGGCGGCGCAGCCGACGGGCGTAGCCCAGCTCGAGGAATCCGACCTCGCCGCGATCAACCTGTGGCTCTGCGAGACCAGGCTGCGCACCGCCCTGATCGTTGCCGCCGCCATGCCCGTGCTGGGGCACATCGGTGGCCTCGTTCTGTCGTGGCTGCCGGTGACGCTCGTCTGTCTCGTCACCGCGACCCTCAGTCCACTCTACCGCAGGGCAATGGCCCAGGGCGCGAATTTGCGAAACCTGGTCTACCTGCAACTGACGCTCGATACGATCGCGATCGCGATTGGTCTTGCGGTGCTCGGTCCGGTTGGTCTCCTCTTCGGTCATTTCTTCCTCATGACGATCGTACCGGCGACCATGGTGTCGGCCACCTGCAGCCTGACCATCACACTTCTGGGTACGGTCGTGTACGGTTCGCTGGTCGCCATCGTTCCCAACTCGGCTCTTCGAGAAGCCAGTCCATCGACCCTGTTCGTCGTGCCCGTTTTCATCTTCGGGGTGGTGGCGAGCCAGTGCTATTTTTACAAGCGCCACATGCGCGACAAGAATCGCCGTCTCGCCGAAGCCGGTGAGAGATTGGCGGCGACCAACGTCGAGCTCACCGTCGCCGCGGAGACTGCGCTTGGTCTCTTCCAGGTGGGTCGTGCCCTGGGAACGTCGCTCGATCTTGCGGTGGTGATCGACCGACTCCACGCGGTTGCCGCCGAGCGGCTCAAGACCGACTGGTGCGCGATGATTCT